>Ga0210392_10000523_pt1 | contig 23260 bp, 16 predicted proteins | sample IncBWC30OmetaG_FD_161057 | JGI IMG/M metagenome (GOLD analysis project Ga0210392, IMG submission 161057) | Forest soil microbial communities from Barre Woods Harvard Forest LTER site, Petersham, Massachusetts, United States - Inc-BW-C-30-O ...
GTCTTCCCGCGCGCGGGGTTTTTTCCATTTTCAAGTGCAGCGAACTTAAGATGGCTTCAGCCATGATTTTGCACTATCCGGATCCTCAGTCTCTTGGCGGCGGTCTCTGCCGACGGCTGCGCCCACTCCCCAAGCAAGACTGAGGGTCTTGCGATCGCGCCCTACACGCCAGTCTCCGGATCCGTCGGGTTTGACATCACGATTCTGCCAAGCAGCAAAGGCACGACTCAGTGGATGGCAACTTACTCTTCTCAGGGGCAAGATCGCAAAATTCCGTGTTCTCTAATCTAGAACCGGATCATGTGAGCCGCGGCAGGAACATGCCGGTTCGGCGCGAATGTTCGCGAAATTTTTCACCGAATTCCTGCGAGAGGAAGAGTTCTTCCTTCTTGGCCTTGATGTAAAAGGCAAACATGACAATACCAACCGAGATCAGCGCACGGTACTCTCCCAACGCGAGCGCGGTGCCGACAAAAGCCAGCAGCATTCCGGTATAAATCGGATGACGGATATAGCGGTACGGGCCGGAACTGATGAGTTCGTGGCCTTCTTTCAAAGTGACGGTGGCGCTCCAGTTTTCGCCGAGGTGCCAGCGCGCCCAGATGGCGAAGGCGATTCCTACGACGGTAACTGCGACGCCGAGCTTTCCGATGGTCGGCGAAGCGGGAACGAAGCGCGTCGCAAGCCAGCCGCGGCCAATCTGTTCCTTGAACATCAAAATATACGCAGTGGCCATGAGCACGATCTGAATAAGGCGCTGGCCGCGAGGTTCGCGCTGCTTGATGGACTTAAGTTTCTGCGCGGACACGACCCAGTACACGATAAAAACAATCCAGGCAATGCTCGCCAAATGCAACCAGTGATGACGGTTCACGTCCATGGGAGTCCGTATTGTAATGGATGCGCCGTCAAGACTGGAGCGGTTCACTCCTCGGCGGCAAGTTCGACGAGGTCTTAGCGACACCTTTGCGATTTCGTGGCCCCTCGGGTTACACTGCGCGGCGATGCCTCCCAAATCCGATCATGTCTAACCACCAAGCCCAGCAACCCGGCGATGCCGCGCTCGGAATGCATACGGCGATTACGCGACGCGATTTTCTCGGCTCCACCCTGCTGGCTTCCGGCGCGCTGCTGATGGAGTCGCTGACGCCGGCGGAACTCCTGGCGGCGCCGGACGATTTCACGGGATACGGCGGCGTGGGCGAATATCGCACGTCCAATGGGAATACCCTGCCGGTACTCGGAGCCGGTCACACAATTCGCGACAAAAAATACGAGCCACTCCCCGCGGACACCATAGACTCGGGCGAAATGTACGACTGCGTGATTGTGGGCGGCGGGATCAGCGGCCTGGCTGCGGCGTTATTCTTCCGGCGCCAGGCAGGCAGCGGGAAGACATGCTTGATCCTGGAAAATCACCCGATTTTCGGTGGCGAAGCCAAACAAAATGAATTTTTGGTGGACAATCACAGGCTGATCGCTCATCAGGGTTCCGCGATTTATCAACTGCAGTATCCGCACAGCTTTCTTGCGCGATTCTACGATTCCATTGGATTGTCCGCTCCTAGATTGGATTATCAAAAATGGGCCGGACCGCAGCCGGAACTGACCCTTTCGCGGACTCCGTACGAAGCGGCAGGCCAGGCGCGCGGTCAATATGGTTTTTGGTTTGGCGCGAAATTCGGGCAGAAGCCCGGGTTGTGGCTGATTGATCCGATTGGGAAGAAGTTGGCAGGCGCTCCCGTGAGTGGCGAGGCGCGCGAGGAATGGATGCGCTGGCTGATGGAAAAACGAGCTAGCGGAAAACCGTTCGAGCATCCCAAGGTGGAAGGTGATGCGATTTCGCGATATCTGGACTCCATCACGCTGGAGCAGCACTACATGGAGCAGTTTGGCCTGAGCCGCGAGACGGTTCGTACGTTCCTTTCTCCGGTAGAGGGCGGCGGTTCGGGTCTGGGACCGGACGCGCTTTCGGCGTATTCCGAGTATGCGTTTGAAATGCTGCGTCCTCTGGAGGATGAGGGTGGAACCGACCAGATGTTTCCAGGTGGCAACACGACCATTGCGCGGTTGATGGTAAAGAGCCTGATCCCCGCGGCCTTGGACGGACCAAACACCGTGGACGCAGTGACGCGCAACAATGTAAATCTTGGCGCGCTGGACGCGACCATTTCGCCCGTGAGGATCCGGCTTTCCTCGACCGCGCTCTCTGTCCAGCACGATGGTGATCCTCAGAAAGCGGCGTCACTCTCCATCGCTTACCTGAAAGATGGCAAGGTCTACCGGGTGAAAGCGCGCTCGGCGGTGATGGCGGGTGGAAGCTGGACGACAAAACACATTGTGAAAGACCTGCCGGCAACACACGCGAAGGCGTACGCGCAGTTCTACCGCTCGCCCTGCCTGATGGCCAACGTGGCCGTGCGCAACTGGAATTTCCTGTACAAAATGGGCATCAGCGGTTGCCGATGGTTCGAGGGATTCGGCAACTATATGGAAGTCCGCAAACTCGCAACGACTGGAATCGACGAACCCACGATCAGTCCGGACTCGCCGATCGTTTTAACGCTGAAGGTGTTGTATTCCTATCCGGGGCTTTCGACGGAGGACCAGGGGCACCGCGGCCGTGGAGAAATGCTGAGCACATCGTTCGCGGACTACGAGCGGCGCATCCGCGAACAGTTCACCGCCATGTTCGCAGCTTCCGGATTCGATGCCGAGCGAGACATCGCCGGCATTATCCTGAACCGCTGGGGACATGCGTATCTTAGCCCGCAACCAGGCTTCTTCTTTGGTCGGGATGGCCAGCCCGCGCCGCGGCAAATCTTGCGTGAAGCCCCGTTTGGCCACATTGCTTTTGCGAATACAGATTTAGCCGGGGCGATGGACCATCGCTATTCCATCCTTGAAGCACAGCGCGCCGTCGGCCAGTTGCTGGATCAAGTGTTGACGTCCTAGCGCGCCAATCGGGGTTGGCGAATCTGCCGGAATCAGCCGATAATCGCGGACATGGCAAACAAAGCTCAGACGCCGCACAGATTGCAGACGCGGGCAATCCATGCAGGCGAACGGAAGCGGCATGGCGTGGGCGTTCCGGTGACTTCGGACATCGTGCGCTCATCGACGTTCACGTTTTCCTCCAGCGAAGAAATCAAGCGCTGGGCAGAAGGCGAAAGCACCGCGTACATCTACACACGCTACGGGAATCCCACGCTGGCCGTGGCGGAAAAGAAAATCGCGGCCCTGGAAGGCGCCGAAGCAGCGGTGGTGACGTCCTCGGGAATGGCGGCAATTTCCAATGCGCTGCTGAGCGTGTTGAAGAACGGCGACGAACTGATTTCCAGCGCGCAGGTATATGGCGGCACCTACCGGCTGATGCGCGACGTCTTTCCGCGGTTCGGAATTACGGTGCGGCACGTGGATACAACCCTGGAAGGAATCGAAGGACTAGTGACTGCCTGGACGAAGTGCTTGTATATCGAGACGCCCACGAATCCGACGTTGCGGGTGGTGGATCTGCGGAAGGCCATTGGCTTTGCAAAGAAGCATCGGTTGGCGAGCATTGTCGACAATACCTTTGCGACGCCGATGCTGCAAAACCCGCTGGCACTGGGTTGCGACATGGTGGTGCACAGCGTGACCAAGGGGCTTGCGGGACACTCGGACCTGGTGGGCGGCGTAGCAGCGGGGAGCCACAAATACATTGCTCCTGTGCGGGAGATGATCATCTATCTGGGCGGATGCATGGACCCGGAAGGAGCGTTTCTGCTGGTGCGGGGGATCAAGACGTTGGGAGTGAGGGTCGAGCGGCAGTGCGAAAACGCGCTGCGGGTGGCCAGGTTCCTCGAGAAGCACGCAAAAGTGGAACGGGTACATTATCCGGGATTGCAATCGCATGCGGACCATGCGCTGGCGAAGAAGCAGATGCGTGGGTTCGGGTCGATGCTGGCGTTTGACCTGAAAGGCGGTTTGCCGGCGGCGCGAAGATTCTGCGACCGCGTGAAACTGTTTTTACTTGCGGCGAGCCTGGGTGGCGTGGAGTCGCTGGTGCTGCTGCCAATCTACAGTTCGCACTACCACATGAGCAAACAGGAATTGGAACGCGCCAGCGTGAAGCCGGGAACGGTGCGCATCTCGGTGGGATTGGAAGACGGCGCAGACTTGATTGAAGACCTTCAACAAGCCTTACAGTAGAAAGCTGTTCCGAGAAGCGAACTCAGGTGGTGGGCGCTTCGGCCGGAACGTCCCAAGCCTCTTGCTCCGGCAGCATGGACTTCACGATGTCTTCCAGTTCGTGAGAACTCTTTACCTGATCGGGATAATTGTGCGTGGCGAGGGCAAACGAGGTGCCATGGCGCGCGCGAACCGCCTGCAATTCCTCATTTAGCCGAAGACAGATGCGGTTGGCATTCAGACTATCGGTCTCCGGGAGAACCAGGCCGAAAAGATCGTCGGCAAGCCGGTAGATGGAATCGGTGGGGCGGAGTTTTTTGGACATCGCCTTGGCAGCCTCGCTCAAAGCGGCTTGCCGGCTGTTGGGCGTAGCCCCCGGGCTGGGCTTGGCTTTGACAAGGACGAGAGAAAGATTTTTTTCCATGCTGTGGGCGCGGCGAAATTCCATGGTGAGCCGGTCCCAGAAGTGATCCTGGTTGGGCATGGATTTCAGGAGATCCGCGCTGGCTTGAACCTGCAGTTCGACGTTGCGCTCGAGTTCGGAGAGAAGTTGCTGCTTGATTTTGGTGAAGGAGCGCTGACGGTCGAACAGGTAGCCGATGAAGAGAATGGTGAGAGCGCAAAAACCGAAGAAAGCAGCGCCCAGCGTCCATCTGTTGCCTTCCGGATGAAGGAAGACGAGCGGGTACATGAATGTGGCGAGGCCGCCCGCCAGGATAAACACAAAGATGGCGGAGAAGATCGTGAGTTGAAAGCCACGTCGCTCGAGGTGATCGAGTTGTTGACGGTCGATCGCGGGCATAGCGCACCGGTTTGGGGCAGCCGGTCCCAGCAGCGGGAAGCGGGCAAGCCGCCGACATAAAGACAGATTCGGCCGAGACGAAGGGGAAGGCAATAGCCGAGGGGTACCGTGTGATGAAAGAGATAAGTTCGAGAAAGCGTCACTCGAGACGCCAGGGCAGCCCGTGGCAGGCGCTCTGCGAGGCAGGGACAAAAGGTGCGGGTGAAACGATTTTGCGGTGAAAGTCACTACCTGACGGGACAAAAGAGGCTGCGATTTTCGCCCTTTGCCGGTGCAAGGGGTATATTGTGTCTGCAACGACGAACTGAGGGCATTCCAGTAAGAAACCTCTTGCCGCTCCCTTAGCCGTGCAGGATAATCGCCCAACTGGCCATGAGAAGGCCATCCCTCAGTTATGAAATGCCTATCGTGCGGTGTGGAAAACCCTGCTCTCTCACAGCGCTGCTCGAATTGCGGCAAGGCATTTCCTCGTCCGGAAGAGAACAACACACTAGAGAACGTTGATCGCAGTGCCCTTTCCGGAGAAGGGGATAAGCCCAAAGAGCCAGGCGCGAAACGCCCCGGCCCCGGTGTCGGCGGGTCCAGCATGGGGAGTTTGCCCATCGGAGGAACACGCTCGCAGTCGGAAGACTGGAAGCATTCGCAAGTCATCAGCAAGACACCCTCGGGCATCGGCCGCAACGACCTGTTCTCGAAGGGGGACATGGAGGCGGGGACGCTCTATGGAGGCGACGATTCCTCGAAAAACGCGTCGCCGGGGCTCTCTGGATTCCAAGGAAGGTCTGGCGGGGCAAGCATAAATCTGAACGTGTACATTTCCGGCGGGCTGGAGCCGGGGATGGATTTCGGGCCGCGCTTCCGAATCGAGCAACTGCTAGGGGAAGGCGGCATGGGCAGAGTGTATAAAGCCCTTGATAAGGAGCTGGGACGTACGGTGGCCCTGAAGATCCTGCAGCCGGAATTGACCAAGGATCCCAGCGTGATTATGCGTTTCAAGCAGGAGCTGCTGCTGGCAAGCCGCATCTCTCACCGCAACATTCTGCGGATTCACGACCTGACGGATTACGAAGGCGTGAAGTTCATCACCATGGCCTTCATTGAAGGCAAGGATCTGAATCAACTGCTGAAGGAGAGTCGACCGCTGCCCATCGATCGCTCGCTGAAGATGGCGCGGCAGATGTGCGAAGCGCTCGATGCGGCGCACGCGGAAGGCGTGGTGCATCGCGACTTCAAGCCGCACAACGTGCTGGTAGGAAACAACGACCAGGTATATGTGTCGGACTTTGGGCTGGCCACATCGTTCGAGACGGCAAAAATGGGGATGACGCGCACGGGCGCGTTTGTTGGCACGCCGCGATACATGTCTCCGGAGCAGGTGGAAGGGAAGCAGGTGGACAGCCGCACCGATTTGTATTCGTTCGGGCTGGTGTTTTATGAGATGGTGTGCGGCGAAGTGCCCTTTGCCGGGGATTCGACGTGGCAGGTGATGTACCAGCGTGTGAAGGATGCCCCGAAAAACGTTAAGCAAGTGAACCCGAACGTTCCGGACAATGTGGCGGACATCATCATGCACTGCCTGGAGCGCGAGCCGGGTGAACGGTATCAGAGTGCGAAGGAAATTCTGGCGGATATCGACGCGCACCGCGGGCCGGAGATGTCGGTATCGTCGATGTATCGCATGCCACCGCAGGGGGGAGCAGGGTCTGCTGCAGGGTCGCGGTCGGTGCAAATCACGCTGCCGGCAAAGCCGCCGCTATGGTTGTACGCAGCGGGAGGGACGCTGCTGCTGGGGTTGTTGTTCCTTGCGATACCGACGACGCGGCATCTGGTGATCAAGCCTCCCGCAGAGGCGGAAGTGCTAAATCCCGAGGCAGTGAAAGGCTTGCCGCCGCTGAGCCAGGGGAAATACGTGGCCGTGCTGCCATTCCGGGTGATCGGCGGCGACACGAGCATAGGGTACGTTGCGGAGGGATTAGGGGAAGCACTTTCCGCGAAACTGTTCCAGTTGAAGGGTGTGCATGTGGCTTCCTCCGACGACACCGGGAAAACGGATACCAAAGCGCCACTGCCGGAGGTTGCCAAGAAACTTGGCGCAAATATGATCGTCACCGGCATGGTGCAAGGTTCTGCGAACGAACTGCGCATCACGGTGAAATTGAACAACGTTGCGGAAAACAAGGTGGTGTGGAACGAAGAGTTCTCCGGGTTACCTGCGGATTTGCTGACCATCGAGGACAAAATCTACGGAAAGCTGGCGGACGCTCTGGAAGCGAACGCATCTCCCGGGGATATCCTCGCCGGAACCGCCCATCCAACCGACAACGTGGATGCCTATGATTCGTATCTGCGTGGCAACAATGCACTGCGTGGCCCATTGAATGCCAAAAGCATTCAGACGGCGATCGACTACTTCAACGCGGCATTGCGCAAAGACCCGAAATTTGCGAAGGCCTATACCGGGCTGGCGGACGCCAGTTTGCGAATGTACGAAGAAAATAAAGACAGTTTCTGGACGGAAAAGGCTTTGAACGCGGCAAAGCAAGCGCAGGCCCTCAATGACAAGTTGCCCGAAGTCCATTTTTCACTGGGCACCATTTATTCCTCAACTGGCCAAACGGCGCAGGCCATTACTGAGTTGAAGCGCGCGCAAGAACTCGCGCCCAATTCGGATGAGGGGTATCGCAGGCTCGGGGATGCCTATCTTGCGGCAGGGCAAAAAGAGCAAGGCATTCGAGCGCTGGAAAAAGCGGTGGAACTCAATCCTTATCTTTGGGTGAATCTGAACTCGCTGGCCGGCGCGTATCTGAACACGGGTGACTACGAAAAAGCGCTGAAGTACTACCAGCAGGTCACGCAAGTGGAGCCACAAAACCAGATCGGGTTCGCCAACCTGGGGTCGGTTTATGTACGGATGGGGCGGTACGAGGAGAGCATCGCGCCGCTGGAAACGGCGATGAAACTCGATCCACAACCGGTGGTGATCTCCAACCTGGGCACATCGTATTTCTACCTGCATCGCTATGCGGATGCGGTAAAACAGTTCGAGAAGGCTGTACAGCTGAATCCAGGCGACGAAACGATGATGGGCAACCTGGCAGATGGCTACCGGGCGGCCGGGCAGGTAGAGCAGGCCAAGGCCACCTATGACCGGGCGATCGCGCTGGCGTTTAGGGCTCTGAACGTGAACCCGCGGAGTGCCACCACCATGGGGAATCTGGCGCTGTACTACGCAAAGAAGGGCGATATGGGTCAGGCCACGGCATGGATTCAGCGTGCACGCGGTTTAGACCCATCCTCCGTTGAATTGATCCAAACGTCGGCGGAGGTTCATGCCCTCAGCGGTAAACCGGAAGATGCCATCGCTGACCTGAAGAAGGGATTGCAACACGGCCTAACGACCAGCAGCATCGAATCGGATCCGGAACTGGATGCGCTGCGGAAGCGGACAGACTATCAAGCGTTGATGAATCAGTTTGCGCCCAAGAAGAAGTAGGCAGCTGCGCGTGCCGCGGTTCCACCCGATCATTATCCAACGTCACAAAGGGGGCCTAGGGCGAGCTACGTTCCCTAGGAACCGGAAATCAAATGAAAAGGAGGAAGTCTGGGACTTCCTCCCTTTGAGCTCAGGTTCAAGCGATGAGGAACCAGATTAGGCGCCGCGCCGGAGCAACTTGAGCAGGCCGTAGCCAAGAGCAGCGGACAGAATCATGATGCCGGCATCTGGTTCTGGAGTCGTGAGGGTCTGTCCGGAGACAGATTGGCCGTCAAAACCTTCACTGGCAGTGGCATCGATAAGAAGTCCGAATTCCCCGCCGGAAAAGTGCGTTTGGCAGGAAAGAGTAGACACTGCTGTAGGGGACACACACGACTGAACCGCCGGAAGGATGCCGGTACCGCCTGAGAACGAGACGTCCGTCACATGGCCATTGTCGGAGGAATTGCAGGAAGAGAAGAAACTGGACGAATCCCCGCATTGGAACATGAAGCCCGAAAGGTCATTGATCGCGATCGTCAAGTGCTGCAGAGTCTGGCCAGTCTGATTCTGGAAAACTACAAACACGCAAGCATCGGACGCCGTGAGGCAATTCGTATTCCCCTCTTGGGCGGTAGTGGCGGTAGCGGCAAACGTAGGGTTTGGGTTTTTCAGAGTAATTGCGGTGGAGCCAGAACCCTTCTGAATAATTACTCTCGGATCGATGCCGTCGGCCCAAGCCGAGGCTGAGAAAAGAGCGACTGCGAGCAGTAAAAGAGCTGGTCGAAAGTGTTTCAAGAGAACCCCCCGGTCCATGCACGTAACTTCTGGCGGGTACAGCAATGCAAGTGCGATGCCAAAGAGCCTTTTTTTAAGCGATTTAACTCTTTTGTAATGATGGGCTAAGGGGCTCTCTGTTTCAAGCGTCAGCGATATATGCAAAGTTGTTCCGTTCCGGGGCTTCGGAATCGCCGATAAGTCTAAACCTTGCCGAATCTTGGTTTTAGTACTCCCCAAGGTCTCGAGCACCGCCAACGCGCAGCTCGCAGGCCTGACGGGACGACATCTCCCTCACTGGCGCTCGAGCGACCACAGGCTGTTCTCCCGTTCGCGGCGGGCGTTTTTCGAGGGGCGAGATGCGCCTCGCCATCGACAGGGCAATTTGGATATGCTCTGTGTGCGATAAGTCTTTTTGGAAGGACGGTGTGGGGCGAGCAATCGCCTTGGCGCCGAACTCTTGTGAGGGAGAAGCAACATGCAGACAACAATGAAGAACCTGGCAGCGGCGGCACTGACTGCGGCGCTTCTGGTTGGTACGTTCCTGGTGAGCAGCCCGGCCAAGGCAGATGTGGCTGCAGCAGAGGCAACGTACAAAGCCAAGTGCGCGGGATGTCACGGAGCCGATGCCAAAGGCAAACCAGCGATGAAGACGCGCGACTGGAGTTCCGAGGACATACAGAAGATGAGCGACGCTGAACTGGGGGCAATTATTACCAACGGGAAGAGCCCGATGCCGGCGTACAAAACGATGACCGCGGATCAGGTGAAGGACATGGTGGCGTACGTACGGTCGTTCAAGAAGTAATAGAGAGAAACAAGATTGCGCACGAAGCGCGGACACTCCTACGCGTTTCGTGAAAACAATAAAACGGCAGGAATGTGACGAAAACGTTTTTTGTCAGGGATCGCGCCAGGGGGAATGGTGTGTCTGGCGAGCACAGGCCTTCGCGCAAGACATGGCGAACGGCGAAAAAGTGTATAAAGCCGAGTGCACCAGCTGTCACCGACCGATGGCAAGGGTGAAACCGCCGCAAAAGCGACCAAGGTGCGGGACATCTGCTGCAACGAAGTAAAGAAGGAATGCGATGCGGCGTGAACGGACAGCATCGTGAAGGGCAAGAACAACCTGGGCGGTTTTTGATCCGATGGTCTATCGGATGGATACGGCGTGGCTCGATCGAAAAAATTCCGGCCGATCACTATCGCCACGCGGCCGGCCTACGATTGCGAATTGTTGCGCAAAGGGCTGCTGCAGGAAACGGAAGAGAACGATGCGGTGGCGAGTGGCGCAGAGCCGGCGCACGGCGACGATTAGATTGTTGCACCCTCTTTTTTAGCCGCATGCACACGCACGAAGATTCTCATTTGGTGGAGGAGTGGTAGTGTCGGCAGGGGAAGTGTGGGGAGGCTATGTCGATTCGCACCATCATTGAGCCATTTCGAATTAAGAGCGTGGAACCGATCCGCGAGACCTCGCGAGCGGAGCGGCAGAAACTGCTGGAAGAGGCCGGCTACAACCTGTTCCTGATCGCGTCGGAAGCGATTTTGATTGACTTGCTTACCGATTCGGGCACCTCGGCCATGTCCACGGAACAATGGGCGGCAATGATGCGCGGCGACGAATCCTACGCCGGTTCGCCGAGCTTCACGCGGTTTCGCGACTCGGCGCAAGGCATTTTTGGGTTTCGGCACGTGATTCCGACGCACCAGGGGCGGGCCGCAGAACGCATTTTGTTCAATGTGATGTGCAAGAAGGGCGACATCGTGCCGAATAACACGCACTTCGACACGACGCGCGCAAACTGCGAATTTGTGGGTGCGACAGCCGTGGACATTCCCATCCCAGAAGCCAAAGTGCCCGCGCGGGTACACGATTTCAAGGGCAACATGGACACGGCGCAGCTGACGGCACTGATCGCGCGCGAAGGCGCGAAGAGAATCCCGCTGGTGATGCTGACGGTGACGAACAACTCCGGCGGCGGCCAGCCTGTGTCGATGGCCAACATCCGCGAAGTGAAACAAATTTGCAAAAAGCATGGCATTCCGCTGTACATCGATGCGTGCCGATTCGCGGAAAATGCTTATTTCATCAAGCTGCGCGAGCCGGGCTATGCCGACAAGTCGCCACGCGAAATTGCGAAGGAAATGTTTTCGTACGCGGACGGCTGCACCATGTCGGCAAAAAAAGACGGGCTGGCAAATATTGGCGGTTTTTTGTGCACCAATGACGACATCCTGGCACAGCAGGAAAAAGACTTGTTGATTCTGACGGAGGGATTTCCCACCTACGGAGGGCTGGCGGGCCGCGACCTGGAGGCTATCGCGGTGGGATTGAATGAAGCGCTGGACGAGGTGTACCTGCGATACCGGATCGCGTCGACAGCGTTTCTGGGGAATCACATTTCGAAAGAAGGCGTGCCTATCGTCGAGCCGCCCGGCGGTCACGCGATCTATTTGGACGCGCGCGCATTTCTTCCGCACATTCCGGTGACGCAATTTCCTGGCGTGGCGCTGGCCGTGGAGCTGTATCGGGAGGGCGGAATTCGTTCCGTGGAGATCGGCTCGCTGATGTTCGGCGAACACGCCACTATGGACTTGGTGCGGCTGGCGATTCCGCGGCGCGTGTACACGCAGAGCCACATTGAATATGTGGTGGAAGTGATTCTGGAAGTGTGGAGGCGGCGCGCGGAAATTCGCGGGTACGAAGTGGTGCAGCAGGCGCCGTTCTTGCGGCATTTTACGGCGCGGATGCGGCCCATGGGCAAGTGAAACGTACGCCATGCCGTGGCGGCAGCTAGCAGCGATCAGAAATCAGGAAACGTGGGTTGCTGGGGCGGAAGCTGGTTTTGGGTGGACTGGTTGAAGGTGAGATTTCCCGCGGCTTGCGTTTGCCACAACTGCCGGTAGAAGAGGAGCGCTTGCGCGACAGGCGAGCGCTGCTGCGCTGCGGCAGACTTCGCTGTGCGAACTGCTGGCACGTCAGTTATCCTTGTGGCGCATGACCACCGTCATCATTGATCCGGAACTGAAGATGAAATGCCCGAGTACCGTGCTGGGCTTGGTGACGGCGCACGTCGCGCCGCAAGACGCGCCTGCTGCTCTTCAGGAAGAGATGAAGGCGTGTGAGGCCAAAATTCTGGGACTGCCCGAGCCGCGCACGGTCCTGGAATCCTCGAAGATTCGCGCCACGCGCGCCGGATACAAGGCCTTGGGAAAAGATCCCGCAAGATATCGTGGTTCGGCGGAAGCGCTGCTTCGCCGCATCCTGAGCCGCAAGAATTTTCCGCACATCAACGCGGTGGTGGACATTATCAATCTGATGTCGGTGGAAAGCCGCCTGCCGATTGGGCTCTACGATCTTGCGCACGTGCAGGGCGACATCACGTTTCGCGCCGGGCGTGCGGGAGAAACCTACAAGGGCATCGGAAAATATGATCTGAATCTGGAAGGTTTGCCGATTTTCTGCGATGAACTGGGCCCGCATGGAAGCCCGACCAGCGACTCCGAGCGCACCATGGTGACGGCAGCAACGCAGTACGTCGGGGCGATTCTGATTTCGTTTGGCGGCGCGCAGGGGCTGGAACAATCTTGCCAGCGAATGGCGACCTTTCTGCAACAATATGCCGGCAGTACGCATAGCAAGATCTCACTCGTTTCCTAGGCTCTGGAGGCGACATCCAACATCTGCAATCTGAACCAATCCTGTGGCCGTAGCCTTTCCGCCGACTGTGACCGCCTGCAATCGAGCGCGGGGCGCACAGAGAGAATTTTGAGGACGCACCTGTTTTATGGACGATAGCATCCACCCGATCGCCAGCCTGCTGGCCGCCGTTGCCCGGTTCATCACCGGCGTGCAAGTGCTGTGGGCCGGGTGCGAGCCAAGCGTGAGGCAGCGCATCTATTTCGCGAATCACACCAGCCATCTGGATTTTGTGGTGCTGTGGTCCGCACTGCCTTCGGAGATCCGCGCGAGAACTCGTCCAATTGCCGCGAGAGATTACTGGGAGGAGACGCCGCTGCGCCGGTATCTGGCGGCAAAAGTATTCAAGGCTGTGCTCGTGGAACGCGGCGTCATGCCCAAGGGCAAGAATCATGAAGAAGGACGGTATGCCGGACGGTCGCTGATCGAGGAGATGGCCGGAGCGCTGGGTGGCGAACATTCACTGATTCTGTTTCCCGAGGGAACGCGCGGCTCCGGGGAAAAGGTGAGGACCTTTCGCGGAGGCCTGTTCCATCTGGCCTTGCGGCGGCCGGATGTCGAGCTGGTACCTGCTTACATGGAAAACCTGAACCGCATCCTGCCCAAAGGCGAATTCGTCCCTGTTCCCATGCTCAGTTTGCTGACGTTCGGCAAACCGATTCAGGTGGAAGCGCACGAAGGCAAGGATGAATTCCTGGAACGCGCTCGCGAGGCCGTCAGCAGCCTTCGCCGGATTGGATCCGCGTGATGCCGCAAGCGTTCCACGACGCAACACTGATGTGGCTCTTTGGCGCCGTGCTTTTCGCGCTGATCATCTTCAATTCGGCGGGCAGCATATTGAAAAATCGCCGACGCCGCGAAACGGTCCGCTCCACAATCGATACGCTGAATGCGCGCATACGAGCCTGGTGGAAGATGTGCACCATCTTCGGCCTGAGCATTCTCCTGGGCCGCACCGGCGCGCTGGTGGTGTTCGCGGCGATCTCGTTTCTGGCGATGCGCGAGTACATGACGCTGGTGCCGACGCAGCGCGGCGATCACCGCACCTTGTTTTGGAGCTTCTTTGTCATCATGCCGCTGCAATATTATCTTGTGGGCGCTCAGCGTTATGGACTGTTCTCGATCTTGATTCCGGTGCTCGCGTTCATCTTTGTTCCGACAAGCATTGCGATTGCCGGCGATACGTCGAATTTTCTGGAGCGCTCCGCGAAGATCCAGTTCGGGCTCATGGTTTGCGTCTACTGCCTGAGCCACGCGCCAGCGCTGTTGCTGCTGAACATACCGGGATTTGCAGGGCACAACGCGCGGCTGCTGCTGTACCTGGGATTCGTCGACCAGATGAACGACATTCTGCAATACGTGTGGGACAAATTGATAGGCAAGCACAAAATCGCGTGGCGGGTGAGCCCGAACAAAACGTGGGAAGGATTTGCGGGGGGAGTTGTGAGCGCGACGGGAATCGGCGCGGCGCTTTGGTGGGCCACTCCGTTCACGCCACTGCAATCCGCAGGAATGTCGTTCATGATTTGCCTGTTGGGATCCGCGGGCAGCCTGGTGATCAGCGCGCTCAAGCGCGACATCGGGATAAAAGATTTTGGAGTGGTGATCGAGGGCCAGGGAGGCATTCTGGATCACGTCGACTCGCTCTGTTTCGCAGCGCCGATTTTCTTCCACCTGGTCCGCTACTATTTCGCTGCATAATGTGATGCTGGCTGCTGCCGACACGGTCGGGCGCAACTTTATTCCGGAATCGATGAACCTTTCGGCCTCGAAACCCGAATAACAAGGGTTGGCGCCGGACCTTCGTGACGACCAAGGCAGTTTTGGAGCGTTCCGCCTGGGTGCGGCCAGCAGCCATGCACGTTAGCTGCATACCAGAAAGAGAATCGATGCAAAAATCGGCCGCTACAACCGGATTTCGGCAATACCATCAGCGACTGACGGGTTCGACGGCGCGGGTGCCTGAAGAGCTGCGGGATTTCAGGAAGCCTTGGGCCGCGAGAAGTTCGGCGTTGAGCAAGGCTGCGCCAGCGGCGCCACGCACAAGGTTGTGCGAAAGCAGAGTGAGCTTCACGTCGAGCAGCGGGCATTCGCGCACACGGCCAACGACGGCGGCCATGCCGTGCCCGGCGCTAGAATCCTTGCGCGGCTGAGGCCGGTCGGGCTCGTCCAGCACGACGACAGGATTTTTCACGGCTGTGGGCAGCGAAGCCAGTTCCGCGGAAACCTGGAAGTTGCGCAAGGCTTCGCGAACCTCGTCGAGAGTGGCGGTCTTCTTCAAGCGCAGGGAAACGCATTCCAAATGGCCATCGACCACCGGGACGCGATTGCAGTGCGCGCTGATTCCCAATCCCGCACCGATGAAGCGCGAACCATCCCATTTGCCGAGCAGCTTCTGCGGCTCCTCTTCCATTTTTTCTTCTTCGCCACTGATGAAGGGAACAACGTTGCCAACGATGTCCATCGCCGGAACGCCGGGATAGCCAGCGCCGGAAATGGCCTGTAGCGTGACGACAAAGAGTTTCTCGATACCGAAGGCATCCGCGAGCGGTTTGAGGACAACTACCAGGCCGGCAGTGGAGCAATTCGGATTGGTGACAATGAAGCCGGAATCGTAGCCGCGATTTTTCTGCTGCAACGGAATGGACTGGATGTGCGAAGCGTTTACTTCGGGAATGAGCAGAGGCACATCGGGGTCCATGCGATGATTTTTCGAGTTGCTGACGACAGGAAATCCCGCTTTGGCGAAGGCTTCTTCGGCGGGACCAGCGACCGAAGAATCGAGCGCGGAAAAAACGAAGTCGCAATCGAATGAGGATTGCAGATCCTTCACCACAAGATTACGCGCCGCTTCCGGGACAGGTCCTTCCAGGTGCCAGCGCGCCGCTTCCGAGTATTTCTTGCCGGAAGAGCGCTCCGATGCGGCGACGTCTGTTAACTCGAACCAGGGATGGTCCGCGAGAAGTTTTACAATGCGCTGGCCGACCATGCCGGTCGCGCCCAAAATCCCCGCGCGCCACTTTCTGCCGCTCTCCATACCGCTCATGCCACACCTCCTGAGTGTGCTGGCCCAATCCGCGTGCCGCGCAGGTGAGGCCTGAATGTATTGCGCACCCAAACCGTCATGGCCGACTGCGAAGCCAGGGGCAGAACACCCGGATGCAGGACATTTGCGCCGGCTTCCGCAAGCGCGCGCGCTTCCTCGTAGCTCATCTCATGCAGCAGCCGCGCTTCCACCGATTCCCTTGGATTGGCGGTATAGATGCCATCCACATCCGTCCAGATTACCAGCTCTTGCGCATCCACAACATACGCGATGATCGCAGCGGAGAAATCGGAACTGTTACGGCCCATCGTGGTGATACGGCCGTCCTGGGTGGCGCCGATAAAGCCGGTTACTACCGGCACGATGCCCGATTCCAGGAGAGGCAGAAGAATGTCTCGCCCGCGGCGGCAGGTGCGCTCCAATTGTGGTTTCGCGTCGCGAAAGTTGTCGCAGGTGAGAACGAAGTCGGAGGAAGCCACCGGCACAGCGGCAACACCCGCATCGCTGAGAGCGGCAGCAAACAACCGCGCGCTGAGCCGTTCGCCGAAAGAGGCAAGACGGTCATGGAGCGCTGCGTCGACGACGACCCGGACATCTTCCCTGACCTCGTGCAGCAGGTCGCGGCCCAGGGACTTAATTTCGTTGCGCAGCCGATCGTGCTGGTGCTCGGGCAGTTGCAAATCGCGCAGCGTAGCAAGGTGCGAGCTGATCACCGCTTGCGCTTCGTTGCGCGCAATCTGGCGCTCGCCCTGCTCAAGCAAGCGGGCGATTCCTAAGAGCTGATCGGTGATTCCTTTCATCGCGGAAACCACTACGGTTACCGCGGAATGCCTCGCCGATTCGCGCACCAAATCTGCGGCGTGGCGCAAGCGCTCTGCTCCCAGCAGTGAGGTGCCTCCAAACTTAAGCGCGCTGACGTCGTGTGGAGGTGTGCGCACACTCGACGCAGAAGGTCTTCTGGCGCATCTTGCTCCCAATTCGACGGGAGATAAGTCACCCTCCGCGGCGGATTGTTCCTGATGCTCCGGGTACATGATGAATGCTCCTTCGTCGCTGGAAGCTTTCTGGAGGGGGGCGAAACGAAGAAACCCACCGCCAGTTTCGCTTCCGGCGGTAGGTTCGAAACTTTTTCTAGCTTTGCTAGCTGTTTCCCCCGGCGCCCGAAGCGATCGTAGTCTTCATAATAGTGGACTTCGTCGTAGTCGTAATGGACGACGCCGTCGTGGTCTTGATTCGCTTCGTGGCAAGGGCCAACATGGTTGAGAGGATACCACAGCTTGCTACATTTCCCAGGAAAAAGTGCGTTTTGCTTTTCACGATGTGCCCAATAGTGGCTTCCGGCGGCCATCTCAGGGGGCCTCGAATATCAGACTGGAGCAGGTTAGGCCTGATTCCGCTTTCTGCAATTCGGAAATGTCCAGAGACTCGACGCGGAAGCCTTGCGCTTCGATGAGGGCCTTCGTCTTCGGAAAGGAGGCGGGGAAAATCACGGTATCGCCAATCGTCAGAGCGTTGGCGGAGTGCGGTTCGGAGGGGTCGACGTCCAACCAGTCGCATCCGTCGATGCGCCGTGAATCGAACCTGGCGCGGTTGGCAAGCATGGTGTTGCGACCGAGATAGCTGACGGCAGATTTCAGGTGCAGGCAGCCAGTCACGGGAATCGCGGTGACGTCGTAGCCGTGTGCGCCCAGAATCACGGCGAGTTGGCGGATGCCTTCAGGATTCGACCTGGCGGTGATACCGACAAAGACTCTTTTGCCGACGCGGAAGACGTCTCCGCCCTCCAGCGTGCCGGGCAACTTGACATAAACGAGTTTGCGAAATTTCTCCAAGGCCGCAGCGAGGGAGGGAGCTTCGTTGCGGCGCGTCTCGGTGCCCAGCGGGCAGATCACGGCCAGTTCGTCGACAACGATTGCTGGGTCCTCCACGAACATGGAATCGGGCAACTCCGGTGCCTCCGGGAGAGAAATCACGCGGGCGCCAAGTCTGGTGAGAAGTTGCTCGTAGGCATGATGCTGCGCGCGGGCTTTCTCGAGATCAATCGGGTTGCGCGGAACGAAACTCAATTGGCACTGAGCGAGCGCGGAACTGACACAACGGGTGATGGCGGTCAACATTCCGTGAATGTATCAGAGAAGGATGCGCTTTCGCATCTTGGCACGCCGGCACTGGCGAATTCGCCGGGTTGTGAGGGGCGGCAAAACTGGATAGTATCGAGCAGACTTTCGGGAGACATTCGACATTCATGCGATTCATTTCTCGTGTTAGCTGGCTGCTTATTCTTTCCATTGGATACTCCCAAATTGTTTCGGCGCAAGGCAATCCCGACAGAATTCCCGCGGCAGTGGACGAAATTTTTGCGGACGTGGCCAAGCCCGGCTCGCCCGGTTGCTCCGTGGCGATTGCGCGCGACGGCAAGCTGCTGTACGCGAAGGGCTATGGGCTGGCCAACGTCGAACAGAACGTCGCGCTGACGCCGGAGTCTGTTTTCGATATCGGTTCCACCTCCAAACAGTTTTCCGCCGCCAGCATTCTCCTGCTGGAAAAGCAGGGCAAGCTCTCGGTGAACGACGATGTCCGCAAATATATTCCTGAGCTTCCCGACTACGGCAAGAAAATCACAATCTTGAATCTGTTGAATCACACCAGCGGCTTGCGCGACTATCTGGTGCTGTTTGAGTTGGCGGGAGTCGACACGGACAGCGTCACCACCGACGAGGAGGCGCTGGCGCTGATTGCGCGGCAAAAGGCGCTCAACTTCGATCCCGGCACGGAATGGCTGTACAGCAATTCCGGATATTTCCTCCTATCGGTGATCGTCAAACGCGCCAGCGGGCAGAGCTTGCGGGAGTTCGCCGCGGAAAACATCTTTCAGCCGCTGAACATGAGCCACACGCTGTACCGCGACTCGCACACCTTGCTGGTTCCCAATCGGGCGCTAGCCTATGATCCCATCGAGAAGGGTACCGGCTACACATTCGACGTTTCCTATTTCGAGCAGACCGGTGATGGCGCGGTGCACACATCGGTGGGCGACCTTCTGAAGTGGGATGAAAATTTCTACACCTCGCAAGTCGGCGGAAAACCGCTTCTGGCGGAACTGCAGGAGCCGGCAAAACTGAATAATGGGAAGACGCTCGATTACGCGAAAGGCCTGTTCATCAGCAAATACCGAGGGCTCGACACCGTTAGTCACGGCGGCTCATGGGGCGGCTATCGGGCCGAGCTGCTGCGTTTCCCCGACCAGCACTTTTCCGTCGTTTGCTTGTGCAACCGTTCCAATGTCAGCCCCGAACGACGCGCGAAACAGGTGGCTGATATTTATCTGGCTTCCGTGCTGAAAGAGAAAGAGCCGAAAAAAGATGAAGACGACGAAGCCGAGACGAAAGCAAAGCCGGAAGTACCGATAGCCGCCACAGAATTGAAGAAATTAGCCGGAGATTATTGGAGCGACGAACTGGGCGTAGTCTATCGTCTACGACTGGCCAGCGACAAGCTGGTCCTCGACAAAATCCTGCTCACCGGCGGCATCCCTCGATCCAGCGAGTCCGAAGGTAAGGCTTTCGTTCCCGTGGGCAACAACGAGTTTCGACTGACAGGAGCGAGTCGCGAAATACGATTTCAATTCGACGCGTCGGGCCAGCCAGTGTCGTTCACGCTCGACGCGGGACGCACAAAGGGTATGATTTTCAAGCGCACCTCGGATGTAGGCTAAAGGAGAATTCCGCAATGTCTGATGGGACTCGACGATTTATCGCCGTGCTGGTCATGGTGGTGGGCGCAGCATTCTTGTGGCTCGCGGGGCGCTCCAGCGGAGGCGCGGAAGCGGCCAGGAACGAAGTAGACGCCACGGTGGCGTCGGCGCGCGAGCAAGCCTATGCAAGCGACGCTCGCTTGCAGGGCGCTTACCGCTTTGAACGCGGCGGCTGGGTGTACGTCCATCTCGAAGGCGACCCGGCCACGATCGGTTTTCAGCACGGCTTTCTGCTGGCAAACGAAATTGCGGATGCGTTTCCCGCCGTGAGCGCAGGCATGGTGCACTCAACGGGGCGCGACTGGGCGTTTTTCCGGCAGGTAGCGCGTGAAATGTTGTGGCCAAAAATCGATACGGAGTATCAGCAGGAACTGGAAGGCATCACCGAGGGCTTGAACGCGCGCACCAGCTCCGAGCTCGACGTTTACGATATCGTGGCGTTCAATTCCTTTGAGGAAGTGCCCGACTACTACGTGCCGTGGCTAGACAAGCGCGAAAAAACCGCCAATGCTCCCACACTGAAGAGCCCCGGCAACTGCAGCGCGTTCGTGGCCACGGGAAGCTGGACCAAGGACGGCCAGATCGTGATCGCGCACAATAACTGGACCAACTACAAGAATGGCGAGCGCTGGCGCATCATTTTCGACATTCAGCCGGCCAAGGGATACGGAATTCTGATGGACGGTTTTCCCGGTGTGATTGCCAGCAACGACGATTTTGGAATCAATAGCGACGGCTTGATGGTGACGGAAACCACCATCACGCAATTTGAAGGCTGGGACCCGAACGGAAAGCCGGAGTTCATGCGCGCCCGAAAAGCGCTGCAATATGCGGGCAACATCGACGAGTACACGAAAATCATGCTGGATGGAAACAACGGCGGCTACGCCAACGACTGGCTGCTCGGCGACCGCAAGACTGGCGAGATCGCGCAATTTGAACTGGGCCTGAAGGCGTACAAGCTGTGGCGGACCAAGGACGGCGTTTTCTCCGGATCGAACTGGGCGCGTGATCCCAAAGTCTTGAAGGAAGACACGCCGGAATTTCAGCCCAACGACCTGACCAGTTCACCGAACGCACGGCGAGTTCGCTGGGAAAAACTGTTGAACGAGAACAAAGGGAAGATCGACGTTGCGTTGGCGCAAGTGATGCTTGCCGATCACCTTGACTCATACCAGAAAAAAGAAGAAGCCAACGAGCGCACTTTGTGCGGGCACGTGGATGTATCGCCGCGCGGTGTGCCGCAATGGGGATACGCCCCAAACGAACCGGGCGGAGCGGTGCAGGGCAAGGCCGCGGATGCCACCATGGCGAAGGAGATGCGCCTTGTTGCGCGCATGGGCCATCCGTGCGGCGAAGATTTCCTGGCGAAGCCATTTCTTGCAGCGCATCCGGATTATGCCTGGCAGGAACCGTATTTGCGCGACATGAAAGCCGGGCCTTGGACGGTGTTTCGCGCAGCGGAAAAGCCGGCGATCAAAAAGTAGTTCTCATTTGCCGCAGCCTGCGGGCTAGTTGCTCTGCCAAGCGCGATTCGTCACGGCTTGCGATGCTGTCTAATATTCCGGCGCCAGCCAGCGCTGTCATGCTGAGGGCATCCGAAGAGGACGCCCGAAGAATTTCAACTCAACCATTTCCGGCAATTCATGTTGGATGTATTAGTGCCCCGCTCCATTCGGTACGACCTGAACTTCGACGCTCGAGGGATATTTTTTCGAGCGATACACCTTCTGCGTGGCGGCCTGATAATCCGCGGCGGTAGCATCGAAAATGTTTGGCACGAATTTTTGCGGATTGCGGTCGTAGAGCGGGAACCAGGTGCTCTGCACCTGCACCATGATGCGGTGACCCTTCTTAAAGACATGATCTGCGGTGTGCAGATCGATGGAGAACGGCGTCACCTGATTGGCCACGAGCGGTTCAGGCTTCTCAAACGATTTCCAGTAGCGTCCACGGAAGATTTCATCGGCAACCATCAACTCGAAGCCGGAGAGTTTCCAGTCTTTCTCCATTTCTTGCGGGTAGACGTCAATCAATTTCACGACCCAGTCGCAGTCGGTTCCGCTGGTTGAGGCAAATAGTTTTGCCGTGACTTGCCCAGAGATGGTGACGTCATCCTGCAATTCGTCGGTCTGCCAAGTCAGGACGTCGGGCCGGTTATCGACAAATCGCTGATCCTGCACGAGCCAGGTGAACCAACTTCCGGGATGATCGTCCGGATAGGTCATATCTACGGGGCGATGACGATACGGCACGGGATGCGCGGGATCGCTCACGTAGGAATCGAGCGTATCGGGCGCTTCGCTGTTCGGCGCTTCGAACGACAGTTTCCCGTCCGCGCCAAAATAAAGGTTCTTCGTCTGCGCATCGCGCGGGGGCCAGGAATCGAAATTCGTCCAGGTGTCGCTGCCGGTTTGAAAGAGCAACGCTTCTTTCATCGGCAACGAACCTTTGTCGTGCAGCCAGTACGCAAACCACGGCGCCTCGATTTTTTGCCGGAAATACACGCCGGTGTCGGAGCCAAAGGGAATTTCGCCCAGCGAACTTCCCGGGCCGCTCGCCCAGCCGCCATGATTCCACGGCCCGACTACCAGATAGTTCAGATGCTTCTCGTCGGATTTTTCCAGATTCGCGTAAGTGCGCATCGGCCCATAAAAATCCTCCTGATCCCACCATCCGGCGACGTTGAGATTCGGAACCGTGGTTGTTTTCAGCGCGGATTCGATGGCATGCGCTTTCCAGAAATCGTCGTAGCTGGGATGCGACACGAAATTGTTCCATGTGGGAATCTTCCCGTGGAAATATTCCTTGTTGACGTTCGAAAGAACGCCCAGGTGCAGATACCAGTCGTACAGATCGAAGCGGCCGAACTTGAAACTGTAATTCTCCGCCGAGGTTTCCATCAGCGCCGAATACTCAAAGCCATAGCTCAACCGAAACGCGCCATGATGAAAAAAATCGTCGCCCATCCAGGCATCGCCCATGCAGGCCTGCTCGGACACGGCCTTCAGCGCGGGATGGGGATTGATCATCGCCATCGCCGCCAGAAATCCGCCGTAGGAAATCCCGGCGATTCCCACGCGTCCGTTATTGTGGGACGCGTTTTTCACCAGCCAGTCGATGGTGTCATACGTGTCCGTGCTTTCATCGATGCCCTGGGGATCCCGGGGATCGTGCACCGGGCGGTTCATGGCGAATTGCCCTTCGGAACCATAGCGTCCGCGAATATCTTGCAGCACGAAGATGTAGCCGTCCGGCCACATGTCCGCGTAGCGAAACAAAATGCCGCTGTAACTTTTGTCTGCCGCGGATATTCCGTAGGGAGAGCGCTCCATCAGGAGCGGCAACGGCTGCTTGGCGTCTCGCGGGGTGTAAATCTCGGTGTGTAGCTTCACGCCGTCGCGCATCGAAATCATCACTTCTTTTTTCTCAAACAGCTTGGAAAGGTCCGGCCGCTCTTTCTTTTGCTCCTGAGCATTTGCCAGGCCCAAAAGAACTGCCATTCCCACGAACAGGATCGCGATTCTCCGTGTCTT
>Ga0210392_10000525_pt1 | contig 23123 bp, 15 predicted proteins | sample IncBWC30OmetaG_FD_161057 | JGI IMG/M metagenome (GOLD analysis project Ga0210392, IMG submission 161057) | Forest soil microbial communities from Barre Woods Harvard Forest LTER site, Petersham, Massachusetts, United States - Inc-BW-C-30-O ...
CGCTCACAGCCCAAGCCGTGTGGGCCGTCGGGCTGCTCGCGCTGGGCCGTTTTCTGCTGGGCCGCGCCTTGCGTCGCTTCGAGATCCAAGGAGGCTGAGCGGTGGCGCCGTACAAGAACGTGTATCTAGAGGCGTTCAAAGCCTCTTTGCAGGCCAAATTCGAGTACCGAATCGACTTGGTGGTCGGCGTCATCACCTCCATGCTGATGCAAGGCGCGTCGCTCAGCTTCTTGCTGATCGTGCTGCGCAATACGCCCACGCTCGCCGGCTGGAGCGGCAGCCAAGTGGTATTCCTGTTCGGTATGACGGCCGCGTGTCTGGGCGCGTCGGAGGTGTTGTTCAATCAGGTCTGGATGCTGCCGCAGTACATCATCGCCGGCGATCTGGATCGCCTGCTGACCTATCCGGTTCGCTCCTTGCTTTTCTTCTTGGTCACGCGCCCCGAGCTACACGCCTTCGGTAACCTGCTGACCGGCATCGCGTACATCGTGGGCTCGCTCTGGCTCGCTCACACGCCCTGGTACGTGTGGCTGGCAGTGCCGGTTTGGTGGGCGAGCGGCACGTTGATCTACGCGGCAGTGCTGGTCATGTTCGGCTGCTTGTCGTTTCGCTACGTGGGTCCTTTCTCGCAACAGCTGATGATCGCCCACAACTTGCTGCAAGCCAGCCGTTACCCGCTGGCGGTCTACCCTGCTTGGCTGAAAAACCTGCTCTTGTTCGTGGTCCCGTTCGGCACGTTCCACTACCTGCCCGGGCGCATCTTGTTCGGAAAGACGGCGACGCTCTGGGGGCTCGGCGTGGCACCCGTCGTCGCGTTCGTGCTGGTGCTGCTCGCACAAGCCGCCTGGAATGCTGGCTTGCGGCAATATGAGAGCTCAGGCTCCTGAGCCAATCCTAAAACACCCACCCAGTCGTCGATCTCGGCCTTGGCATCGGTCATCGATGACGATTGTATGGGCGTGGCACTGTAAGCCGGGGGCATGCAGATCGCACGCTGGGTCGCGTTCTGGTAGCTTGCGCGCCCCGTGCGGATCCCTTTTTCAGCCTGCGTCCTGCTCGCCCTCTGGCTCTCTGGCTGTGGGGGCAGCGACGCGAACATCCTAGCGAACGCAGCGGATGCGCCGAAGCAGGCTCCGAGCACGCCGCTTGCCGGCCCACCGCGCTTGTCTGCGGCAGCCATCGCGCGGGTGCCCGCGGGCACGTTCGGGCCGTACTTGGGCATGCGCGCCGAAGGCGGCCTCGCGCTGTGGGCGAGCGCGGAAGTGGGCGCTCGGACCTGGTTCGCGCGGCCGCTGTCGGCGCGCGGCGAAGCGAATGGGCAAGCCGTGAGCTTGGGCGAAGCACCCAGCGAGCTCGGGCTCGTCAGCGTGCGCCCGCTACGCGAAGGCTTTGCTTTGCTCAGCACGCACAAGACCAGCGACGGCGAGGTCGTCGAGCTCTCCGTGCTGTCAGCCACGGGCGCGCGAATCGCGGGCCCGACGTCACTCGGTCGCACCGCCAATTCGTTGCTCTGGGTGGAGGCGATCCCGAGCGGCAATGGCGCGAGCGTGCTGTGGGCTGCGAGCGGCGCGGGCAAAGCCGAGATCTGGACCGCGGACATCAATCAAAAGGCCGAGCTCGCGGGCAGCCCGCGGCTCTTGGCGCGCGACGCTGGCGCTTGGCAAGCAGTAGCGTTCGGCAAAGGCATCGCGCTCGCCGTCACGCACGTCGGCAAAGGCAGCGGCGCGCACGGACCGATCGAGCTGACGTTGTTGAGTGGCACTGACGCCCCCGCGCCGATCGTCATAAACAGCGAAATCAGCGCGGATCTCGACTTGGACATGGCGGCGTTGGGTGAGCAGCTGGTGCTCGCTTGGTCGGATCACCGCGGCGGCGAGAACCGCGTATTTTCAGCAGCCGTCAGCGCCGCCGGCAAGGTCGTCGCCAGCGCTGCGCCGGCCACTCCGCCGCTCGGTGAGCAAGCCGTGCTGCGCGTGGTCCCGCCGACTCCGGGCAGCCAACGCGGCTACTTGGCGTGGGAAGAGCTCGACGAGCAGGTCGCCAGCTACCGCAGCTTTCAGGTTGCCGAATTCGGCGCCAACGGCCGCGTCTCGAGCCCGCGCGGAGTGTTCGAGTACTGGAAGATGGACGGCTCGATGCCCGAGATCGCAGCCACGCCGCATGGTGTTGCGGTGCTGACTTTGGCGCCGATTTGCACGCACGCCGAACCGTGCACGAAAGCCTCGCCCATCGCGCCCGAGTTCCTGGAATTCGACGGCAACTTCACGGTGCAGAGCAGCGAACCGCTGTGGCCCGCGCGCGGCCAAGCGCCCACGAATTTGGCCTGGAATCTGACCTGTCCGAACGCCGCGTGCTTCGCGCTGAGCGCGGAGAACGGCGTGCCCTCGGCTGTCTCGCTGACGCGACTCGAACACTTGTCGAACGCGTATCGCGCACCCGCCAGCCGCGTCGAGCTGCCGCCGCCACCGCGCATCAGCGGGGATGAGGCGCTCGCGGAGACCGAGCCGCTCTCGCAGATCGCCCTCACCGAAACGAGCGCCGGGACATTGCTCGGTTGGATCACGGATTTCGATCCGACCACGCCCTGGGTCAAGCTGAAGAAGCCGACCGCGGATGGTCGCTACGAGCCGCTGCGCGCGCGCATCGATCTGCAAGGCTTTGCCGCGAGCGAGTCGTTTGCGGCGCTGTCCGCGCCCGAGAACCTCTCGCTGCGCGCGCACTCGCTGGGCGGCATCGCGCTCAGCGGCAACCAGCAACAGCCCGACGCGCTGGTGGCTTGGGCCGGGCTCGACAGCGGACAGCCGCAAGTGTTTCTCACGCTCGTCGACAAGCTGGGCAAGAAGACCGCGCAGCGCATGCTGACGCACAAAACTGGGGATCTGAACGACATCGCTACCTTGCAGAGTGGTAGCGATTACTTCGTGGCCTGGGTCGACGAACGCAGCTCCGATCCTGAATTGTATGCCACCAAAGTGAACCATGCGCTGAACCGCATCGCGCCCGAGCAGCGCATCACGCAGGCCCCGGGTGCTGCCACGGACGTGTCCTTGGTGGCGACCAAGAGCGGCGCGCTGGCAATCTGGGCCGACGCGCGTGAGAGCGAACAAGCCGGGTCAGCGGACATCTATGCGACCGCGCTGCGAGGCGCGGACGCGGCGCGCGTAGCGCCGGAAGCAGCCGTGCAAAAGACGCGCGCGCACTCGTTCGCGCCGGTCGCGCGGGCGCACGGCGCGGGCGCCGTGGTCGCCTGGTTGGAAGCCGCTGCGGAAAACGCCGAAGGCGAGCCCGCACACCTCAGCTTCGCCCAGTTGGACGAAGCGGGCCACGTCGTGGGCGGCGTGCAAAGCTCCCCGCTCGGCGCAGGCACCCCGGTCACGCTCGGCCTCGACTGCAGCGAGCAGCTCTGTCACGCCATCGTCGCGGTCGACGCCAATGCCCACGGCGAGCTGTATGCGGTGTCCTTCGAAGCCGGCAAGGCTTCCCCGGCAGTGCGCATTCGCTCCAGCATGAACGCGCCCTCCAGCGTAGCGCCGATCGTTCACGGCCGCGATGTGTACGTGGCGGACGTGCAGCAAGGCGCCGCCCACGTTCGGCGGCTGCGCCTCGATTGGTGAGCAAACTTCAGCTCGAACATAGCAGCGGGCAGTGACGGACAGCGCGCACAGCGAGTACCTAGCGACGCGCCACTTCGGAGCGCTCGACGGACTGCGCTGTCTGAGCATCGTGCCCGTGGTTTGGCACCACTCGACGCCTCGACCTTTGCCCGGCCTGCTCGGCAAGGGTCCTGCGGGCGTCGATTTATTTTTTTGTATCAGTGGCTTCCTGATCACGACGCTGCTGTTGCGCGAGAAGTCGCGCACGGGTCAGGTCGCGCTGTCTGGCTTTTACGCACGGCGCGCGCTGCGCATCTTGCCGCTGTACTACGCGGTGCTGCTCTCGTACGTCGCGTTCGCTGTACTGCTGCCCGCGAGCGCGGCGCAGCGCGCTCACTTCTTTCACACTCTGCCGTACTACGCGAGCTTCACCGCCAATTGGTTCGCGGACTTCGGCGTCGCGTATCCCATCCTGTTTTCGTTCGCCTGGTCGCTGTGCGTCGAAGAGCAATTTTACGCCTTTTGGCCGTGGCTCGTGCGCTCGCTGTCCAAGCGTGGCGCGCTTTTGGCTATGCTCACGCTGCTGACGTGCGACGCCGCCGCAGAGCGCGGCTTCTCGAGCACGCTCTTACCCACGGGCAGTCTGGCGCTGCGCATCGTCACTAGCTTCGCTGCGCCGATCGGTCTCGGCGCGATCCTGGCGCTCGGGCTCGACGTGCCGCGCGGCTTCGCTCTGCTCGCCCGCGTGCTCGGCCATGCCTGGAGCGCGCCGCTCGCGCTGGCTCTGGTGATCGCGCTCTTGGTCTGGCCGAGCGCACCGCTGTTCGGCTTTCAGCTCGCGCTGACCGCGCTGGTCGGTGCGTGCGTGATCCGCGAACGGCACGGCCTCGCTCGGCCGCTTCGAGCACGCGCAGTCAGCTACGTCGGCCGCGTGAGCTACGGCTTGTACCTGCTCAATCTGACCGCCATCGGGCTGATTCGCCGAGCATTTCCCGACCACATCAGCTCCTCCGTGTTCGTGTTCACGCTGTCGTTTCCGCTCGCGCTGGTGCTCGCCGCGCTCAGCCACCGCTACTTCGAAGCGCCGTTTTTACGATATAGCGTGCGCTTTCGAGTGACTCAGCGCTCGAGCACGAAGTCCGCGTAATCCGCCGAGCTTTCGCTGTGCGTTTGATCGCCGTCGCTCATCAGGCCGACGCCCATGAAGTCGGGCACCGACGCGGTCGGGTCGCCGTGCTCGAAGTGCTTGCGGAACTCGGCTTTCAGATCGATACGCTCGACCCTCCACTCGTTGAGCGGCGCACCCGACTCGAGCACCACGGTGTCTTGTGCGGCAAACGGATTGCTCTTCTTGTCGCAGGTGGCGCCCTTCGGGCCGACCGCGCTCCACACGAACTTGAGCGCATACCAGCGCAGCGTGCGCCGCCACGAGATGTAAACCACCGCCGCAGAGTCGCCCTTACCTGCCTCGCACTCGTTGCCGCCTTGCGGCAGCTTCACCGCGCGCCAACGCCAGCTGAGCGTACGCGCCGAAGCTCGGTCCGGGTCCGGCACCTCGACGCCCACGACGGTGGTCTCGTACGGCGGTCGATAGTCCGCGCGGATGAAGGGCGGATCGGCGTCCTTGAACACCTTGTAGTAATTCACCGGACCCGACTCGCGCTCCACGACCCGAAAGTTGCCGACTGGAAAGCGCCGCGCCGACTGCTCCGCCGCGGAGCTGAACGCCGCACCCAACCCAGCAAAAGCAGCCAAAGCCACAAAGCTGGCAATCATCAGACGCGTCTGGAGCACGCTCTTCATGTAGGGTCCTGTACAGCTCCGACAAGCCCCCGTCGCAGTAATTGCCGCAGAAGGCAGACTTTTGGCGCATTCCGCTTCGTGCTCCAACCCTCGAAATGGCCTACGCTTGCCCGGTGTCGTCTCGAACATCGCGCTCTGGCCAAGTGCAAGGCCCGATTCCAGCTCTGCTGCTCTCGCTCTTGATCTCGTTTGCGGCTTGTAGTCATTCGACCGATCCGAGCTCGAGCAAAGCCAACACGCTCACCAGCGCGAGCCCTTCCGACAGCGCAGCTCCCGCGGACAGCGCAGCTCCCGCGGACAGCGCAGCTCCCGCGGACAGCGCAGCTCCCGCGGACAGCGCGGCTCCCGCGGACAGCGCGGCCACTGGCGCAGCTGCCAACCTGCAGCCCCCGAGCTTCCTCCGCTACCCCGGACGAGCCGGCGCGATCGAGCCCTGGGTGCAAGAGCAAGTGGAGTTGGCCGACGCCGCTCACCTGCGCGTGCTGGTCTATGTGGGCGCCAGCTGGTGCGAACCCTGCCAGCACTTTCACCAAGCCGTCGAGCACGGCGAGCTCAACGGCCCCCTCAACGGCCTACGCTTCCTCGAGTTCGATCAAGATCGCGACGCCAGCGCGCTCAAAGTCGCGGGCTACCTCTACCAATACATCCCCGTGCTCGCGCTCCCCGATCCGGATGGCCGCAACCACGGCCGCATGATCTCCGGTTCGATCAAAGGCCCCCGAGCGGTACAGGAAAACCTAGTCCCGCGCCTACAAGCGCTGCTGGCCGGCAAAGCCGTCGACTGAACGCACCGAACGCGCGCGGCCAGCCAGAGTTGTGAACGGGTACCAACACGGAACGAATGGCGAAGCGGAGCCCAGCGCCTTTTCGCTCGCCCGGAATGCAAAACTTTTACATAGAAGGCACCGATGCGAAGGCACCGATGCGGTCCCCAGGCTCGCGCGAGTCTCAAATCATGACTTCGAGCTAGATTGCACGCTCGGTCGAGGACGTCGGGGGCCCGCGGCGGCCGAAGGCCGACGCTTGGGACCCCGCGGCGCCCGCAGCGCGAAGCGCGAGGACGCCGCGCGCCCACCGCCGTCCAAGCAGGGGGCACCCAACCCGATTAAGCGAGCACGCCGGAGACGACCTTGCCGGCGCTGATTTGTCCGGCGATGACCGCCGGGTCGACGCCCACTGAGGCGAGCAGGGTTTGGCCGTAGGAAGCGAGCGTGTCGCCCGCGCTGATGTCGCCCGAAGCGGCGGATTTGCCGGTCTTCGAGTCTATCGCGGTCGCGCCGTAGTCCTTGGCGATGGGTTGCAATCCGCCGACGACGCCACCGCGGATCGATTTGCCGATCGTCAGGGACACTTGGTGGTTTTCGTTGTGTTGGCGGCCGTCGGTGTTGCCCGGGCCGAGCGTGCGTCCGAACACGTTGAGCGACGCGAACAGCACGCGGTCGGTGAGACCCGCGCTGTCCAGCAGCTTCATCAGCGATACGATGGTGTTCACGCCGTCCAGCGTTTGCGACGATTCGTCTGCGAGCCCGATGTCGCGGTGATTGTCGCCGCCGAACGGAATGTGAATCGAGATCACCGGCGAGACCTTCATCTGAATCAAAGTGACGGCCGCCAAGACCTGCGAGGCGGGGCTGTTGTCAGCGATGGACGACAGCGAGTCGAGCAAGCTTTGGTCCAGATTGCGGACCTCTTTCTGCGAGATCACCAGCGAGTCGATGTACGCTTGCTGGGCGGGCGTCGCGCCAGTCTTGTACAGATCGTAGAGCTGGTTCAGCGTGTCGTCGCGCAGCGGCTGCAGGTCCGTGAGCGGCCCGGCCGCGCTCGTGAGCGTCGATTTGAGGGCCAACGCCGGGATGATCGGCAAAGCCGAGCCGCCGAAGCTCAGACCTTCAGCCGGCGTGGTAGCGCCCAAGCACAGCGGCTGCTCCTGAATCGTACCCAGGCAAGGCGCGAGTTGTTTGGCGAGCAAGGACGGCAGCATCTCTCCCGCTGCGGTCGTGCCCATCAACTTCAAAACGTCCGGCTCTTTGGGGTGAACCGGCGTGTTGGTCATCAAGTGCCAGAAGCAGCTGCGGTCGAGCACCGCGGGCGGCAGCAGCGCCCAAGGCGCCGCGGCCGTGTACATCTGGCCTTGGATCTGGATCTGCGTCGGCGCCATGGTCGGGTCCGCGCTGTGCACGACCATCGGATCGTCGTACGTGCCGGGCACGTTCGCATTGATCGGATCGCCTTGCCCCGACGTGTTGAAGATGATGAATTGCGCTTTGCTCGCGTCCGGACAGCCCGAAGCGGGCATGTCGGCCAACGCGCGCCGCGGATTGAGCAGGAACGAAACGGGCAGGCCCGTTGCGAGAGCGCGCAGGCCCAACATACCGGTGCCGAACAAGGTCGAAAGTAATGCTTGGCGACGAGTGATCATCTGGTGCTTCCCTTCTACAACCCGATCGAAACCGAAGAGGGCGCGAGACACGCCGCAATGAACGTGGATTTCAGCGCATTCGAGGCAGTAGCTCCGCCCGCGGTGGCCTTCGTAAAGTGTGCTGTCAGCGCGTCCGTAGCCGGCTTCGTGCGCGCATCGCTGGGTGCAAGCCCCATGACGATACTCACGAAGTCCGCGATGGCGGCGTCCGAGCTCTTGCTCGACCACTGCTTCACGTTCGCTACCTGCTTGGCCGCCGCGACGTCGATCGTCTGCGCAGCCACCGCCTCGCAGATGTTCTCCAAGCCCGCGCGGTAAAACAGCGTGGGTTGGTTGGGCAGCACGGGTGCCACCGAGCCGCGCCCGTAGCCGTCCGAAGGCAAACCCGCGGCGATCGAGGGCACGATGGCTCGAGCTTGCGCGGCCGTGACCGCGTGCAAGCCGCACACGTCGGTGAAGCCCAAGCGGTTGTCGAGCGCCGCGCACAAGTGATCGCGCCGTGACACCGCGACCACCTCGCCGTTGGCATCGTAGGTCGCCGTGTGCGTCGCATTGGTCACCAAAGGCGACGAGAACAAGTCCGAAACCAGCCCATCCCAAGCGAATTTCGAGTCCTGGAAGCCCTTCACGACGCGCTGAAACTCGGGATCAGTGTCCACACACGCCGCGGAGTTCGCGTAGTAACAGAGCTTCTGCGCCCAAGCCTTGGCAAACAGCGGATGCTCCGCGAGCACACCGCCGAAGTCGGACATGCTGGCGACCGGCTTTTGCACGCCCCGAAAGGAGAACACGCCCGGTTGACCGCTCCACGTGGCATCGGCTTGCGAGTGATAGTTCCAGGAATAGGTCGCAGAGAAGATAGAGCGCAGCGGGTCGAGCGTTTGGTGGCAAGTCTTGCAAAGGCCCGCGCCGGCGTGAACCGTGTCCAAGCCGGGCGGCGGGTTGCCTGCGGTCAGCGTGTCGTCCGTGCCGTCGACCTGCGAGCCGAGCGCGACGACCAGAGTCTGATTCAAGGTCACGCGCATTTGGTTGCTGGTGTTGGTTTGCCAGTTGGCAAAAAACGCCGGCGTGGTGAAGAAGCCGAGCCGCGGCAGCGAAACCACGAGCTCGGTCGCCGCGCGCAACGCAGGCAAATCGTAGAACGTGCTGGTTGCTTCCGTGGCCTTGGGTGGGCGCAGCGTAACGAGCGTCCAGTCCGTGAAGTCAGCGGCCGTCAACTGAGGCGCCATGGCGCTGCCGCCAATCGGCGGGCAAGCGATGCCTCCGGGGCCCTTCCAGCCGTCCAGTGACCCGTAGAGCAGCCGATGAATCGCGAACGAGCTGGCCGGAAACTCGATCGGGTCCGTCTGACACGCGGGCACTTTCCCGGGCAGCGTCAGATCCGGATCGTACCAGTGCATGTAATTGGGGCTGCTCGGATCCAACGTGTCGGCGATCGGGATCGGACCTTGAGCGGCCTCGGCGACGACCGGCACTTTGGGATGATCGGTGTGAAAGCCGTCGGTCACTTTGCCGTCGTCGTTCACTTCGTACTGGTCGAGGAACGCGTACAGCTCCTTCAACGCCGTGGTCATCATCAGCTTGGGGCTGGTCACGCTGTCGGTGAAGGGCTCGCCTTGCGTAACCAGCTGCAGCATGGTGCGCGCGAAGCTCTGTTCGATGTTCTGCAACAGTAACGGCGAGGTGAGCCCGTTGGTCACCAGCTGCTTTGGGTACGATTGGTCAGCGAGATCAGTCATCGAGATCTGCGTCTGCTGAAAAGAGAGCTCGAAGAAGCGCTCCATCTTTCGTTGATACTCGGGCAGCTTCTGCCAACCGGTGATCAGGCCGGCAAGCGCGGTCCCGTCGGCCTGAACGGCGTTGATCTCGTCGTCCGTCGGCGGCAAGCCGACGAGCAAATTTTTGACTTTGGCGACGTAGCTCGCGGCTGACACCGCGTTGAACGGCGGAGGCGTCTGAGCGCCGCAGGTTCCGGCGTCCGAGCAGGCGCCACCCGGCGAGCCGTCCGCGCCCCCGGAGGGCGATCCGGGACCACCGGCGGCAACCGCGCTGCTGCTGGTGTGCTTGTTCGACGCCGAGCAGGCGAACGCCAAGCCCAAGGCGGCAAACGCCAGCCGCGGGGCGCGTGAGCGACCGAGCGAAGAAGAACCGAGATGAAACGGATTGCGCACTGGCTAGCTCCTGACTGCCCCCACCGCTGGGAACGATGCCGCGCCGCCGCGCGTCGCGACAGCGAATTCGCCTGTGTTTACGCTGATTCAGTATACAGCTGGTATACAGAGACGAGCTACCGCCTACATCGGCGCAGCGGTAAAACCGGGTTCAAACGCAGCGTTGAGTTGCGGCCTCCTCGCCATTTTCTGCGCGCGCGCGGCGACTGACGGCGCATTTCGCGCTCGCCACGCGCTCGCTAGAAGTCGGCGGCTGCCCGCAAGCCGGGGGCAGAAGCGATCACTGCGTGTTGTTGCGACGCAGTAACGACGTAGTCGGATAGAGCGCGTTGTTGCTCGCCGCGCGGCGCGGGATCTTCGGCAAGGTGTGTGCGAAGAACCTCTTCCAGCCGCGGCACAAGTAGCTCAAGTTCCCTTCACCCTCGCGCGTCTTTAGAATCCGCGTGCGCGGGCACTCGCCCCAGCACAGCTTGAGGTACGGGCAAGAACGGCATTCGCTGGGCAGCGAGTTGTGCTTGTCCAGCCCGAACTCGAGCTGCTTGAGCGAAAACACCATCTCGGCCAGCGTTTGGTCGCCGATTTTACCGAGCTCGTACTCCGGGTACACGAAATGGTCGCAAGAATACAGGCGACCGTCGTGCTCCAGCGCCACATTCTTGCCGCAGAAGGGGCTGCTCGTGCACATCAGCGACGGCTGACCGTTGAGCTGCGCGAACAAGCTCTCGAACAGGTTTATCTTCACGCGGCCTTGGTCGTGCGCTTGCCACTCGTCGAACACGGCACACAAAAACGAGCCCCAATCCTCCGACTCCACGCTCCAATCGGTGACCACTGACATCGGGTGGCCCGGATGAGCGCGCGCGCTATCGGCGGTCACCAGCTGATTTGCAGGCAATTGCGCGGGCGCAGAACGCTCGAACTGGCGCGGCTCGACGCATGGAATGAACTGCATGTAGCTCGTGCCCACTTCGTCGCGCAGGAAGCGGTATACGGCGAGCGGCTCACTGGCGTTGTGCCGGTTGACCGTGGTCAGCGTGCTGAATTGAATGCCGTAGCGCTTCAGCAGCCGCGTTGCCTGGAAGACTTTGTCGAAGGTGGGTTTGCCCTTCTTCGTCGGCCGGTAAAAGTCGTGCAACGCGCGCGGTCCGTCGATGCTCAGCCCAACGAGGAACGAGTGCTCCGCCAAGAATCTGCACCACTCGTCGTCGAGCAACGTGCCGTTGGTCTGCAGGTCGTTGGAGACGCGGCGCCCGGCCGGCAAGTGTTTCGCTTGCAGCTCGACCACGCGCCGAAAAAACGACAGGCCCATCAGCGTCGGTTCACCGCCGTGCCAAGTGAAGGCGATCTCCTCCGCGTCTTGACTTTGGATGTAGTCGACGATGAAGCGTTCGAGCACGTCGTCCTTGATGCGACGACTCTTTTGGCTCAAAAGCTCCTCTTTGCTCAGGTAGTAGCAATAAGTGCAGTCGAGATTGCAGGCGGAGCCGACCGGTTTAATCGTGGTGTGCAGAGAGCGCTCCACGCCCTCGGCGCGCTCGCCGCGGCCCGCGTCGAGGTACGTTTGCACGGCTTCGGCGCTGATGTTGAGCCTTTTGGAGGCTTCCAGGATCGGCTCGGAGTAAGACACGACAGTAACCCTTCAGGTTGACTAGTTGAGGCCCAGCCAGCGCTCGAGCGCGGTGCGCTCGGCGGTCGGCAAGGTCGTCACGAGTGGAGGAGCGGCGCTGAGCCCCGCGAGCAGGCGCGCGTTCGTGCCGGTGAGCGCCGCTAGTTGGCGAATCGCGGCGCGCTCACCAAAGCCGGCCGAGCGAGCCTCTTTTAGGGTGCGCTCGCACAGCGTCGCTTGGGCGGCCAAGTAAGCCATGCAGCGCTCCCGGCAGCGCATCGAAGCGTCTGCCAGCACCATCAGCACCGGAGCGATGGACAGCGTGAGGAACCCGCCAGCAAGGCGCGCTGTCCTGGATCGCGAGAGCAGCTCCGCGCGCAACCGCGGAGTCACGATTTTTCCCCAGAAGCGCCGCTCATTCGTCAGATCGCGGCGACGCTCGGCCAACGCTGCTCGCGCGCCGTCATCGACGACCTCGAGCCGCCTCGTCACGACCGGAAAACCTGCACGCACGCCGGGAACGATGCAGTCGCTGCCCAGGTAGCGAGCTTCTTTATCGCGCTCGGCGAGCACCAAGTGCTGCAGGCGATCGGGCCACGACTCGTCGAACGGCACGACGCGGCACACGGCCGGCTTCTTATCGTGGTGAATCGAGCAGCGGCGTTCGCTATCGAGGGCTGGACACTGCTCGGACAGCTCGCCGTCGAACGCACACGTAGCGAGCAACAGCTCGCTGTCGGCCTCACCCGACCAGCGCACGCTCAAACAACCGATGAACGTACGCTGGTGATGGAAGAGCTCCGGCACCGACAGCTGAGGCGGCGAGTTGCAGCATTTACCGCACGCCGAGCAGTGATGAGACCATTCGGTTTGCGGCGCTGCGTCGGCAGCAGCGCTCGCGCTCAGTAGAAACCCTGCGGGCGCAACGGCTCGACCCCGCCGACGTGCGTCATGTACGTCTGCCACTGACCGAGCAGAGCGCTGACGACGCTCGGATTTTGCGCCGAAACATCGTTCGTTTCACTGCGATCCAGCTGCACATTGAACAGCTCCCAGTGTCCGTCGAGCGGACCGCCGATGGCGGGCTCGCTCCAGCGCGCTTTCCAGTTGCCGTCCGCGCTGTAGATGTAGGCGCGGCCGTAAGACTCGTCGCCGAACGGCGCGCTGTGCACCAGGGCCGTCGACCCGTTCAGCGCGGGCAGCAGCGATTGCCCGGTGACCGGATACACGTTGCGCGTCTTGTACACGACCTTGCCCAGGTTCTTATCGACGTTGCTGTCCGGATCGATGTTCGGCGCGGACGGCGTCGTAGGCGGAGTGACGCCCGCCAAGGCCAGGAACGTCGCGGTGTCGTCGGTCACGTGAGTGAAGTTGCGGAACGGCGCAGCACTGCCGAGCTGACCCGGCAAGTGCACGAACGCGGGCACGCTGACTCCGCCTTCACCGAGCGAGCCTTTGACTTGCGCCAGTGGCGTTGCGCTCACTTCGGCCCAACGTAAGCCGTATTGCAAGCGCCTTGCGCTGACCAGGCCGTTGTCGGTACCCAGCGTCGAGAACACCGCGGGCACGGCGTTGCCCTCGTCCGTCACTTTGGGGTCCGCACCGGAATCAATCGGCCAGCCTTCGGCCCCATTGTCGGACTGGAACATGATGAAGGTGTCGTCGTACGCGCCAATGTCCTTCAGGTGTTGGATCAGAAGCCCGATGTTGTAGTCCAGGTTCGAGACCATGCCCGCGTAGATCTCCATGTACCGAGCCTGCGACTTCTTCTCCAAGTCGGACAAGCTGCTCCAGCTCTTGTTCACGAAGCCTGGCCCGTAGTCGTCGTAACCGTCAGCGGCGGCGTGCACGGCGCTCAGGTATTTGGCGGCGGCAGTGCCGTTGTCTGCGCTGCCTGGTGGGCGGGTTGCGGGAGGTACAGCCAGCGTTTCGGGCAGTGCCGGGTGCGGCGTCCAGGAGTACGGGATGATGCCGAGGTTCTGCAGCCGCGTGATGCGCGCAGCGCGGATCGCGTCATAGCCTTGATCGTAACGACCGCGGTACTTGCTCAGCCAGGGCTCGGGCACCTGCAGCGGCCAGTGCGGCGAGGTGTACGCGGCATACGCGAAGAACGGTTTGCCGTCGTCCTTGTTCGAATCGATGTAAGAGATGAGTTGCTGGGTGTAGAAGTCGGTCGAATAGAAGACCGCGGGAGTGCCGCCCGTGCCGCCGGGTTGTCCCGGTTGTCCGGGCTGCACGTAGGCGCCGTCCGAGGTGTAGTTCTTCGAGCCTGCGGCCTCGTGCGCGAAGTGATTGCTGGCGGCGCCACCGAGTAGCGCATAGCTGTGCTCGAAACCCCACTGGTCGGGCGTCTTGCCGATGGGCAGCGCGGGCGGCACTGGCGTGGCACCGACAATCGCGGAACCAATGTGCCACTTGCCGGCCATGTACGTGTGATAGCCGGCGTCTTTCAGCAACTCGGCAAGTGAGAGCGAGCTGTCGTTCAGGTAGCCCTCGTAGCCGGGCAGACCCTTGCGCTCGTCGTTGGGCACGCCCATCGTGCCTTCACCGACCAAGTGATGATCGGTACCCGAGATCAACATCGAGCGCGTGATGGCACTGACCGTACCGGCGTGGTGATTGGTCAAGATGCGACCGTTCGAAATCAGCGCATCGAGATTGGGCGTGTCGATCTCACCGCCCAGCGCGTGTACGTCGGAATAGCCGAGGTCGTCGGCCATGATGTACAAGATGTTGGGCTGCCGCACCTTCCACGTCACGCTGCTGACCGGCCCCGGATCGCCGCCGGCAAGGCTCGCTTTCACGGAGAAGTTATGGTTGCCGAAGCCGAGCGGCGAAACTGTCGCGGGGCTCGTGCAGGCCGCGTAGGCTGCGCCGTCTAGGCTGCATTGGTAGCTGCAATTGCCCTCGGAGCAACCGAACGCAAAGCTTGCACTGGTCGCGCTCGTGACGCTCTTCGGCGTGCTGATGAATAGCGCAGCGGGGCCGGCGACGGGCGCGTCTTTGCCGTCTTTGCCGTTCGTACCGTCTTTGCCGTCGGCGCCGTCTTTGCCATCGCTGCCGTTCGTGCCGTCTTCGCCATCGCTACCGTTCTTGCCGTCTTTGCCGTCGAGGCCGTTCTCGCCGTCTTTGCCGGGGGCAGCGCCGCCCGCGCCGAGTGCCGCTCCGCCAGCAGAGCCTGCACTGCCGGCAGCTCCAGCGTCGTCAGAGGCGTCGCTGCAACCGGTCAGCACGACGCCAGCAAGCAGCGTGCATGCAACGGCGGAGAGAGAAACCATCGAGTGCTTGGTCATCGTCAGCGGACCGTACAGAACGCATGTCTCCTTTGCAAGACATCGATCCTCGCGCTGACGCAAATATTTGCGGCAAATAATCCAGACAATCCCTATCCCAGCGATAGAAATAGCCGGCAATGACACTCTGGGAGACGTTACTCTCGAGCAGCGTCGGCGCTCGACCAGTCCAATTCTGCGGCGACCGCGAGGTGATCCGACAACGGCTTGCCTTCCGCGTCGACGAAGCGGTGATCGAGACTCCAGCTTCGCGGCACCCAATGCAACGTCGTTGATGGGCGAAACAAAATCTTGTCGATGCGATGCGGGTCTTCGCACTGTAGCGCAGCACACACGTCCACCAAACCGGTCTGCTGCTCGAACCGCTCGAGCACGCCGCGCTCTTGCCCGCGAATGTTCGTGTCACCTGCGAGCAGCACGGCCGCGCCCGCCGATCGCTTCGCGATGGCGTCGCTCAGTTGCGCGAGCTGCGCCTCGCGCGCTTGCCGATCGCCCTCGCTTCCGCCCGCGTCCAGGTGCAAGTTGTACACGTCGACCTGCACGCCGCTGGCCAATGTCTGGCGTGTGAACGTGAAGCCCTTGGGCGTCAAGCAATCCATGTACGAGCCAAAGATGCCGTGGCACGTGCGCCATGCTTCACGCTGGAGCGGAGCAAACGGCAGAATCGCAAATTGGCTCAAGCCGTCTCCGAAATCGAGCCTGCCCGCTCGCACGAACGGTGTTGACTGAAATGGAAACGTCATGCCTTGACGTAGCGCCGTCGCGTACGCGAAGTCTTCCTGCAGCAGCACGATGTCATTGCCCACCAGGAGCTGACCAATGCGCCCCATGTTTCGACTCGGGTGCTGGGTCGAGAAACCATCAGGCAAGCCAGCGATGTTGTAGGTGAGCAGCCGACGTGCCCCGCGCTGGCGCGAGCAGAGACCGACCACGCCAATGTCGCTAGCGCTGCTAGCCCAACTAACCCGAACCGTCGCATCCAACACTCTAGCACGCAGCACAGGCCCGGTAGGGCAGGCGTAGCTAGTGACGGCGCTGCAGCAGCGTGACGCGCACTAACCGCGAACAGCAGTCGAGAGACGTTGTTCGTGGCAGGCATGGGAACCGGCAGTGAACGCGAGTGCCAGTCGATGCGAGGGTGAGCTACCGATTGTGTACAGCCTCGTCGTGGCGAAACTCGCCGAATCTGACAAATTGCCACAGCGGCTCATCGCAGCAGAACGCTACCCGACCCGCGCGAGCAGCGCGGGTAAATCCTGTCAGTGGTATAAGGCGCTCGTGGGAAGCGAACTGGCCATCGGATGAGCGACGCTGCAGCGATCGGCGCGGACGGCAGCAATGGCTCCGATCCGCACGCGACGCCACCGTTCCTCGTGGCCGCGGTAGGGGCTTCCGCCGGCGGGCTCGACGCATTCACGCGCTTGGTGCGGGACATGCCGGCCAACGCACCGTTGGCGTTGGTGCTGGTTCAACACCTGGCGCGCGACCAACAGAGCTTGCTGCCCGAGATCTTAGGGCGTCGCACCGCGATGACCGTCGTCGAAGCCCGCGACGAGATGCCGATCGAAGTCGGCCACGTGTACATCATCCCCGCCGCCGCACACATGACCGTGACCGACGGCCATCTGCTCATCCGCCCGCGCCCACCCGGTGCGAGTGGCATTCAGGTAGATCTGTTGTTTCGCTCGCTAGCCGAGTGTTACGGAGAGAAAGCCGTGGGCGTCGTGCTCTCCGGCGGTGCGGCGGACGGCGCGGCAGGGCTCGGCGAAATCAAAGCGGTGGGAGGAATCACGCTTGCGCAGCGTCCCGACGACGCACAAATCGACGCCATGCCGCGCGCTGCCATCGCGGCTGGCGCCGCCGACATCGTGCTACCCGTCGGCGAAATCGGCACCGAGTTGCTTCGGCTCAGTGCGCTTCCGGTGTTCGCCAGCAAAGCTCGCGAAGACCCGCCAGAGGAAACCGACGAACAGCACTATGCAGCTATCTTTCGGCTACTACGTCGCGGAACGGGCGTCGACTTCAGCCACGACAAACGCCCCACGATCGCGCGCCGCATCGCGCGCCGCATGGCGCTACGCCGCGCGCTGACACTCGCGGACTACGTGGAGCTCTTGCAGCGGGACACCGTCGAAGTGCAGCACTTGCAGGAAGACGTCTTGATTCACGTCACGAGCTTCTTTCGCGAACCGGAGTCGTTCGAAACCTTGAGGCAGTCGGTGTTCCCGGCATTGATCCGCGAGCGGGAGGATGCGCCGATTCGCATCTGGGTGCCCGGCTGCTCGAGCGGCGAGGAAGTGTACTCGCTGGCCATCACTCTGTTCGAGGCATTGGAGGAGGAAGCAGAGCTCGTGCCGATTCAGTTCTTCGGCACCGACGTGAGCAAGACCTCGGTCGAACGAGCGCGTGCCGGCCTCTACTCAGAGGCCGCGGTCGCGGATATTGCGCCCGAACGGCTGCGGCGCTTCTTCTCCAAGGTCCCTGGCGGCTACCAGATCGGCAAGGCGATCCGTGAGCGCTGTGTGTTCGCGCGCCAAGACATCACGCGCGACCCACCCTTCTCCAGGTTGGACTTGATCGTCTGCAGAAACACACTGATTTACCTGGGGCAGCCGATTCAGCGCCGGGTGATCGCGGTGATGCATTACGCGTTGAAGCCAACCGGCTTTTTGATGCTGGGGCGCGCGGAAACGACCGGCGCAAGCGCCGACCTGTTCTCCGTCTTCGACAAGCGGTCCAAGATTTACCGCAAAAAACCGAACGACGCGCCGCCCGAGTTCGACTTTCGCTCAGCGCCGTTCGATGGCGCTGCCCCGAGCGTACCGGACGCGGTCAAGTCCGTCGTCGCGCCGTCGCTACGACCGGCGCGACATTGGGACCTGCAGAGCGAGGCCAATCGGTTGCTGCTCGCGCGTTACGCTCCAGCGGGTATCATCGTCGACGCGGCGTTCCGAATCGTCAGCGCGCACGGAGCGACCTCCGCGTTTCTCGAGCTGCCAGCAGGTGAAGCCAGCCTCGACGCGTTGAAGATGGTCCGCCCCGGGCTACTTTCGGCAACGCGCAGCGCGCTGCAAGAGGCGCGGCACACTCGCGCAACGGTCCGCAAAGAGGGGCTGCAAAGCCTGAACGAGGCAGACGACCCGGCGGTCAATCTCGAGGTGGTCCCGCTCGGCGGCGACGAAACTCCGCATTTTCTGATTTCCTTCGAGCGCGTTGCCGAACCGAGGCCGAGCAGCGCGCCCTCCCGTGAGGAGGCCGAGCCGGGCAGCGCGGCGCAAGAAACGATCGGGCGCCTGCGCCGCGAGCTCGGAGCGACGCGCGATCAATTGCACTCCAACATTCACGACCTGGCTGCCGCCAACGAAGAGCTGCAATCGGCCAATGAAGAGATCTTATCGAGCAATGAAGAGCTGCAATCCACCAACGAAGAGCTCGATACGGCCAAGGAAGAGCTGCAGTCCACCAACGAAGAGCTGACGACGCTGAATGACGAGCTTCACGGCCGGAACGAAGAGCTCATTCTGGCCAATAGTGACTTGGCCAACCTGCTGGCAAGCGTTCAAATCCCAATCGTAATGGTGGCCCGAGATCTGACGATCCGGCGCTTCACGCCAGCCGCGCAGCGACTGCTGAATCTGATTCAATCCGACATTGGGCGACCGATCCGGCACATTAAACCGAACATCGACTCACTCGATCTGGAAAAGCCGGTAGCAGAGGTGATCGAAACGATGATCGCCTACGAACGCGAGGTCGAGGACGAGGACGGTCGCTCGTATTTGCTGCGTATCCGCCCGTACAAGAGCGTCGAAAATCGCGTCGATGGCGCGGTGCTCGCGCTGTTCGACATCTCAGCCACGCGCGACGCGCTGTCGGTCGCGCGCCGCACGGGCGACGCCGTCGTCGCCACCGTGCGTGAGCCAATCCTACTGCTCGATTCGAACCTGCGAGTGACGCGCGCCAACCCGGCGTTCTGCGCCGCGTTCGCGATCCGCGCCGAAGAGGCCGAGGGACGCTTCGTGTACGAGCTCGGCAACTCGCGCTGGGACATCCCCGAGCTGCGAGAGCTGCTCGAGCATGTGTTGCCCCAGCGCAAAAACTTCGAGGGCTTTGCGGTCGAGCACGACTTTGGGGGAAGCGTGGGGCAACGCAAGCTACTGCTCGACGGCCGACGCATCGATTCCGGCCGCTCGGGCGCTGGCGTGATTCTGCTGGTCATCCGCTGGGAGGGCGACGGTGGCGGGTGAGGACGCAAAGGACGCTACGCTCCGCAGCCTAGCCGCGGAGGTAGAACGTTTACGCGCTCGCGAGGAGCGGTTGCGTACGGAAAACGAGCACTTGCTCGAAACTCAGCGAACGCTCGAGGAAAATCGCGATCAGTACAGCGACTTGTTCGACTACGCGCCCGTAGCCTGGCTCACCGTCGACGACGACGGCACGATCCAGAATCTGAATCTCGTCGCGGTCACGCTGCTCGGCTTTGGACGCAGCTATCTGATCGGCTCACCGCTTTCTTCGCTCGTGCACGGCGAGGATCGCCGTCGCCTGCTGGATCACCTGTTCGCGTGTCAACCCGGCGGCGAGCCGATCAGCTGCGAGGTCAGGTTGACCACGCGCGACGGACGCCATTTGCCGGTTCGGATGTCCACACGCATCGCGCGTGGTCGAAGCGAAGGTTACACGATCGCGCTCTTGGATCTTCGCGAGCGCGAAGCCGAAGCCGCCGAGCACCGACGCCTGACCGAGGCGGAACGTGAGGCGCGCACCGCCAACGAGGCCAAGGACACATTCATGGCGATGCTGAGTCACGAGCTACGCACTCCGCTCACGCCAGTGTTGGCCGCGGCCTCCGCGCTGGTCGAGCTCGAAGACCTGCCCAGCGAGGTTCGCTCGGCGCTGGCTGTCGTGCAGCGCAACGTCGTCACCGAAGCGCAGCTGATCGATGACCTGCTGGACTTGACGCGGATCTCCCACGGCAAGCTGCGCGTAGAAAAGCACCCTGTCGATATCCACCAAACCGTGGCTGAAGCGCTCGAGACCTTGTCGACCGAGCTCCGAACCAAGAACCTGGAAGTCGTGCGCGACTTGAACGCGCCGCAATGCTGGGTGTACGGCGACGCCACGCGTTTGAAGCAGGTATTTTGGAATCTGCTGCGCAATGCGCTCAAGTTCAGCAACGAAGGCGGGCAAATCGCCGTTCGAACTTGGAATCACGAAAGCAATCTGTTGATCGAGGTGAGCGACAACGGGCGGGGCATCGACCCGGAGACGCTACCGCGGCTGTTTCAGCCCTTCGAGCAAGGCAGAGACGACTACGCCGCGGGTGCGAAGGGGCTCGGCTTGGGCTTGCCCATCTGTCGCGGCATCTTGGAGCAACACGACGCGACGGTTCTGGCGAATAGCCAGGGCCTGGGCAAGGGCGCGCGCTTCGTGGTCGAAATCGAAGCCATCGATCGGCCGACTCTCGCGCCGCCAGCGCCGCCCTCGACGCCCGCTCCGCCTGGCAAAACGGTACGGGTATTGTTGGTTGAGGACCACCAGGACACCGCCGAGATTTTCGAGTTACTCCTGCGGCGCGGCGGATACGAAGTACGCGTCGCAAACTCGTTGCAGTCGGCCCTGGCCGTGGCTCGCGAAGAGTTCGACGTCCTGTTGAGCGACGTTGGCTTGACCGACGGCAGCGGATTGGATCTGATGAGAACGTTGCGCAAGACCGGCAAAGTGAAAGGCATCGCGCTCAGCGGCTTTGGCACCGAAGAGGACGTTCGAGCCAGCAAAGAAGCCGGCTTTGCGACGCACATCACCAAGCCCGTCAACTTCGGAACCTTGCTGGAAGCGATCGCGTCGCTCGGCGGACGCTAGCCACACGCCCTTTGTCAACTAGGCGCGACGCCGCCGCGCCGCTTCTTGCAAAAACTCCAAATATTGCGCGCGAATCTCGGGCTTGCTCGCGATCACGTGCCCGCCGGCATGCTCCAGAATAGTCGGCTTCTGGAACTTGGCTGCCAGCCGTCGGGACACCCCGTTCGGGACGATGAAATCGGAGCGACCGATGATGTGCAGCGAGGGCAGCTCGAAACTTGCCGCGGACGAGTACAGCTCTCCGTGGCTCGGATCATTGCTGACGAAGCCGCCGACCAACACGGCAAAGTCGAATGCCAGAGGCTTGTCCTGGGTGACCCGACCGTCCGGAGCGCGAAGCCCGACCAACAGGCCCGTGAGCGCGGATCCTTGACTGAAGCCGAACACGCCATCGAACGGGCCTTGCTCCGCAAACACCGACTCCAGAAATTCGCGCGTTCGCGCCCAGCCCTTGTAGTACCCCGTAGCTCGGTCGACACCCGGATCACCTCGCTCCGCCGAAAATGGTTGTTCGACCGCGTGCCACCAACCGAAGTCGCCGCCCGTGAGTGACGGCGCGTCGATCACGATGTACTCGGCGACCGATTCGCTGCCGCTCACCAGCGATTGCATCTGTGAGCGCAGGATCCGAGCGCTGCCGTGGTAACCGTGCAAACAAAGGATGCGAAGCTTCTTCATGATCTCGACTCGATTCGGAGGTGGGCCTCGGGGCGCTGCTTAGCGGTACGATTCATCCGCTAGTTTACGCTCGGAATCCAACATTGAGTGTCGGCTGTCGTGGACCAGGACTTGTGACCTGGATTCAATAGTGAAAGTGAAACTCGAGGCAGGAACGCTCGTAGTCTTGCTCGGGAGTTAGAACTCATGGCGACAAGCACGAGCAATCGAAATGTCTCATCCAAAGCCACGTTGCTGGGCGGAGTCCGAGGCGCCGCGCCGGGCCGCGGGCTGCCCTCGCTGACGGCGACGCTGCTCGGCGCCGTACCGAGCCCGCCGGCGCTAGTTTCACTCGAGCGCGAGAACGGGCCCAGCGACACGCTGCCCAGAGAATCGGTTTCCGGTCGGGGGCGCACTACCGTACTGCCACGCCTAGCATCGACCAGCAGCAGCGAAGCAATCCAAGCCGAACCGCGCTTTCATCGTCTGAGCGCGCTCGGGGAAGGAGCGATGGGCTACGTCGAGCTGGCGCGCGACAACGACATTCATCGGACCGTGGCCGTCAAGCGCATCATCGGCGGAGCCGACTCTGAAGCGGCACTGTTGCGCTTCGCCGACGAGATCCGCGTGGTGGGGCAGCTCGAGCACCCGGCCATCGTCCCCATCTACGACGTGGGCCGCGGTGAGGACGGTCAAATCTACCTAGTCATGAAGCACCTGCAAGGCGAAACGATGGAGGCGATCATCGAGCGCCTGCAGTCTGGTGACCTCGCCTACCGTGAGCGGTTCACGCCGGAGTATCGCGCGCGCCTGTTTCTCGGTGTGCTCGACGCCATCAGCTACGCGCACGCCCGAGGAGTCCTGCATCGCGACCTCAAACCCGCCAACATCATGATCGGACCTTATGGCGAGGTCACGGTGATGGATTGGGGAATCGCCAAACTGATCGGCAAAAAAACACTGACCGAGAGCAGCGAATCGCTGACGCTGACGCTTCGAGAAAAGCGCGCTCAAAAGCTACTCGAAACCGAGCGCAGTGCGCTGGTTGGGACGCCGCTTTACATGTCTCCCGAGCAGGCAGCCGGAAGGAACGACGAGCTCGACGAGCGCAGTGACGTGTATGCCTTGTGTGTGGTGCTTTACGAGTGGTTGGTGTTGAAGCATCCGTTACGCGAGAAGACCACGGTGTCGGAGGTGCTCAACGCCATCATTTGGGAGGACTACTCAGCGGGCGACCTGTTCGGCCCCGCTCAAGAGGCGAAGGTCCCGATGGAATACATCTGGCTCGTCTCGCAGGGTCTGGTTCGCGATCGCAGCAAGCGCTATCAAAGCGTGCCCGAGCTGGAGGCCGTACTCAAAGGCGTCCAAGACGGAAACATCCGGATTCAGTGCCACATCACGCTGGCAAAGAGCGCCGCGCAGGGCTTCATTCACTGGATCGATCGCCACCCAGCCCTGTACACCTTGCTGTTCCGCACGCTCAAGGTTCTGGGGGTCGTCGCGCTATTTGCGGTCTGCGCGGCGCTCGTTTGGGCCGTCTCTCCGTGATCGTGAGCGACCATCAGAAGCAGCGGTCGCCGCGCTAGATCACGCAGCCGATGCGATCTTTGTCGATTGCGATCTCGTCGATCCACAGCTCGAACTTTTCGCTCGTGGCCTGGTATTCCTGCCAGCCGAGCCAGACCTGCTGGAACTGCGGCAGAAGATATTGCACGCCAG
>Ga0210392_10000526_pt1 | contig 23093 bp, 20 predicted proteins | sample IncBWC30OmetaG_FD_161057 | JGI IMG/M metagenome (GOLD analysis project Ga0210392, IMG submission 161057) | Forest soil microbial communities from Barre Woods Harvard Forest LTER site, Petersham, Massachusetts, United States - Inc-BW-C-30-O ...
TTTCCCGCTGCAAGTTTTGTCGTGCCGCAACAGGTCATTTTCTCGTCAGCGGACGGGATGCGTATTCACGGGCAGCTCTTTCTGCCGAAGAATGCCGGCGATGGCCACTCACATCCAGCTATCATCTTCTTTCACGGCGGATCGAGACGCCAGATGCTGCTTGGCTGGCACTATATGGAGTACTACTCAAATGCCTACGGAATGAACCAGTATCTCGCCAACCTGGGATACATCGTAGTGTCGGCGAATTACCGTAGCGGCATCGGATACGGCGAGGAATTCCGCGAGGCGCTCAACTATGGAGCAACCGGCGCGAGTGAATTCAATGACGTACTCGGAGCAGGCTTGTATTTGCGCGGACGCTCCGATGTGGATGCTGCGCACATTGGAATCTGGGGTGGCAGTTATGGTGGCTATCTTACGGCACTGGCCTTGGCACGCGCTTCAGACATGTTTGCTGCTGGCGTTGACCTGCACGGTGTGCACGACTGGAATTTGGAACTGGGCAACTGGCTTCCCGCCTACGACCCTTCGGCTGATCCGCAAGCCGCCAGAACTGCCTGGCTCTCCTCTCCACTCGCATCTGTAGACACTTGGAGATCGCCGGTTCTGCTGATTCAGGGAGATGATGACCGCAATGTTCAGTTCTCGCAAACTGTTCAACTCGCCGAGGCGTTGCGCAAACAGAAAGTCACTGTCGAGGAGCTGGCCTTTCCCGATGAGATCCATGATTTCCTTCTACATCGTGACTGGTTGGCCGCATATTCTGCCGCCTCCGAGTTCTTCGCGAAGCATTTGAAATAAGGGAGGTCGAGCCGGCTGCCCGGCTTATTTCCCATTCTCAGCATGATCCGAATCCACCGCAACTCTAATAAGAGCAAAGTGTTTCTGTGTGCATTGGAGTTCGAAAGGAAGATAAGAATGTCCCGCACCCGAAAGTTTGGTTTTCTATTGGCGATTTTGCTCATCCTCGGATTTGCGCGAGGAGCGTCAGCCCAGGCTCACATGATCTTCTTAGGAATGGCTCACTTGGACGGCCCCACGGATCACGGCGACATTAAAGTGGGACCGTATGCCGGTCGCTACCATTCCATCGTGTTGCGTGTGAAGTACGCTCCCATCCAGTTCGATCACGTTGTGATCCACTATGGAAACAGCACCGCGCAAACCCTGCCTGTGAGGGCAGTCATCCACGCAGGAGGCCAGAGCGCGCCTGTAATGCTGCCGGGCGGGGAGCGCGTCATCGAGAGCCTTGAGCTTTGGTACGCGCGGGCGAATCCCAACAATCCGAACAAGCCCGAAGTCAGGCTTTTTGGAATGCTATAAATAAGGCATCGTTTAAGACGCTCCGTTGGAACTTCAAGCATTTCCTGATTTTCTCCAGCGCGGCGCTGCCGTTTCGAGTAAAGACCAGCTCTGTCTATCACGAAATTCAGCTCGACAAAGGCTCCTCTTCTTCTATAGACGTTGACAATGAAAGCGCGTACATTGCGGTAGAGACTTAGCGACACGCGTATTCTCATATGTCATTCCTGGGAAGGAAACGGGGCACGCAACGTGGATCTGACACTCATCGACTGGCTCATCATGCTGTTGTATTTCGCTTTTGTGCTTGGCATCGGCTTTGCACTCAAGCGGTTTATGCGGACGAGCAAAGATTTTTTCCAGGCTGGCCGCTCGTTGCCTGCATGGATTTGCGGTCTCGCCTTCATCTCGGCCAATCTCGGCGCTCAGGAAGTGATCGGCATGGGGGCTTCTGGCGCGAAATACGGCATTGCCACCAGCCATTTCTATTGGATAGGCGCCATTCCCGCGATGATCTTCGTCGGCGTCTTTATGATGCCGTTTTATTACGGCTCGAAGGCGCGGTCAGTGCCAGAATTTCTGCGCCTGCGCTTCGACGAAAAGACACGAGCCTACAATGCATGTTCATTCGCCGTGATGACCGTGTTTTCTTCCGGCATTTCAATGTACGCCATGGCGCGGCTCATTCAGACTCTACATGTCTTCGACTCACTATTCTTGAAATTCAACTTGCCGCTGGGCTGGATCTTCCACTTCGCGATCATTCTTTCCGCGGTCATCGTGCTCGGGTACATCTTCCTCGGCGGACTCACCAGCGCAATTTACAACGAAGTTCTGCAGTTCTTCCTGATTGTCGCCGGATTTCTGCCTCTTGTTTGGGTAGGCCTCAAGAATGTCGGCGGATGGAGCGGACTGAAAGCTGCATTACCGGAGGCCTATACACATTCCTGGCGCGGCATGACGAACCCGCACAATAATCCTCTGGGCGTTGAATGGTTCGGGCTCTCGATGGGCCTGGCATTCGTGCTTTCATTCGGCTACTGGTGTACGGATTTCCTCGTGATCCAGACGGCGATGGCGTCGGATTCTGAAGAGTCTGCGCGGCGTGTTCCGCTGATCGCAGCCGTCCCGAAGATGTTCTTCCCCTTTCTCGTCATTTTGCCCGGATTGATTGCTATCGCAACGTCGACCACCACGCAGCACGCAATGCTGCAAACGGCGCCGACGTTGAATGCCCCGGCAACGCAGCCAGCAGCGAACGATCTTTCCGATCCGACCAAATTCAACAAGGGGCTGATTCCCGCTAAGGTGAATCCAGTCACCGGAAAAGTCATGACGAACGAGCAAGGTCAACCACTGCTCGACTATGACCTGGCAATTCCGAACATGCTGCTACATTACTTCCCGACAGGCATTCTTGGTCTTGGGTTGACCGCGTTGTTGGCAAGCTTCATGTCCGGAATGGCAGGAAATGTGACCGCCTTTAATACTGTATGGACCTACGATTTGTATCAGTCCTACATTCACAAGAATGCGAGCGATTCGCACTACCTGAAGATGGGTCGATGGGCGACTGTCGGCGGCATTCTGCTGTCAATGGCCACGGCATATGCGGCAACATCCTTCAATAACATCATGGACACGCTGCAGCTCGTCTTTTCCTTTGTGAATGCGCCGCTCTTTGCTACGTTCCTGTTGGGCATGTTCTGGAAACGGACCACCGGCCACGCAGCTTTTATAGGCCTCGTGGGCGGTACAGTAGCGGCCGTTCTACATCACGGGTTGACGCTGCCTACTGACGCGCATCCCGGCATCCACGGCGGATGGATTGCGGTCACTCATTCCTATCCAAGTGAAATGGCGCAGAACTTCTGGACGGCGATCTGGGCATTTTCCACGAACTTCATTCTGACGGTGATCATTAGCCTTATGACGAAGCCGCGCCCGGAGAACGAATTAGTTGGGCTCGTTTATTCACTCACGCCCAAGCCAGTCGAACACCACATGGCATGGTATGCGCGTCCCAAGGTGATTGCCGTTGGCCTGATCGCCCTGCTGATCGCATTGAACCTGACCTTCCGCTAACGAACCGAGGAGCAACGACTATGAACCTTGATCTGCGAATCCCGATGGGCCTGATGTTCCTGATCGTAGGCGTAATCATGAGCCTCTTCGGCTTTTTCACGCGAGGCAGCGTTATCTACGAGCGCTCTGCAGGAATGAACATCAATCTCATTTGGGGATTGGTCATGCTTGCCTTCGGGCTGGTGATGTTTCTGCTTGGCCGCGCCGGCGACAAGCGCACCGCGGCCGAACCGATTGAAGGCACAAATCGCCCACTTGGCGGGCGCGGCCACGGCATGGGGCATTGAACGTTCATTTACTATTCCACAATGTTCGAACAGCTAAACTAGCAGTAGATGAAGCATCGCACGATCGAGCACTATGAACTGGTCCGGCGACTGGGTGCGGGCGGCAGTGGCGTAGTTTATTTAGCCAATGACACGCTGCTGATGCGCCCCGTTGTTTTGAAAATACTGAAGCGCGGTGCGCTCACGCTGGAGCAGATGCGTACGACCGTCCTGCGCGAAGCGCGCATGGCCTCCGCGATCGAGCATCCGAATGTCTGCGCCATCTACGAAGTCGGTGAAGAGGGCGAAGAAGCCTACATCGTGATGCAGTACGTGCCGGGCCAATCTCTGGACAAGATCATTGCCAAAGGACCGGCGAGCATGCAGCTTGCACTTTCAGTCGGTATCCAGATCGCTGATGGTCTGAGCGCCGCTCACACGCTTGGAATCTTCCATCGCGATTTGAAACCAGCGAATGCGATTCTGACCGACGGCGGTCTGGTAAAGATCCTCGACTTTGGTCTCGCGCGGCGTCTCAACCCTGAGGATGCAGAGTTCGACCCATCAAAGTCATCGCGCCGGAAGCCCGGCCCCGTTGCGGCAACCTACACAGCGCGCGGTGGCACCATCGCCTATATGGCGCCGGAGCAATTCGTTACCGGGCAGAGCAGCGTGCAGAGCGACATCTGGGCGCTCGGCGTCATCCTTTATGAACTGGTCAGCGGGCGTCACCCCTTTGCGCGGCCTGATGCCGATGAGTTTCAGAGCATCCGGGCGATTCAATTTGTCGACCCGCCCTCGCTCGATCAGTGTTGCCCCGACGTGCCCGCTGAATTCAGCTCGGTCATTCTGCGCTGTCTTGAAAAAAACCCAGGCGAGCGTTATGCCAGTGCTGCGGAAGTACGCGAAGCGCTGAAGACCATCATGAAAGCGCTCCAGATTGAGACGGGCATTATTCCCGGAGAAGCGGCCGCGCATCTGCCGGTATCGGCTCCGGACGATGAAAAACGGACAACCGGCTTGCTTTCCATGCTGGCGGAGCGTTTCCGTGAGTCGGCGGATACTCAGACAAAACAGAATACAATCGTCGTTCTGCCATTCAAGAATTTTGGACCTTCAGAAGTAACGCCACTCTATGGGTTCGCCTTAGCCGACGCAATTGCTGCAAGGCTCTCGCGTATGTCATCTCTCGTGGTCCGGCCTTCAAGCGCGTTGATGCACCTTCCCCTCGCGCAACTCGATCCCCTCGAAGTAGGCCAGAAACTGCTTGTTAGATGGGTGCTGACCGGAACTTTCATACGCTCAGAAAAAGGCTTTGATCTGAACTGGCAGCTGCTCGACATCTCCGGCCAGAGTGTCAGCGGCGGCGGCGCCATCAGCGTGCCATCATTCGATCTCGTAGCGGTGCAGACAGAAATCTGCAACGAGGTTTTTGCTTCACTTCAGGGCATCGGGCAGCTGACGCAGACCAACGACCGTGCTGGCGTGCCGCGTACGACACTTACCGAGAAAGTTTCTGAAGAATATTTGCAGGCGCGCGCCATGTTGTCGGCTTTTATGCAGCGCACTGGCAGCAAAGCAGATCTCGATCGCGCGCGAGAACTCTTCGATCGCGTGGTTCAAAGCAGCCCGTCGTTCGCGCCAGCATGGAGCGGCCTCGGCATTACGCATCTGCAGTACGTGCGCCACGGATTCGGCGGTCACATGCACGTGATGGCAGCGCGTCGTGCCTTTGACCAGGCGCTGGACCTCGATCCGGGCTCAGTGGAGGCGAATCTCTATCGCGTTTACATGTTGCTCTCCCGGGGTGAAAAAGAGAGTGCGAGGCACGGCATCGAGCACTTGTTGCGGACAGCATCCAATGATTGGAATGTGCATCTCGTGGCCGGTATGACCCTCCGGCTTGACGGTGTTTATGAAGAGGCGCTTGATCAGTTCAATCAATCGCTCAAGTTGAACCCGTCCAATGCGCCCGTCATTTATAACCACCGCGCGCGCGTATATCAGTATCAAAATCAACTCGAACTCGCGGACGAGGAACTCGAAAAAGGACTCACGCTCGAACCAAAGCACCCGTTGCTGCGAACCTCCGTTGCGTATCAACGCATGCGCCAGGGAGACTTGCAACAGGCCATCGAAATGTTTGAGGCAGTCATTCGCGACGACGACAGCATGCGTATCGCGTACCCAACTCTGGCCATGTGTTATGTCCAGGTGGGGCAACGGGAGCGGGCTGCTTCGCTCATTACCGAAGATTCTCTCTCCGCCGCTGAAGCCGACAGCGAGATGGCGTATCGTCTTGCCACCTACTTTGCCGTTGAAGGGGACGAAAGCGAAGCCCTGCACTGGATGCGGCGCGCGATCTATCTTGGAAATGAAAATTATCCCTGGCTCGCGAAGAATCCGGCATGGAACCGTCTGCATGGGCACACGGATTTCGAGCGCATCCTTGAAGACCTGAAGAAGAGCTTTCGCCGGAACCAGAAAACCTGGAAGCGGCTGCTGGAGCAGGTGCCGAAAGTTCCGCAAGTCTAAAACGAGAATTATCGCTCTTTCAAATTCTTTACCAGCTGCATTGGCGCAACATTGCGCCAGGCGGCTGCGAGCGCGGGTTGCAGCGTCTTCTTCGTAGCCTTTTTGAGATTGACATGCGTAGCTCCGTTTTTGCCCCAATAGCCAGGAACAGGCGTAAAAACTTCCGGCCACTCTTGAATGAATTTGCCCTGATCGAGCGGCGGCAGTTTCACCATGCCGTACGTTTTGTCCGGATAGGCGAGCGTCGCAAATATCTTGCCGGCAACGCGGAAGTCGGGATGATTCATATGCTCAGCCTCCGTTGCTTCCGGGAAGCTGAGCGCGAGACGGCGAAAATCATTAAGGGTCATGGCTGGCTCTTCATTGAGGCTTCTGCAATTCTTCCATCGAGACGTCCTTAACGTGCGTTCCGATCCACCATTGGAAACCGAACGGGTCTTCTACTCCAGCCATGCGGTCGCCGTAGAACTGATCGGCAGGCTCGCGCAGGCTCTTGGCCCCAGCAGATAAAGCCTGTTGATAGACCGCATCGCAATCTTCGACATAGAACATGATGCTAACCGCTGAGCCGCCAAAATGCTTCGGACTATAGATCTCCTTCTCGGGAAATTCGTCAGCCAGCATGATGCAGGAGTCGCCAACTTGAATCTCTGCGTGCCCGATACGTCCATCCTCTTGCGGCATGCGCATGCGCTCGGTCGCGCCGAATACTTTCTTGTAGAAGTCGATCGCTTCCGCCGCTCCGCGTATATGCAGGTAAGGCTGAACGCTGTGATACCCATCGGGAATCGCTTTCACTTGTGCCATAGGACCAATCCTCCAGACGCCGACCATTGTCGTCGAATTGCAGAAGAGCGGTATTGTAAAAATTTGACCTGCCGCCATGGGACTAGGCGATTGGCACATGATTCAGGTGCGGCGTAGCTGCTGCGAGGTAGGCAGACGGGGTCATCCCTGAAAAAGACTGGAAATCGTGGATGAAATGGGGCTGGTCGTAATAGCCGCAGTCCAGCGCGACCTGACTCCAATCGACCTGCTTCGCGCCGTGAACAGATATGAGCGCCTGTTGAAAGCGCCGTACGCGGCAGAAAGCCTTTGGCGTCAGGCCCACCTGCTGGCTAAAAAGCTGGATAAATCGCCGCGGGCTAAGGCCAATTTGTCCAGTCAGCCACGCAACCGTCATCGCATGCGGCACGCGGCGAAAATGGTGCAGCGCATAGTCCACCGCGGGATGCCATGCCAGAGGCCGCGCAAGCTGTTCGAGCAGGTCCTGCTCAAGGATTTGAAACATTGCAGGTATGCTTGGCGCAGCGAGCATGCGCTCGCGTAACTCTCCTACTCGGGAGCGCCACAGGTCTTCAAGACTAATGGAGGAGTTCTCCATTGCATCGGCAGGCTCGCGGAAGAAGGGAAATGAGCCTCCCGGCTGGAACTGGATGCCCATCACTCGCTCCTGTTGGTCTGTGCCGATCACGAAGTAGTTTGTACGCGCCCCTGAGAGAACAGCGTATCCATATGTGTCGAAGCGGCGCACATCATCCGAGTGGTAGATGCGAATGGGCGTGTCTTTCAGATTGAAAACGATTGTCGCTTCGCCATTGGGCATGAGCCGTTCATGCGTGTGTGTGCCTTCCGGAATCCCTTCCCAGTACCAAAAGCACTCTACAAATTGCCCGAGGGGAGAAGGCGGTCTGTAGCGCAGGGACGTCAATGGAAGCTCCTGCCAAGAGTCTACGCCTCAATTGCAGGCAACAAAAAGGAGCGCCCGAGCGCTCCTTTTTATTCGGAAACGAAGCCTAGTTTCGCGTAGGCATCAGGTTCATTGGTTCTGTGAGGCTGAACGTAACGACTGAACCCGATGGCACCTCTGCCATCTCAGGATGCTGCATCAAGAGATGTACGGTGATCACACCCGCACCCACCAGTGAACCAATCACCGCGCCGTGCGGGCCGGCAATCTTTGCGCCAACAATCGCGCCTGTACCCGCGCCTGCGCCATATTCAAGCGCGTTTTTCTTCAGATGCGAGGAAGGCTGAATACCACCTTCGCTGTCAGTCCGTGTATTTGGTGCCTTCGATTCCACAACCTGTCCATAGAGGTGATAAGCCGTGCCGTCGGGAAGAATGACAACATCAGGACGTAACCGCAGCGTTGCCGACGGTCCAAAGTGATGACCCTGGGTAACACTCACTACGCGGCCGCGCAACTCTGAACCAGCAGGAATAATGATTCGTCCATCTTTATAGACGTCCGTAGCAACCTGGGCCTTGAACGCTGCGCCGGCATTCGTCTCCTTGGTTGAGAGAGTCTCGATCAGCCGTGCGCGAATGTTTGTACCCTCCGCCAATTCATTGCTTGGCGAGGGGACGTATCCAACAATGTCCTCGTCGGGATTGTAGGGCCGCTTTTCAAGAGTAGCGCTCGTTGCAGGCGCTGCAGCGCTGGTGGAAGTCGACGGAACAGACGAGACAACACCGTAGTCGGGGTTCCTAACCTGTGCGGCGGCAGTGCTGGCTGTCGGTGAAGTCGCAGCGGGCTTGGCTGAAACTGCAGGAGAGGGCTTTGTCGCAGCAGAGTTCGCGGGCTCGTCCTGGCTCGTGACAATCGTGTCATCTGCGGGAGGGTTTGAAACTCCCTGGTTGGGGGTCTGGCTGGCCTGCTGCGCAAATCCCGCAGGCACAAGCAGCAACGTGCTGGCAAACGCAATCAGTGCTAGAGAATTTCCCGTTTTTTTCATGCATAACTCCATGCGCTGTTCGCTCTGTAATGAAACCCGGGAAATGCGAAACAGTCGCGTCTGGAAATAAGACTAGACGAATTGATGAAGACTGCCCACGTCGAGATGACTCTGCGAACCAGAACAGACAATAGATTGTTAGATGCAACAATAACCACGGTAAAGCTTCAACGTGAGCATTTACGAATAGCAGATGAATCGTCTGTGCTGTCAGCAGGACTAGCCGCGTCTTTGGTATCCTTTCCAAGGACATTCACTGCAAATTCTCAGGAAGGTATTGCATCGCATGTCGGGGTTTGTAGACACCATAGGCGGCTTTGCCGGTGAGCCGATTCGCGTGGACCGACGCCCCAAACTCAAAGACCGGCTAAGACACCAGATTTCGAGGGACGAAATGACAGAGATTGCAGCAATTCATGCGCGCGAAATTCTTGATTCGCGCGGAAACCCGACAGTCGAAGCCGATGTGGTGCTTGCCGATGGCTCAATAGGTCGTGCCGCGGTGCCGAGCGGCGCTTCGACGGGTGAGCACGAAGCAGTTGAGCTGCGCGACGGAGACAAGACCCACTATTTGGGCAAAGGTGTTTTGCAGGCAGTTGAGAATGTCGAGAGCATCCTCGCTCCCGAACTGACTGGCATGGATGCAACCAACCAGCGTCTGCTTGACGCTACGATGATCTCGCTCGACGGTACTCCAAACAAAAGCCGTCTGGGCGCAAATGCGATTCTCGCAGTTTCGATGGCTGCAGCCCGCGCTTCGGCTAATTCGCTCAAAGTGCCGCTGTACCGCTATCTCGGCGGCGTGAATGCGTCCGTTCTCCCCACGCCGATGATGAACATTCTCAACGGGGGAGCCCACGCCGACAACAATGTGGATTTTCAGGAGTTCATGGTGATGCCCGTCGGTGCCGAGCGTTTCTCTGACGCGCTGCGCTGCGGCGCGGAAATCTTCCACACGTTGAAAGGTGTGCTCAAGAAGAAGGGTTACAACACGGCAGTTGGCGACGAAGGCGGCTTCGCTCCTTCGTTAAAATCGAACACTGAGGCGATTGAAGTCATTCTCGAAGCCATCGAACTCGCTGGATACAAAGCCGGAGAAGACGTAGCCCTGGCCCTCGATCCCGCAGCGAGTGAGTTTTACGACAAAGAATCAGGCAAGTACATCTTCAAGAAGTCTGATAAGAGCGAGCGGAGCAGCGAAGAAATGGCGCGCTACTGGGAGAGCTGGACGCGCCAGTATCCGATTGTCTCCATCGAAGACGGACTTGCCGAGGATGACTGGCAGGGCTGGAAGTATCTGACTGAACTGGTTGGAGACCATGTGCAGCTCGTGGGCGATGACTTGTTTGTGACCAACACCGAGCGCCTGCAGCGCGGCATCGAAGAAGGTGTGGCGAACTCAATCCTGATTAAGGTGAATCAGATCGGCACTATCAGCGAAACGCTGGAAGCGATTGCCCTCGGTCATCGTTATGGCTATACGTCGATCATCTCCCACCGCAGCGGCGAGACTGAGGATACCTTTATCGCGGATCTGGCAGTGGGAACCGGCGTTGGCCAGATCAAGACGGGCTCGGCCTCACGCACCGACCGCATTGCGAAATATAACCAGCTTCTGCGAATCGAAGAAGAATTAGGCCAGGCGGCCGAATTCCTCGGTCTCGAAGCGGTAAACTTTGGAGAGTAAGTGAATCAGCAAGCGCGCGGACAAAATCCGCGCGCTTTGCTTTGCCAATCATTCAGGAGTCTTTTCATGCGAATCTTCCAGGGTGCCGTGTGTGTCATGGCATTTTCCGTTGCGACCTTCGGGCAGCAGCCAGCCACCTCGACAGCACCAAAGCCTGTCACGCCTACAACTCCGTCATCATCTGCGGCTGAACCAGCCATCAAACCGCCTGCTAACCCAATTACTCCTGCACAGATCAAGGAAATGCAGGAACTGACCGGCGCAGAGGCAACAAAAAAGCGCATTGTCGCGAACGCGATGCAGTTTTATCGCAGCCAGTTTCCTTCCTATGTTCCCCAGGATGTCATCGACGACCTCGATAAGAGCCTGGAGAATGCCGATCTCGAATCACATGCCGCCGAAATCTACCCGAAATACATTTCGACTGAAGATGCGACGAAGATTATTGAATTCTACAAGTCACCCGCGGGCCAGCGCATGATTGAAGCGCAACCGTACATGATGACCGAGATGCAGCGCTCGGCCGTGCAAGTAGCGCAGCAGACCGCCAAGGACGTCATGGCGCGCCACAAAGAAGAAATTGAAGCGGCGCAGCGGAAGTACATGGACCAGCAACAGCAGCAGAAGCCTTCGCTCAGCGCTCCGCCAAGTCCTTCTTCAAATCCGCAGGGTACTTCAAAACCGCAAGGCACAACTAATCCGCCAAGCACGCCTCAGAAGTAGTAGAGGCGCCATTTCTTAGGAGAACGAGTTGTCGATTCACAAATGGCCGCTGGTCCTTACGATTCTGGACGGGTGGGGCTATCGCCCTCAAATCGAAAACAATGCCATTGCGCTTGCTCGCAAGCCTACGTATGACAAGCTGCTGGCCGAGTATCCGAACACTCTGCTTCACGCTTCTGATCATTTCGTAGGCCTGCCGGATGGCCAGATGGGTAACAGCGAGGTAGGTCATCTCAACATTGGCGCAGGCCGCGTCGTTCGCATGGATATCACTCGCATCGATGCCCTCATAGCCAGCGGCGACTTTTTCACGCGTCCGGTCATTAGTGACGCAATGAAGCGTGCGCGCGATGGGCGCCAGTTGCATCTGTTTGGTCTGTTGTCCGATGGTGGCGTTCATTCGCATCAGGAGCATCTCTACGCACTGCTGAAAGCTGCAAAGCAGCACGGTGTGGAACGAGTCTTGATCCACGCGTTCTTGGATGGCCGTGACACCCTTCCGACAAGCGGCGCCGCCTATCTTGCCGCTCTCGAACGGAAGATGCGCGAGTACAACGTAGGTAAGATCGCATCCGTCTCTGGCCGCTACTATGCGATGGATCGCGACCGCCGCTGGGAGCGCGAGAGAAAAGCCTTCGATGCAATGGTGATGGGCCGCGCAGAAGGCGGCTCGTATCAGGACCCCGTTGCCCGCGTAAAAGAGTCATACAACAACGGAATCACTGACGAGTTTATTGTGCCCTTCGTTGTTACAGATGAACATGGCCATCCCAACGGAGTCATCCGCGACGAGGATGTGTGCATCATGTTCAACTTTCGCGCCGACCGCGCCCGGCAGATCACGCGTGTCCTGGCTCGCAACAGTAACTTCACCAAAGACGGTGGACGCGAACTCATCAATGCCGCCGAGCTTGACGAAACGATCCCGCGCAGCGAAGTGCCGAAGGACCTCCACTATGTCTGCATGACGCAGTATGACAAGCACTTCACACTGCCCATGGTTATCCTGCCCGAGTCGATGGAAAACCTTCTTGCGAACATGCTCGCGCAGGCAAATTTACGGAACCTCCGCGTCGCCGAGACTGAGAAGTACGCTCACGTAACCTACTTCTTCAACGGCGGAATCGAAACGCCATTCCCCGGAGAAGACCGCGTCCTCGTCCCATCCCAGAAGGTGGCGACATATGATCTCGCGCCTGAGATGAGCGCCGCAGGCATAGCCGACGCAGTTGTGAAAGCGGTAGAAGATACAGCATTCGACCTCGTGGTCGTAAACTTTGCGAACGCTGATATGGTCGGACACTCAGGCAAACTGGAGCCGACAATCAAAGGCGTGGAAACTGTGGATGCCTGTCTCGGACGCATCTACCAATCCATTCGTCAGAAAGGCGGATCATTGCTGATTACCGCCGACCATGGCAACGCCGAGATGATGGTCGATCCCGTGAGCGGCGGTCCTCACACCGCGCATACGACCAACCCTGTGCCTTTTATTCTTGTAAGCGAGGATGCGAAGAGCTATACGCTCAAGCCAGACTGCTCCCTCCGCGACATTTCACCGACGCTTCTCAGCCTCCTCGGCATCGATCAGCCGAACCAGATGACCGGCGGAGATCTTCGACGTCGAATCGGCTAGCGATTCGACAAAAGAAAAGCCCTCATCGAATGAGGGCTTTCGTCTATCCGGATGCAACTCAGAAGACTTTCTGCTCGTGTGGGAACCAGGTGATTTGGACAGCGATGGTCGTATCATTCTGGACGCCTGTCTTATAGACCGGTGCGACCCAGCGCTCGTATTGGAGCCAACCATTGACCTCAATGTCTTTGTGAATGCGTTTCACGACGTTGAACTGATAATCATTCTGTGTTGTCCCGCCTGGAAGGAATCCCTTTGTGACGTGCTCGGCGTTCACGAATGACTGAGGTATCTTCATCGTGCGATAGCTGAACTGAATCTGTTCCTGTGGCGACAGGTGCCAGGTCAACCAGGTCTGTCCGCCTGTGGATTGCCGCCCCAGCCAACTACCCATGATAAAGCCCTTATTGGTGTATCCCTGCTTCTGGATCACCTCGTTATAAAGGAAATTGGGGCCACCTGTGCTCACCGTGTCGGTTGTGCCGCCTTCCACGCGGAAGTCCAGCTTGTCCAGACCCGGAAAATGCGAAAGATAGAGGCCAGGCATATAGGCCGAACGCCGTGGAGCGCTGATCGGGTTTACATCGTCATGCGCTAGAGAATCTGTGTAAAGGGTAAGCCATTTGCGCATGAACGGCAGGCGGTAAGAGAAGTCAAACGTGCCAAAGCGAGCGCCGGGATCCTCGCGAGAGTTCTTCTCAGCCGGCGTTACGCCTGTTAAGCTGAAGAAGCTCTTTAAGAAACTGTGGACGGTGATCGGAACGTGACCTTTGCCGCCCCAGATCACCGTTCGTTCAAAACCAAACTCGAGATTCTCCGTAGGCTTGAAGCTGATCTTCTCAGCGTGCATCCAGGGCGAATTCGGGTAGGAGTGCCCCTTCAGGCTGCCTACATAGAAGTCGTAGCGGAACGGCCCCGTCAATCGCGAGAGAAAGGGAATTCGCAAAGGCTCCGTGCGATCGATCTGAAACGCGTAAATATTCTCAGCGTTGTCGCTGAATGCAAAGCTTCCGCTTTGGTTCGGCGCCCACCAGTGATCGCTTTTGCCGAATGAAATGTCGTGATTCAAAATGTTATACGAAAGGTAGGCTTCCCGCACACGGAAGGTATTTGTCGTGGGAATCGGTCCCAGCGGAATGGTGTCCTGTTGAGGATTTGTCGCTACGGGAATCCCTATGTCCAGGTTGGAAAGATATGTGAACAGAGCCGGCGAATAGCCGGTTGCGCTGGGCGCATGCTGATATTCACCGCGAAAATACAGGGAAAAGCGGCCGAGTCCGCTGTACCCGCTAAAGCCCGTGTAATTGTTTAAACCTTCCTCAGAAGGGCGGCCGTAATCGTTAACGATCGTCTGTCCAAGATGAAAACTGTCGACCAGCGGAGTGCCAGTGATACCGCGCAACTGAGTGTATGCGCTCTCGAAATTAGCGCTTAAGGAGCGCCGCCCAAAATTGTTTTCCAGTCCCGGAGCCACCTCGTGTAAGACACTGAGATAAATGTCACGCGCCTCATCGTTATTGGTGTCTGCATCGATCTTGTCCGCCGTCCGTTGCAACATGTGCAGTATGCTAAGGCGAGTCCAGGGACGCAGTCCGAGAAATGCTGTATCAAGGTAGCCCATTCCCTGCAGACGAGTGAGCGCAGGATACACCCAGTTGTCCATCGGAATATATGGCGAGCCGATGGTGCTGATATAGGTGACAGGAGACGCCGGAGTGTAATTGGGTGGAATCGGCTGCTGCGGTGTCCCGCCATCGACGCCTGAGTCGGTTGAAATCGGCTGGTTTATGTTTTCCTGGGCTACGATCGATTGCAGCGGAAAGCTTAGCGCCGCAAAAAAACAAATCAACGGGACAAATTTCACTCGCACCTCATACGGTAGGGGAATCCTCACTTCGCAACACTGCTATGTTGCGAATGGATAATCACTATAACGGTGTTATCTCAAGGCTAGATGAAGGAATCAGCCATGACAAGCGCCCGTCTTGCTCTTGGGTGCAAGCCGAAAGCCACGCAAGGCCTTTTCAAGGGAAGATTATCACCCTGTTCCGGCGCCTTAGTTGCGCAGGATTCAGATCAACATTCGATAATAGTCAATTCTACAGGAAAAAGATGTGTCGCGATTCGAGCGCTCTTTCCTGCTGGTGCTGTGCCTTCTTCGACGCCGATATTGCTTTTGCTATGGATTCCTCGAAGGTGCGAATTGTTGACTGCTTCCGCTCCTCCGCAAAAAGACCCTTCCCGGAAAGATATTTTTCCATGTTCCGGAGTGGGTCCTGACTCTTTGCAGAGCTTCCATTCGCAGAACCAATGCTGCAGGCAATCACGCTGGGGCCGCCGCGCTCTCGCGCGCGAATCGTGCACTCATACGCCACTCGGTAAACAGCCACAACGTCCCTGCCGTCCACAGGAATCACCGGCAAGCCATATGCATATGCCTGCGTCGCATCTGCTTGATTGCCGCTATAGACGTAAATGACCGGCACTTTGTGTTGCCCGGCAAAGCGAAGAGCATCACGCCCCGTTTCGCTGCCTTCGGGGTTCTCCGAAAGAAAGGCGAGCGTGATGCTCCCCTTATTTCCTGCGCGGGATGCATAGGCTATTCCCGTTGCCAGAGCGCCTTGCGCATCTGCGCTGGCGACCACTTTCCACGCTTTCTTCGCGCCCTCTGAAGAATGCTTGTTCGATTGAAAGATCGACTGTAGTGGCATGCCTTTCAAAAACCCGGCAACCGCCGCGTTTGACGGGAACACGATCGCATCCTCCGGCCTAAGATCGATGGCCGCGCCGACGATTGCAGCTTCTTTCCCTTTCCAGGAGTGGCCGCCGCAAAGGTTTCGTGCATGCGAATCCAGAATGCGGCACCTGAGCATCATGGCGTAAAGCTGGTGCAGTTTGTTGTCGCTGATAAGCGCAGGCGCGCTGTTTGCGGACTTTTTCTTCGCGGATTTTGTAGACATGTCTTCGGCCAATTGTAGCTCAGCAAAGCGATAAATTCGGGACGCTCATTTCTCCGGCTGCAGGAAGAGTGGTTTTCAACAGAGTTGTGAAAAAGTCTGTGCAAGACCGGCCTCGATAGCGAGAAAGGCCAATATTGGCGCGGCCTCTAGCTCTCTGCACTCTTTGTGTTGCAGTGCAGCCAATCTGCAACAGAACTACTTTCCGAAAGAGAGTCTAGGTCGAATAGTCCGCGTTAATCTGGACGTATTCAGCAGTCAGATCCGTCGTCCAGAATCGGCATTTTCCATTGCCGATGCCGAGATCCATGCGTACAGTGAACTCTCGTAACTTGAGATAAGCATGCGCCGCGGCTTCATCGAAATCTGGAACGCGGCCACCATTTTGGCAAATCGGTTGTTCACCAAACCAGATGCTGATGCGCTCCGGATCAATCGCCGCGCCTGAATAGCCAGCGGCAGCCATCAGCCGGCCCCAGTTAGGATCGCAGCCAGCCCATGCTGTCTTTACCAGCGGAGAGTGAGCGATAGCTTTCGCTACCTTCAGAGCATCGCCGTCCGTGGCCGCACCTTCAATTTGCAACTCAACAACGTGGGTGACGCCTTCGCCATCATCCACAATCTGCTTTGCCAGCGATGTACAGATCTCGGTCAGCGCTTTAAGAAAGCCTGCGTTTGCCGCGTCGACTCGTACGCCGCTCGCACCGGATGCTAACAAAAGAACCGTGTCATTGGTCGATGTATCCCCGTCAATCGAGATGCGATTGAAGCTGACCTCAGCGCTTTGCCGTAGCAGCGTATCCAGGTCCGCGGGCTCAATGACCGCATCGGTGAACAGATATACCAGCATGGTGGCATGAGGAACAAGTTGTGGATGGATCATCCCCGCACCTTTGCAGACGCCGGCGATGCGCACCTGCTTGCCGTCCACAGTCAATGACACATACGCGACCTTTGGCTTCGTGTCCGTCGTCATAATGGCGCGAGCAAACCGCGAAAAATGTTCCGGAGTCGCTCCCAGACTAGTCGCAACCTCGGGGAGTGCCGCAATCGGCTTCTCCGCTGGCAGCGGCACGCCAATGATTCCCGTTGACGAAGGAAAAACCTGATGCCCCTCGCAATGGAAAGTCTCAGCAGCGGCAGAGCAGACCCGTTGGCAGGCATCGATGCCAATCTGGCCCGTGGCGCAATTTGCATTGCCCGCATTCACGGCGACCACGCGCACGCGGCCGACGCTGCGGGCGAGGTGCTTACGGCCTACGATGATGGGCGCAGCGACGACACGATTGCCGGTGAACATAGCAGCAGCGCTCGCAGCAGCATCCGCGACGGCAACCGCAAAATCAGCCTTGCCGCTAGGTTTGATACCAGCCTTTACGGCAGCAAAGCGAAAGCCAAGCGGCAGCGCTTCAGAAGGGACGAGGGATGAATCATTCATTGTTGGTATTTACTCTAAACAAGATACCAATTAAGGAAGGATAAAGATTGGCCCTCGAACAGCCAGCAGAATTTTTGCGCATGCAGCAGGTCAGCGTCGCGCGCGGCGATGCGATTGTCCTCCACAATATCAATCTCACCATCTCAACCGGAGAGCACGTCGCCATCCTTGGCCCCAACGGCTGCGGTAAGTCCACGCTCATCAAGACAATCACCTGCGAGTGCTATCCGATCTTCACCCCCGAGATGCAATGCCGTCTGCTGGGCCGCGACCGTTGGGATGTTTCGCAGCTGCGCCAGCACCTCGGCGTTGTATCAGCCGATCTGCCAGGCGAGCGCACTCCAGTCTCAAAAGGTCGTGATGTAGTCGTCGCCGGCTTCTTCTCCGCATCCACCATCTGGCCTAATCTTCACATCACGGACGAAATGCGCGAACGCGCGCAGGAAGCGATGGCGGTGATGGAGGCTACGCACCTCGCCGAAAAACTCGTGGGCGAAATGTCCGCAGGAGAGCAGCGCCGCATTATGATCGCCCGCGCCCTCGTTCACAAACCGGGAATGCTGCTCCTCGACGAGCCATCAAATGCGCTCGACCTCGCCGCCCAACGCGAACTCAGGGACGCCCTGCGAGTCGTCGCACAGCAGGGAACCGGCATCATCATGGTTACGCATCACTTGGCCGACATCCTCCCGGAAATCGATCGCGTCATCATGATGGGCTACGGGCGCATCGTGGCCGACGGACCGAGAAACGAACTCATTACTGTCGAGCAGCTACGCAATCTCTTCGGCGTTGAAGTCACCCTCACCGAGCGCGACGGTTACTGGCACTCCTGGTAGGGAACCGCAGCACTTGATTTCCTCAGTATCAAGCGATAACGTCTCAGTACACGGGAAAGGAGGTTGATCCAGCCTATGAAAAGTTCTGATGGTAGTAGTTGCACGATCCCACGTGAGGTGACTGAGGCTTAGAGCACCCTTTGCTCTAGACCTGGCGATCCGCAAACACATTCGCCGAGGCCCACTCACAGATCGAAGGGTGCCTCAGGTCAATCTCAACAGTTCACCGGTATCGAAGGCCCGCTCCGCCGAATCTGGCAGCGGGCCTTCGTACACTTTGGGCTCCTCGCGACCCGCTTTACAATAAACCCATGGAACCCATCGTCATCGCAGGCAAAGCATTTCAATCGCGGCTTATCGTAGGCACCGGCAAATATAAAGACGGCCCGGAGACCCAGGCCGCCATAGAAGCCTCCGGCGCCGAGATGGTCACCGTAGCCGTGCGCCGGGTCAATCTGGACCGCTCGAAAGAATCCCTGCTCGACTTCATCGATCCCCAGCGTTACTTCCTCCTGCCAAATACCGCAGGCTGTTATACAGCCGACGAGGCAATCCGCGCCGCCCGTCTTGGCCGCGAAGTCGGCCTCTCAGACTGGGTAAAAATCGAGGTCATCGGCGACAAGGCCACGCTGTACCCAGATGTGCAGGCAACGCTCGAAGCGACTCGGATACTGGTAAGGGAAGGCTTTACTGTTCTGCCGTATACATCTGATGACATTGTATTTGCGAAACGTCTGATCGATGCAGGCGCCGCAGCCGTTATGCCCTTGGCAGCCCCTATCGGCAGCGGCCTCGGCATCCAGAACCGGGCCACGCTACAGATTCTCCGCGAGATGATCACCGAAGTCCCGCTTATCGTTGACGCCGGTGTAGGCACCGCCTCCGACGCGGCCTTGGCCATGGAACTGGGAGCTGACGGCGTGCTCATGAACACAGCCATCGCCGCCGCAGCAAATCCTATCCTGATGGCTGAGGCCATGCAGCATGCGGTGCTAGCCGGACGACAGGCGTATCTGGCAGGACGGATGCCGCGCAAGCTGTACGCTACCGCAAGTTCACCGCTCGAAGGCATTTCGCGCTAGCATTGGACGCTGAATATCCTAGGTTCGAATTCTTTCTCGAGTTGATTGGAGAACTTGTTGCGGGCCTTCTAGAGCTACTCGTTGACGACGAGGCTAGGAGTTGGCTCAAAAGAAGGCGAGCCTCAAGAGGGCAGTCCTCGCCTGTCGGTCTAATCTAGACCGCACCAATGCGAACACTGTCCCACACAGCATCCATCAGCTAAACTCATCCTCAATGCGAGTTTTCGGCGTTGACTGCGGAACCGAGTGCACTGGCTACGGTGTTGTCGAATGGGACGACACCCATCGTGATCCGCATCTCGTCTCGTTGGGATGCGGCGGCATTCGCCTTCCCAAAAAGGAGCCGCTTCCATATCGCTTGTCGCTGCTCTATGCGGAGTTGAGCGCGTTACTCGCCGCTCACCAGCCCGACATTGTCGCCGTCGAAGAAGTCTTCTATTCTGTCAACGCGAAATCCGCGCTCAAACTCGGCCAGGTACGCGGTGTAGCCCTACTGGCTGCGGCCAGTGCAAATCTTTCTGTAGCCGAATACGCCCCACTCACGATCAAATCAACCGTGGTTGGCTACGGTTTGGCGCAAAAGGAGCAGGTGCAGTTCATGGTCAGGCGGTTGCTGCAACTCGACATGACGCCAGAACCAGCCGATGCCGCCGATGCGCTGGCCATAGCCATTTGCCATGTCCATACGGCACAAACGCTCACTTTACAAAGGGCCGGTCTCTAAAAGATGGCTAGAGCATGGCGGGTTTTGGTCTTCCTGTGCTTTGCAGGAACTTTAGTCGCCGCAGCGCAGCAGCCCAATACTGCACGCATTCGGTTTGTCTTTGAAAACCCCAAGTTGCAGCCGGCCAGCTATGTGCTCGACATCAACGAAGACGGCTCAGGTCACTTCCATTCCGAGCCCGGAAGCGCAGACTCGTCCGATCCGGAAGGTATTGCGCCCCAGGCGGCGAATACTGACATCAAGATCGATGAGCCATTACTCAGCGCGCTCTTCAAAACCGCTCGCTCGCACAAGTATTTCGGCGTCGCTTGCGATAGTGCGAAGTCCAAGGTTGCCTTCACCGGCAAGAAGGCGTTGCAGTATACCGGCCCGGACGGCAATGGTTCCTGCACCTTTAACTGGTCGCGCGATCAGCAGATCATGAAGGTGGCCGACGACCTGATCGCCGTTGCCTTCACTCTGGAAGAAGGCCGCCGCCTGGCCGTTGAGCATGAACATAACCGGCTGGGCCTTGACGCGGAACTAGCAGAATTGCAGGAAGCGGTGAAGGGAGGCCGGGCGCAGCAGATCCAGAACATCGCTTCCCAACTGGAAGCAATCGCCTCGGATGAGAAGGTCATGGAACGCGCCCGCCTTCGAGCACGCCAGCTCCTCGGAAGCGGTGGCAAGTCCAGCTAGGGCCTGTTAACAGGCCCTAGAGAATTTCCTGCAGCTTTGCCGTTTTCAGCTACGTCGAAGTTGAGTTACGCCAAGGTGAAAAATGTTGGAGACCTTTGCGTACCTTCAGTGTTCTAATAAGGCGGGGAAATGAAGGGCCCGGAAGGAGGTGTCGCATGCGACACCCTGCAGGTTCTCAGCATAAAGGATGGCTTAAGACCAGCCTCACGTCTCAATTACTCCTCACGTTTGCCTTAGCCTCTCTCACCTACGCGCAGGAAAATAACAATGTTCGCGTCGTTCGCATCAGCCATGTCGAGGGCACGGTCCAGATCCTGGATGATAATGGCGTAGTCTTTGACCAGGCGCATGTCAACATGCCAGTCACGCAGGAAATGCACCTGAAAACCGGTGCTGACGGCCGTGCCGAAGTACAGTTTGAGGACGGTAGCGTTGCCCGTGTAACGCCGAACAGCGCGATCAACTTTGATCAATTGCAGCGCACCCCTGAGGGGAACACTGTTACCCAGGTACAGGCTGCGGCAGGGCTGACCTACTATGAGTTCAACAACCGTGCTGGCAAATACTCCGTCCGGGTAGGCCCCTACACGGTTTCCGCAACCAAGAGCAGCATCTTTCGGATCGCGGTCGATCAAAACCCGGCACAGGTCGCTGTCATGCACGGAGCCGTGCATATCGATACCGGCAACGAAGCTGGACTCGACGTGCTTACCAGTCAGACAGCCACGCTCGACGTGAAAGACGCCAGCAGCTACGACGTGGCTCAGAACATCAGAGCAGACTCCTGGGACCAGTGGAACTCCGACCGTGATCAGCATCTTGCGAACATGGGCGCCAAGGCCACCATGGCCCGTGCCATGGGTGGAAACCCCGATGATCCTGCCTGGAGCGATCTTGATGCCAGCGGCAACTGGTATGACATGCCTGGATACGGTATGGGATGGATGCCTGCCGGTGTTGGTTCCGGATGGGATCCATTTGGCTCCGGCTATTGGGGCTACTATCCCTCTTACGGCGGCTATACCTGGATTTCTGCTTACAACTGGGGGTGGATGCCATACCATTGCGGCGCCTGGAACTATTTCAACAGCCCCGGCTGGGTGTGGTTCCCCGGCAACTGTGGATGGGGATCCTATGGAAATGGCTGGTATCCGGTCACAACCGTCTGGAATGTTCCCCCCGGTTATGTTGTACCGAAACGTCCCATAACCCCGGTTCGCGGACCGGTCCATATGCCGCCGCAACAGGCGGTAGTTCCGGTCAATCGCGCCGAGCCGGTTGCAGTTCATCCCCGCTCGCCAGTCACAGTGGCCGGACCGATCAAATTCGACGGCAAAACACTTCACCCGATCGAAACCTCGGTTCAGCCGCGGGTGTCCGGTCCTTTGGGTGAAAGCTTTAGCGTAGCTGCGGGCTCTGTCCCGCCGGCGCAAACCGGCTTCCGATCGGGAGCAGTGCCCGCCGGAGGTTCGCGCGGCACCTACGTTCAAGGTTCCTCAGGGATACCGCACAACACCGGAGCGCCTGCCATGCCGCGCAGCACCGTGGCTCCTGCTATGCCTCGGAGCTCTGCGCCGCCGCCCACGTATCATCCTGCGCCAAGCCCAAGCATGGGAAATAGTGGAGGACCGCGTTATTCGGCTCCCTCCGCGCCTTCCATGTCGTCGGCTCCTCGCATGTCTTCACCAGCGCCTTCTCCTGCGCCGAGCGGTGGTGCTCGTCCGCACTAAGGGCAGGTTGTTCAAAAGGGCTGCATCGCATTGCGATGCAGCCCTTTCTATGTTTGGAGGTCCGGAATGCGGATCAAACCGGCTGCAGTACCGGATACAACTTCGCCATGGCCTGCAGAGGAATCGCCTCAGCGCGTGCCTGGGGTGGAATAGCCGCCGATTTCATAGCCGCTGCAATGTCTGAAGCCTCAAACCCTGCAGTGCGCAGATTATTCATTAACGTCTTGCGTTTCTGCGCAAAGCACACCCGCAGAAAAGCAATGAATCCTTCCGCATCGACGCCAAGCTCCTCAAATCGCGGAGCAAACGTAAGCCGCAGCACGCTCGAATGCACCTGCGGAGGCGGCGAGAATGCCCCCGGTGGCAGCGTCATCAGCTTTTCTACGCGGGCATAAAGCTGCGTAGTCGCTGAGAGCAGCCCATAATCCCGTGATCCCGGCTCCGCAGCGACGCGATCCGCGACCTCACGCTGCATCATCACCACCGCCCGCGAAATCGCATCGTGGTAACTAAACAAGTGCAGCAGAATATCCGAGGTGATGTAGTACGGAAGATTCCCAACCACCAGCAACTTCTTGCCGTCATCACGAAATGAAGCCAGATCGACGATGAGAATATTCTGCTCAATCACCTCAACGTGCGATTCGGCAAACCGCTGCTTCAGGATCCT
>Ga0210392_10000528_pt1 | contig 22995 bp, 17 predicted proteins | sample IncBWC30OmetaG_FD_161057 | JGI IMG/M metagenome (GOLD analysis project Ga0210392, IMG submission 161057) | Forest soil microbial communities from Barre Woods Harvard Forest LTER site, Petersham, Massachusetts, United States - Inc-BW-C-30-O ...
TCGTTGCTGCTGGCCGTCGGCGACGAGAAATTCATCAAGCGCATCGACTACCCGCGCCTCGAACCCGGCATCTACGAACTGCGCGATGTCGTCTCCCGCAAGAAACAGCTTCTGCCGTACCTCACGCATTGCTTGCGCGAGACGGAGAAGGGTGTGAAGGGGTGAGATCTCTCCCAAGTCAACTAGTTTTCCCTTTGCCTAGCTTGTTCAAGTAACGTTCGGCGATTAGAAAATTATCCATATCATGAGAACCCCGGGAACCGATAAATTGCCCCTCAATCGTGTAAAAGATTTTTTCACCCAAGCTTTCCAAGGCTAACATCGCGTGAAATACATTTGCGCTGATTTTCCATTGGAAATTTAGCTTTAAAATGGAGAGATAAAATTCTTTCAGTCCTGGATCGCGCGTCAGAACCAACGAACCTAAAGCAGAACATACGTTTGGATGGCTGGGATTTTCCTCAACAAATTTTTTAAGAGAGGCTTTGATCTTTTCAATCTCATTCCGGTCAAATTGGAGACCTTCCAATTCAGGACAAACCTCAAGAAGCGATGAATAGCGCTTTTGAAAATGCATTTCAAATATGCAAGCTATGCGAACGAAAGCCAGATTCAAGCTCCGGCAATGCTCCGTTTCTTGTTCAATATTTTGAACGAGGCTGTTGACGATAGAATCCATTTAAAACGAGGTCACAACAAATGCCCCATCTTCTGCTTCTTCGTCTTCAGATACCGCTCATTGTGCGGATTCGGGTTCACCTTGATCGGCACCTGCTCCACGATCTTTAAGCCGTAGCCTTTCAACCCCACGACTTTCTTCGGATTGTTCGTCAGCAGCCGGATGGTTTTCAGGCCGAGGTCCACGAGGATTTGCGCGCCGAGGCCGTATTCGCGCAGGTCCATGCCATACCCCAGCTTCAGATTCGCCTCGACGGTATCGAGTCCTTCCTCCTGCAGTTTGTAAGCCTTGATCTTCGGCGCCAGGCCGATGCCACGGCCTTCCTGCCGCATATACAGGATCACGCCATTCCCGGACTCGGCCACCTGCCGCATGGCGGAATGCAGTTGCGGCCCGCAGTCGCAACGACGCGAACCAAACACATCCCCGGTAAGACATTCGCTGTGCACACGTACGAGCACCTTGTCTTTTTTCGTGATGTCGCCGCGCACCAGCGCCAGATGATGCTGGCCGTCGATCTTGGAACGGTACAGATGCAGGTCAAAGTCGCCGTAGTCCGTGGGCATCTTGATGGTCTCGACCTTTTCCACGAGCTTCTCCCGGGTGCGGCGGTATTCGATCAGGTCCGCGATGGTGCAGAGCTTCAGCTTGTGTTTCCTGGCGAATTTGATCAGCGCCGGCAGCCGCGCCATGGTGCCGTCGTCGTTCATGATCTCGCAGATGACGCCGATGGGCCGGGCGCCCGCGAGATGCACCAAATCGACCGCCGCCTCGGTATGGCCGGCGCGCTGCAGCACGCCGCCGGACTTGGCGCGCAGTGGGAAAACATGGCCCGGCTGCACCAGTTCATCCGGCACGGCCGTCGGCGAGGCCATGATCTGGATGGTCTTGGCGCGGTCGGCGGCGCTGATGCCGCTGCTGATGCCGTGCGCGGCATCCACGCTCACCTGGAAATCGGTGCGGAAGACCTCGCGATTCTGCTTCACCATGCGCTCGATGCCCAGTTGCTGGAGGCGTTCGCTCGTGGTCGGCACACAGATGAGGCCGCGCCCGTGCTTGGCCATGAAATTGATGGCGGCAGGCGTCACAAATTGCGCGGCCATGACGAGGTCGCCCTCGTTCTCCCGGTCGGCATCGTCCACGACGATGACCATTTTGCCCTTGCGCAGGTCGGTGATGACCGCCTCGATGGTGTCAAAAATCTGTTTCATTTCGCGAAAAGTATCCTAGCCGCCGCAACAAAAAAAGTCACATCATTCATGGGCGGAATTGTCTCTTAAAAACGACGGGCCCTTGGCCGTGTTTGTACGGCCATGCCGTACATTCCCCCACCCGAGGCGTCACCAATTCGTACTAGGTCCGTGTTTTTTGTTGGTAACACTCCAAAATCTGACTACACTCGGCGTGAAGGTTTCCTAGCTTTTTCGACAAGGGCGCGGCGGTGTCGGCAAGTTATCATGGCATCCGTCACTCAAAAGAAAACTACCGGCAGCACGGCGGTCAGCTCAACCGCCGTAGCCACCGACCTGTCCGCCAATCTCCGCCGCCTTGACCGCCTGGCCAACCTCGGCCTCGTTTCCGCCAGCATCGCGCATGAGATCAAGAACGGCCTCGTCGCCATCGGTACCTTCGTGGACATGCTCGTGGAGAAGAGCGAGGACAAGGAGATGACCGATGTCGTACGCCGCGAACTCCGCCGCATCAACTCCCTCACCACCCAGATGCTGCGCTATTCCGCGCCCAAGCCGGTGGCGTTCTCGAAGGTCCGCACCCACGAACTGCTCGACCACTCCCTGCGGCTGCTGGAACACCAGATGAACGGCCGGCTCATCACCCTCAAACGCGAATATCTCGCCTCCGCCGATTCCGTGCACGGCGAGGAGTCGCAGCTGCAGCAGGCGTTCATGAACCTGTTCCTGAATGCCGTCGAGGCCGTCGGCAGCAACGGCGAAGTGTGCGTGACCACCGAGAGCAACGGCACGCACCTGAAGATTTCCGTCCGTGATTCCGGCCCGGGCATCCCGCAGGAGAACCTGTCCCGCATGTTCGAACCGTTCTTCACCACCAAGAAAAACGGCACCGGCCTGGGCCTCGCCATCTGCCAGCGGATCGTCGAGGAACATCGCGGCCAGATCGAGGTGCAAAGCGAAACCGGCGCCGGCTCCGTCTTCATCGTCTCCCTGCCCCGCGAGTAACGCTTACTCGCCCACCAGCCCGTAGGGGCTCACCGCGTCATTGCCCACCCGCTTCGACGGCGCCGCCTTGAGCGACAGCTGGACCGCCACCGTGTAATCCGGCTTGTTGTTCACGTCATCCTGCACACGGAACGTCAGCGCGCAGGTCCAGACCCGCATGTCGCGATAGACCGTGTAATACTGCTGCTGCAGCCGGCCCGTCACGATGTTGAAATTATGCTGCGCGCGCAATCCCCAGTTGTCGCTGATGCGGAAGAACGCCGTGCTGCTGACGAAATTGTTCTCATCCCACAGGCCGCCGCCCCACGTCCCGCCCCGCAGGTAAAGATGCCCGATGCCCCAGCTCCAGCGGTCGTTCGGCGCGAAGGTCAGCTGATGAAACGACAGGTTCAGGTGCCCGCCTTCGGTGTCATAACGGAGCTGTTCCTCCAGCGAGAGCCAGGAGCGCGGACGGAAGGCAAACTCCGAGTACAGGTCGTTGAAGCGGCTCTGGCCGGGCCGCGGGTCCAGCCGCCAGTCCAGCATCAGGTTCCAGTTCAGGAGGTCTTGCAATTCCCCGTCGCGCTTCGTCTGCAAAACGTTCCGCAGGCCCAGCCGCATGACGTTCATCGAGTCGATCGAGTCGATGCTGTTGTAATCGGGAAAATCCACGGGCGAAATCAGCAGTGCGGGCATCTCGCTGTCAAACTGCGGCAACACCGACGGCGAAACGCTCGGGTTCGGCACAAACACGTAGTTCACCGAGGGCTCGATGATGTGGCGCAGGCCATCCACTTGAAACAAACCGCTTTTCGCATCCTGCCACAACGACGAGGCCTTGAACGACACCTCCATGCCCGTGTTGAACACCCCGCGGGACACGTCATCCGTGCCGCCATCCGCATAGCTGCGCCGGTTGTAGTACGTGAAGCGCCCGCCCACGCGCGGCGTCACGTTCAGCCAGTTGAAAAACGTCCACGGCAGCGTTATTTGATGATACGTGTCCGCGCGCACGGCGCCGTTCGTATAGAGGCCGCTGCTGATCGGATACAGCCCGTTCGTCGCGTTCGAGGCAAAGGCGCGATACCAGCCCAGGGAGCTTTCGCTGTCGTAATAGAACGGCGTGTCCAGGACCTGCTGCCGGAAACCCGTCAGTTTCACATCCGGCAAACGCTCCACCTGGTTGAAGAAGCTGTTCACGCGCGGCGTGGCCAAGGCGTCCAGGCTCCAGTTGTCCGAATATTTTTGCGCCTCCACGAACGTGTTCGGCTGCGGATTCGCCTCGTATTCGCCGCCAAAAAAGTCGCGCAACACCAGCGGGTCGCTCTGGTAGTTCACCAGCGCCTTCAGGTTCAGGTTCGTCGACGGCGTCGCCTGCCAGCCGAGATAGAACCGCTGCCGGTTTTTCGGGATATTGCCGTAGAAAGGAAAGCTGTTCGTGCTCGTGTTCGGCTGGGTGTCGTACAGGTAATAGTAACTGATGTTCGCGTCGCCCCAGCGGCCCAGGTGCAGGTTCACATCCGGCCCCAGCGCCGGCCCGCGCTTGGAGCGGTAATCCACATGCGCCGCGCCGTCCACCTGGTCGTTCAGGAACCACGTGTACGTGCCCAGCAAAAAGCCGCCGTAAGCGCTGCGATAGCCCGGGGCAAAATTGAAGTTGTTCGCGCGCTTGTCGAAATAGCGCTTGTAGTACGGAAAATAGAAGACCGGCACGTTGTCCGCCCACAACACCGCGTTCCACATCTCGGCATACTGCCCCGGCACCAGCCGGATCCGGTTCGCCCGGATAAGGTAGCCCGGCTCGGCGATGTCATCCGTCGTCACGTACGAATTGCTCGCCGTATACACCTTGTTGCTGGTGTCGCCGCTCAGGCCGTACCCGGCCGCGAACACCGGCGGCTTCCCCGTGCGGAACTGCTCCGTCCGCATCAGCTTCGTCACATAATTGTAATCGATGTGCTCCCCCGCCCAGATCCCGTCACCGGACTCGATGCGCACATGGCCATCCGCGTTCACCTCATGGGTCTTGGAATTCACCGTGGCGCTGTCCGCCGTCAAAACCGTGTTGCTGTAGATGACCACCACCCCGTTCGTGCCCGTGTACGAACCGGTGGCCGCGTCGATATCCAGAAATCCGTCCTTCGTCTGCGACCTGACATCCACCGCCGCCGCCGGTTTTTCCTGGGCGCCGGCGGAAAAGGAAAAGAGCGCGGCGGCAAGAACCAGCGCAAGCATGGCGGGGAATTTTGTCATCAGGCGCGGCCAATTAAACAGAATGCCGCCAGCGTGCCAAGCGGCTTTTACGGGCAAAGCCGTCGTCATCATTCCCGTCCCGGCAATGAGCGTGCGCCAGCACCCGCATTGGTTGCATGTTGGGCGTTGCCTGTTGAGCATTAAATGTTTGCCAGCCGGATTGAATTCGTATGGAGACATAAAATTCAGTTTTCAAAAAAGCTGGCTGTTTTTCGCTGTTAATCACTGTTATTCGCTGTTTTTTCCACCTCATCCCCTTGATGGCCCGCTTGTCGCGTTGTAGCCTTGGCGAAGACGGATGCGACCCGCACTTTTTTTGATCCCAAAAAGCTGGGAATGGATGGGAAACGATGTGATTTGATGGTTGCTGGACGGAGCGCGGCTGTGTCCCGCGTAGCGGACCAGCCGCAGCGCGTGGATGAACTGGTGGCGATTCGGATGATCCGATGTTGGGATTGTTTGGTCATTCGTCATTATGGTTTTGTCATTCCGCGAACGCGGTGGCTTTATTTACCTTAATTTGGCTTAACTCGGTTGGCCTGCCTGTCCCGCCACTGCGGGATTGAGCGTTGAATGTTCGTCCCCCAAGCCGGAGCGCCTGCTCGTACGGCTCGCAGCTTCTGGCTTTTGGCTTCATGTGATGCATAAAACTTTTTTAGGCTAATGGAGGCTAATGGCCTTTGATACCCAAGGCTTTGCCTGGATGAATTTGCGCTTGAGCTTGCCCCAGACCGACAGTGCGGCTCGGACCTCATCACTCGCCACACATCACATGGTAGCCGTACGCCAGCACCTGTTTTCATAATTTTTTTTAAAAGTGGGTTGAAACCGGTTGAAACCAGTTTAAATCGGTTGAAACGGGTTGAAACCGGTGGAGCGCCTGCCCGTGCGGCTCGCACCTCTGATTCGGCAAGTCCCCCGGAGCGCCGAGCACTGCTCGGCATCGGCCTGCCCAGACGCCAGACGCCAGATTCCAGACCTGGTCCGTTCCCGTTCTGCACGCAATTGGCATGTCATCCCCCGACCGTATCATAGGTGGTCAAAAGTTGAATTTCTCCCGGGAATGTAGAATGCAGATTTAGGCCATTTATTTTCATTTTTCCTGAGTGGGAACGCCCAAAACCCTGCTAAAAATTTCGCACAAAGGTTTGATGCCTGATTAAAAATATCTTACAACTTTCGCCTCGCAAAAAATCGGCCTGCCATTTCAAAAACGTTGGGCTTTTTAAAGATATTGGTTTGTAGGCGACGAGGTGACGGTGGCCGTACGCTAGTACCTCTGACTAAAAGTTCGACGTTTCGATCTCCCTGTAGCCGATGACGTGAGAAGTCGTTTTCCAATCCATCCATCCAAGAATCCATCCATCCGGCCTTGCGCTCTCCAGATCTCAGACCCTGGATGCCAGACCCAAATTCCAAACTCACTGACTCGCCAACTCGTTTTCTCTTCTCCAACAGATTTTCCTTGCCTTTCCGGCCGGAGTGTACTAGTTGTATTAGTACAGTAACCGTGCCGATCACTTTCAACATCAAGACCGGATCCACCACCCCGATCTACAAGCAGATCACCGACCAGGTGCGGCTGGGCGTCTCGACCGGCCGGCTCGCGGTCGGCGACCAGCTCCCGAGCGTCCGGGCGCTGGCGGAGGAACTGGTGGTGAATCCCAACACCGTCGCCCGCGCCTATGGGGACCTGATGCGCGAGGGCTTGCTGGAATCGCGCGCCGGGCGCGGCGTCTTCATCACCCAGAAGCGGAAGGTTTTTTCCCGGGCGGAAGGCTGGCGCCGGCTGGAACCGCTGCTGGAGCAGCTCATCGGCGAGGCGATGATCCTCGATTTCACCCGCGAGGAATTGCGCGCGGCGTTCGAGGAAAAACTGGCCAAATGGAAACAACCCGAAGGAGGCAAATCCGATGAATGACGACTCTGTGATCCGAACCCGCGGCCTGACCAAGTATTTTGGCCGGAAGGCCGCCGTGTACGAACTGGACTTGGACGTGCCGCACGGCTGCGTTTTCGCCTTCCTGGGCCGGAACGGTTCCGGCAAGACCACGACCATCCGCATGCTCATGGGCTTGTTGGCGCCGACGCGCGGCACGGGCACCATTCTGGGCCAAAACATCCGGGCGCTGACCCCGGAGATCCGCGCGCGCATCGGCTATCTTACGGAGGAACACCAGCTGTACGGCTGGATGAAGGTGAAGGACTGCGGCGAATTCCAGTCCAAATTTTTCCCCAAGTGGAACAGCAAAATTTTTAACGGCGTCATCGGGCATTTCGGATTGAAGCCGGCGGCGCGGGTGAAGGATCTGTCGCGCGGCGAACGCGCGGGACTGTGCCTGGCGCTCACGCTGGCGCAAGAACCGGAACTGCTGATGCTGGACGACCCGGGGCTGGGGCTGGACCCGGTCGCGCGGCGGGCGCTGGTCGAGTCCATGATCTACCTGACGCGCAAGTCCGACCGGACGATTTTCTTTTCCTCGCATCATCTCTCGGATGTCGAGCGCGTGGCGGATTACGTGGCCGTCTTTGACCGGAGCATTTTGCGCGCGTGTTGTCCGCTGGAGAAGTTCCAGGACAGCGTGCAGCAGGTGCGGCTGCGGTTTCCCGGCGCGCCGCCGGCCCTGCCGCAGATCCCCGGCTTGCTCCAGGCCATCCGCACGGACAACGAACTGCGCGTGACCTGCGTCGGCTACAACGGCGCCACGGAAAGCATCCTCCGCACCCTGTCGCCCCTGGAACTGGAACCCGTTCCGCTGGGGCTGGAGGACGCGTTCATCAGTTATCTGGGCGAACGCGGCGAGAAAACATTCATCCTGTCCGAACTGGAGGCCAAAGCATGAAGACACTCATCCAAAAAGACCTGCGGGAAAATCTGAAGGTGGCGCTGATCGGCCTGCTGATCTTCTCGCTGCTGCTGATGCAGGCGTACGGGTCGTGCGCCTCGATGCTGGCGAACGCCTTGCGCGGAAACTGGTCGGGGCAGGTCAACTCCCTGCAACCGTTGCTGTCCCAGTCCCTGCTGGTGCCGGCGGCTTTCTTCTGCGCCCTCTTCGGCGCCGCATTGGGCTGGCTGCAGACCCGGAACGAGGCGCACCGGGACCTTTGGGCCTTCCTGATCCACCGTCCCCTCACACGCACGGAAATTTTCTGGGGCAAAACCGTCGCCGGCCTGTGCCTGTATGTTTTTGGCGCGGGATTGCCGGTGCTGGTCCTGATCCTGGTCGTCCGGCAGCCCGGGCACGTGGCCGCGCCGTTTGAATGGGAGATGACCGTGCCGCTGGTCACGATTTTTCTGACGGGCATTGCGTATTATTTTGCGGGCCTGCTCACCGGCTTGCGCCAGGCGCGCTGGTGGGTGAGCCGCAGCTTCGGGCTGGGGCCGGCGATCGTCGCCTCCTTTGGCACGTTCGCCCTGCCCGACTTTTGGATGGTATACGTGTTGCTTTTGATCGTGGTGGTGATCCTGGCCACGGCGGCCTGGGGTGCTTATCAAAGCGGCGGCTGGTATCTTGGCCAGCCGGTGGCCGGCAAACTGGCGTTGATCATTTCGCTGGCCGTGGGTTGCGCGATCGTGTTGTTGGCCGGCGTGGGGCTGACGTCCGGTTTGCTCATCCAACCGTTTGTAAAAACGTCGTATGAGTACAGCTATTATCAGATGACCCGGGAAGGCGAGGTCTACAAGGTGACCATGCGGGACAATGAGACGGCGGAGATCGTGGACTTGGACGGCCATCCGCTCATGGATCCCAAAACCGGCCAGCGGATGGACCGCAAGGCGTTTCAGATGCTCACCGCTTACGGCGGCACAGTCATCACCAGCCTGGACCGCCCGCTTCCGCACCGGAACCTGATTGAAGATTCCGGCCGCTTTTTTAACCTGTTGAACATCACGGACAAAACCCTCTGGTATCTGGATCGCCACGGAAAATTGGTCGGGTACGACGGCCGGTCCCGCAAATTCATCGGCACCTTGGAAGGGCATGGATTCAATGGCGTCGTCGCGGCGGACCAGTTTCTGTTGCACCCCGGCGGAAACTATTACTACAGCTATTATAATTCCTACACGGATGTCCCGCGGAAAATGCTGGTGTCCGCCAAAACGGTTTATCAGGTGGATTTCAAGGAGCGCTCGGTCAGGCCGGTGTTCACCCTGACCAATGATGATGAGATCGGCGGCTATGTGGCCAATGAGGTGGCCACTGACGGCAACCAGGTAAAAAAATTGCTCCTCACCACGCGCAGGACCGTTCAATTGCTGGACTCGGAAGGCCGGTCCCTCCTGGAGTTGCCTTACCAGCCCGGCTTTGCCAAATACCCGCAAGTTGAGCTGACGTATCTCCCTTCGACGAACCTCCTGCCGACTTATGCGGTCTGGTTTTTTCCGGATGGCGAACTGAACCAGCGGGCGCACTGGACCATGCCGATCCAGGTCCGATGGATCGGTCCGGACCAGGCCATCACGAAAACCGCCGAACTGCCCACCTTGCAAACGGACGGGACCGAGTCGTGGTCTTCAAAACTGATGCCTGCGCTGCTGTTGCCGCCGTTGCTGCACATGGAGCTCAACCGTAAAATGGTCAGCGCCTGGAATCTGCTTAACTATGCCGTGGCGGCGATGCTCGCGGCCATCGCCTGGCAACTCGTGCGCCGTCACAATGCTTCCGTCAAGGCCGGCCTCGGCTGGACGCTGTTCGTCTTTGTGCTGGGGATACCCGGCCTGCTGACGCTCCTGGTCGTGCAAGAATGGCCCGTGCGCGAGACCTGCCCGGAATGCCAGAAGCCGCGCGCCGTCGACCGCGAAGACTGCGAACATTGCGCCGCGACCTTCGCCCCGCCTGAAAAGAACGGGACGGAAATCTTCGCCCCGCTGGTAAAAACCTGACCCGGCTCCGGCAACATTCCCCAGAACCCAGACCCCATCACCAAGACCCTCTTTAATAAGACCCTCTTTAATTTTTGGGCCAGCACGCAAACCCCACCGCCGCCAGCAAACACCCGAACGCCGCGAAATGATTCCACCGGAATTTTTCCTGCAGATAAAACGTCGCGAACCCCACGAACACCACCAGCGTGATCACCTCCTGCATGATCTTGAGCTGCGTCGCCGAATACACCGAGTTGCCCCAGCGGTTCGCCGGCACCATCAGCAAATATTCAAAAAAAGCGATGCCCCAGCTCGCCAGGATGACAATCGCCAGCGGCTTGCCCTTGAACTTCAGGTGCCAGTACCACGCAAACGTCATGAAGATGTTCGAGCACGTCAACAACACCACCGGCAACCAGCGCGATTCAGTAAAATTCATGCGGGAAAAGTGAATCCGCCCGCCGTCACTGTCAATTGGGATTTAAGGGGCCTGTAGCGGCAGGCATCCTGCCTGCCGTGGAGCCAGGGCTTCCAGCCCGGCGGAAAAACCCTCCGCCAACCCTCGGCGCTCATTTGTAAAGACGCGGGGAACGTTTCTCCTTCTCCCCGGGGGAGAAGGCAGGGATGAGGGCGGTCGTTCCACTAACTAACTTGACAGAATGACGCCTTTTGTGTATATACACACTATGAAGCCGGATTTGGATCTGACGTCCGTGGAAAACTGCACGTGCTTTAATGTTCGCCGGGTATCACGGGCGCTCACCCAGTTCTTTGACACCGGGGTGCGCCGCCATGGCATCCGCCCCACGCAAAGTCCGATTCTTAGGGCGTTGCACGCGAAAGACGGATGGAGCATGGCGGAATTGAGCGAATGGCTCGGGATGGAGCGCACCACCCTGCTCAGAAATCTTCGCCCCTTGCAACGGGACGGCCTGGTGCGGGCAAAAGGCGACCGCAGCGGGCACGTGGAACTTGAGATCACCGATAAGGGGCGCCGGATCTTGGCCAAAATCCTTCCGGCCTGGCGCACCGCCCAGGACCGGGTGGTCGCCATCCTGGGTCAGGAACGCTGGTCATCCATAATCAAGGATTTGAACGAGGTGGTGACGAAATTAAAGGCGTAATTCCCGGCAACCATGATAAAAACTTTTCAGCCTCAAATAGTGTATATACACAACCTGCCCCCGGAGTTCTCCAATGCATCTCAGACGGCATGACCCTGAAAACGGAAACCAGCCGCAAAAAATAAACCAAAAGTGAAAGGTAAACATATGAACATTAAAAATGAAAATACGGGAAGCCTCACGGAAAACGTGGCTTCGGAACTGGATGATAATCATAAACAATCGGGCGTGGCGCCGGTTATCACCGTGGCCTTGGCGCTGTGGTTTGGACTCACTTCTTTCCTGGCCAGCCAGGGCGCATTTGCCGGGCCTCCAGGTTCACCACCCCTGCCGATTTTCTTCGGCTTCGCCCTGCCTTTGGCCGTGTTTTTTGCGGCCTATTTCGGCTGGGGCGCCTTCCGGGCATTTATCCTTGGCATCGACCTCCGGCTCGTGGCCGCGATCCAGGCATGGCGGTGGGCCGGCCTGGGCTTCCTCTCGCTCTATGCCTATGGCGTTTTGCCCGGACTCTTCGCTTTCCCGGCCGGACTCGGGGACATGGCGGTCGGGTTCGTCGCACCTTGGATCGTGCTCGGCCTGGTTCGCCACCCGTCATTCGCCACCAGCCGGCGGTTTGTGGTTTGGAATATCATGGGCATCCTGGACCTCGTCGTGGCCGTGTCTCTGGGGACAATCTGTTCGGGCTTCATCCGCGGACTCGCCCTGAACGTCACCACCAGCGCGATGGCCCAACTGCCCCTGATATTCATCCCGGCATTTCTCGTCCCCCTCTTTATCATGCTGCACTTCACCGCCCTTTTCCAGGCGCGGCAAATGGCCCGCCCTGGGAAAACCGTGTCCGCGCAAAGCGCATTTTAAACCCGGAGCACGGCTGTGTCCCGCGCCAACCGGGACCGGCCGCAGCGCCTTCGACCATCAAAGCGCGTTGAATTGTTTTTTGCCCGCTGATGCGAAGCTCCCGTAGCGCCAGGGTTCCCCCGTTCCGCCGTCGCCTTGGTGACGGCGGAAGGATGGCCAGCGAACCTTCCCCCCAACCCATTTCACTCTCGACAACCGGTTCCGTCATAAATACACCTCTTCCATGGCACAGGATCAACTGCACAGGGCAAAGGCCAGGCTGCAAACCCCGCCGCCCATCATCTGTTAGGCTGCTTATGCGCCCCATACTTTTTGCGATTGTCGCCACATTGCTGGTTGGGTGCACGAGCAATCGAACACAAACACATCAAGCAGCATCACCTTTTAGCCGGTATGACGACGACTTCCAGAGTTCTATTCGGAGGAGTTGGGAAGCTTTGTCGCATGGCAAAAATCGAGCTGGTGAGATAGTGCTGGAGTTTCATCTGACTTCCGATGGACAGATCACCGGCATGAAAGTCGTCAAAGATGGCGTTGGGAATGGACAGTCATTAATTTGTGAGCAAGCAGTCCTGGCTTCAGTTCCGTATCCACCTTGGCCGGCAGACATGGTTCGTATGGTTGGCAAAAGTTTCCGAGTGTACACATTTACATTCACCTATTGATGTATCTGCAGCCCAACAGCAGACAGGCTGCACTCAATTTTGCATACAAACGAACTTGAGGAGGATGGGGCAGAATTTCCGATGCCACCGGCGGCCGGGATGGAAATTTGGAGGCAGTCCGCGCCAGTACTTTCGTATCATGACACCCTGCCTCTTTTTCCCCCCTTGTCGTCGCGCCGGATTTGTTCTATCAAATGAAGGTGCGAGCGACCTTTAAAATCCTGATCTGGCTGATGCTCTTTCAGTCAGCGGTCGCGTTTGCCCAGATCGACCCGGTGCGGCGCGAGCTGATCCAGATGGGCTACAACCAGCCGGTCGAGGGCCAGTCGCCGGTGTCGGGCTATGCGTTTTACTATCACAACGAGCCGGACTTTCTCCGGACGAACATGACCCTGCGGGTGGCGCTCGCGCCGGTGTACCTGGACTCGGAACTGGGCTTCATCCACGGGCTGGGGCCGCAAACGGACTTTGCCATCGGCGCGGCCGGCGGCGGGTTTGCCGACAGCTACAACGAGATCGATGGCGGCCGGTTCATCAAGGCGCAATCCTTTGAGGGCCACGGCGGCGAGCTTTCCGCCAGCGTGTACCACCTGTTCAATCCGAACGACCAGATTCCATTGAGCTACGTTTTGCACACCGCGGCGCATTACAGCACCTACAACCGCAATGATTCCACGGACCCGGCTTTTCAGGTGCCGGATGATGGCATGACTTTCCGCGTGCGCACGGGCCTGCGTTACGGCGGCATCGAGCCGACGCTGTTTCCGGACCTCGCGATGGAGCTGGCGGTCTGGTACGAAGGCCAGTTCCGCACCGACGAGGGAACGTACGGCTTCGGCGGCGACCGGCGGATTGAATCCGCCTCGCACCTGTTCTGGGGCTCGGCGGCGCTGTCCTACACCTTTCCGGATACCAAGCAAAACTTATTTATCCGCCTTATCGCCGGCACCAGCGTGGATGCCGACCGCATGAGCGCGTACCGCCTGGGCGGATTCCTGCCGCTCATCGCCGAATATCCCCTGTCGCTGCCCGGCTATTATTACCAGGAGATCAGTGCGAAACGGTTTGCGCTGCTGAACGCCAGTTACCTGGTGCCCTTGACGAAGAACCAGCAATGGAACGTGGAATTCAACGCGGCATCGGCGCTGGTCGATTACCTGCCCGGCACCCAGCAACCCGGCGACTCGTTGAGCGGCGTCGGCGCGGGCATCCTGTATCATTCGCCTTCGGACAAGTACAAGGTCATCGTCAGCTACGAATACGGCATCGATGCCATCCGCGACCACGGGCGCGGCGCAAACAGCATCAGTTTCCTGCTGCAGATCGACCTGGAAAAGGTCGTCGGCCACAGCTTCACCCCCGTGCATCCCGACCAGTGGAACGGCTGGCAGCACATTTTCAACCGCTGAAATCGCTTGCTTCTGTGCGGACATCAGGCATCTTTTATGGCCCGGTTGCGCATATGGTGGAATTGGCAGACACGCTACTTTGAGGTGGTAGTGCCGCAAGGTGTGCAGGTTCAAGTCCTGCTATGCGCACCATTTTTTCCTTCGGAAAACAGTGGTTCTCTTTGCTCCCCGCACGGATTTTGGCCGGATCTGAACCGCCTAAAGTGCAGTTTCCTATTTGCCCGCCGCCGGCGATGGCGCGAAACGGAAACAGTTGAAGTCCGCGTGACCGCCGGCCGTCCCTGCAGGCCGGGCGCTGTAAATCCCAACCTTGGCGCCGATCCAGATCCCTGCGCGCGCCTGAAATGTTTCCGGCACCCAGACCGGGTTTCCGGCGGCATCATCAAAACCGAACTGACAGCGACCACCATCGGCAACTTTGACCCGCAGCCTGAGCCGGGGCTGTGAATGCTTTTGAACGGTGATATCCCGGTCCGCCAACCGGATAAAAATCTGCCCTCCCTGCCCGACTTGCCGGACGGCGAGCACGGCGTGTTCGGTGCCCATCACGACGAGCCCGGACTCCTCCCCCTCCGCCAGATGTGCGGTTTCCATTTCTGTTTCCGCGATAAATGTCCGGGCGGGAAATTTTTGCAGCAAGAGGTTCGGCAGTTTCCGGAGATCGGACTCCTGGTCAGGCTGCGAATAAAGCCTCAGCCAGCCTTTGCGCACGCCAAGGGAATACCAGTCTTCACGATGATTGGCGTGCCATTGCCATGGCAACGCAAGGGCCGGCGTCTCAAACTCGTCATTTGCCTCCGATGAAGGCAGATTCGGTGCCGCGACGCGCGGCTTGGCATGGCGCAGCACCGGCTCCCCATTACGCCCCAGGATGGGCCAGCCATCGCGCCACTCCACCGGTTGCAGATGAACGATTCGCCCATACACGCCCGCATCTTGGAAATGCACAAACCACCACCCGCCGGCTTCCGTGTCCACCAGTGCTCCCTGATGCGGTCCGTTTATGTCGGTGTCGCCCTGCGCGAGAACCACCTTGTCTTCATACGGCCCAAAAATATTTTTGGAACGGAGTGCCAGTTGCCAGCCGTTTTGCACCCCGCCCGCCGGCGCGAGGATGTAATACCATCCGTCCTTCTTCAAAAACTTTGGCCCCTCGACGGTCGGATGCCGTTCCGGCTGGTGAAAAACGACCTGTCCGTCTCCCAGCAGCTTCGAACCGTCCGGCGACATCGGGCAGATCCGAAGCTGATGCTTGATGCCCGCGCGCGAACCGGCATAAGCATGGATCAGATAAGCCCGGCCATCGTCATCCCAGAGCGGACAGGGATCGATCAACCCTTTTCCCGCCTGCACCAGGTGCGGTTCCGACCACTTCCCGGCGGGGTGATCCGCCGTGACCAGGTAAATGCCTTCATCCGGCGTCGGGAAAAAAATCCAGTATTTGCCGGCATGAAAACGGATGGATGGCGCCCAGACCCCGGACCCGGCTTGCACCTGTGAGTAACGCGGGTGTGGAACGCTCTTCAAGGCATGGTTGATCAGCGTCCAATTGACCAGGTCATGGGAATGCAAGACCGGCAACCCCGGCGTGCAATTGAAGCTCGACGCGGTCATGAAAAAATCGCCGCCCACGCGCACCACATCCGGGTCGGAATAGTCCGCGCAAATGACCGGGTTCCGGAATGTTCCATCGCCCTGGTCTGAACGCCACGGAAACGGGTTCAAAGATGCCATATCCAAATGAGAATCTACACGGGTCGGCGGCAAAATGGCGGATGGCATGGTTGTCAATTTTGACCTATAAAACGCCCCGGTTGAACCTGATATTCTGCAATAATTATTGAAAAAAAGGCCAAATGCAATGCCCCGGTTGCGGCCGGTTATTTTGGATAATCCTGCCAGAGCCAGCGCAAAATGTCCGGCAGAATGGCGCCGCCATGGGTGTCGGCATGGGCGCCGTCACCCCACTGATGATTGATGCGATAACGCGGACCGGCCGCCTGGTCGCGATCCGCTTTGAAGTTGGCGAATTCCAAGGCGGATAACATCTGCTGGTTGGCCAGGAACCAGCTGCCAAAATCGTTACTCAGGTCGTTGCTGCCATCCTGCAGAAAAATGGTGATGGGTTTGATGGGAGTTTTGCGGATGAGTGTCGGGTACAGCTCGCCGCCGGAAACCATCGGCTGGCCGTCCTTGGCCGGGCGGTAGGCGATGGAGGTATAGCTGCCGATGCAACTGATGACCTTGCGAAACTCATCCGGCCGCTGCCACGCCACGGTGAAAGCGCAGATGGCGCCGCTGCTCGTGCCGCCGATGGCGCGGCCTTCCGGGTCCTTGGTGAGATTATAGGTCTTGCCGACCTCGGGCAGCATTTCCTCGCAGAGGAACCGGGCGTAATTGTCGCTCAAGGAATCGTACTCGGCAGAACGGTTGTTGGGGTTGTTCCCGGTGTGCAATACAAATTCCTCGCCGCGCTCGCCGGGCGTGATGAAGATGCCGATCGTGACGGGCATCTCCTTTTTGGCGATCAGGTTTTCAAGGACCTGGGGAACGCGGAGGGCGCCGTTGGTTTTGACGGCGCGCTGGCCGTCTTGGAACACCAGCACGCACGCCGGTTTTTCCGGCTGGTATTGGGCGGGAACAAATATCCAATACTGCCGGACGGTATTGGTGAAAATATGGCTCTTAAACAGGAACGGCCCCTCCAGTTTTCCCTTCGGCACGCCGGGTTGCGGCAGCGAATCCGGTCCCAGCGCATATTCGCCGGGCTTGCGCACATGGGTGGCGGACGCCGGAGAATTGGTTTCCGCCGCCAGCAGGGTCGAGGCGCAGATAAACAGTGATACGGCCAGGTAAGCCAGGAATTTCATAGGTGGAACTGGAGGGTCAAATGTTCGCCAGCCGGTCGGTCGAATCGCCAAAGCGTGGCAGGTCGTGGAGGCCCATGCGGTCGGCGAGGCTCAAAAACAGGTTGCTGGCCGGCTTGGCTCCCTGCTGGACGAAGCGGCCCGGCGACAGCGTGCCGCCACCACCGCCCGCCAGGATGATCGGCAGGTTGACGTGGGTGTGGCGGTTGCCATCCGCATTGCCGCTGCCGTAAAGGATCATTGAGTTATGCAGCAAGGAATTGCCGTCCACGTCTTTCGTGTCCCGTAATTTTTCCAAAAACCGGGCGACCTGCTGCACATACCACACGTCGATGTCGCGGATCTTTTTGATTTTTTCCTCATTGCCGAAGTGGTGGGACAAATCGTGATGGCCTTCGGGGATGCCAATCTCCGCGAACGAGCGGTTGCTGCCGTCATGCGCGAGCAGCAAGGTGGCCACCCGGGTGGAGTCGGTCTGAAAGGCGAGCAGCAAGATGTCGGACATCAGTTCAATATGCTCGCCGTACGTCGCGGGGATGCCCGCCGGGGTTTCCCGGGCCGGGTCCTTGGGGTCGCCCATTTTTTCGGTGCGCTGTATCCGCAACTCCAGTTCGCGCACGCCGGTGAGGTATTGGTCCAGCTTGTCCCGGTCATGGGTGTCCAGCCGGTGTTGCATGTCGCGGGCATCTTCCATGGCGAAATCCAGGATGGAGCGCTCCTCGGCGCGGCGCCGTTTCAATTCCAGGGTGCGCTCGCCCGGCGCGCCGGCGCCGAACAGCCGTTCAAAGACCTGCCGCGGATTGGCCTCCGGCGTCATCGGCGTGGTGGGCGAACTCCAGGACATGTTATATTGATAGGCGCAGGCATAACCGGAATCGCACGAGCCGGTGTTCCGCCCGGCGTCGCAGGTCAGTTCCAACGACGGCAGCCGCGTGAGGTGCCCCACTTCGCGGGCGATGGCCTGGTCGATGGAGATGCCGGCATGGATGTCCGTCGCGCTTTTCTTGACCCGTACGCCCGTGAGGAAGGTGCCGTTGGCGCGGGCATGGTCGCCGGCGCCGTCGGTGCCGGGCATGGCGTTCCGATGGTCCAGGCCGCCGATGATTTGGATATGCTCGCGCAACGGATCCAGCGGCTGCATGGTGTGGTTCAACTGGAAATCCTTCTCCTCACCCGTGGGCCACCAGGCTGAGGGGATCGCCCCATTGGGGAAATACAAGAATGCCGTGCGCAACGGTGCGCCGGTGGATGTGGTGGCCAGGTTACCGGGCGCGGCGGAAGTCGCCAACGCGGCGAGGGAACGCGCCGGCAGGAGCGATTGCAGGGCCGGCAACGCGATACAGGCCCCCATGCCCCGCAAAAAGTGGCGGCGGGAAAAGTTGAGGCGGGCAGCCGCCAGCCGTTGCGACTGTTTTTTGCCGGACAGGTTTGAATGATTTGTGCTCATATCGTTCATTTTTCCGCCCGCAGGCGGGTTTTGGCCGGGGCCACCGGCTCGCTGCCGCCGGCCGGCCGCGTTCTTTGAAACGCAGCCGATTCGATCACGCCCGTAATCAAAGACTGCGCCCGCCCATCAGAGGTTTCGATCCGCGCGACGATCTGGTCCACCGTCTCCACATCATTATAGTCCAACCCGCGTCCCAATGCGTAGGTTAACAGCTTTTCCGTGAGCGTCGTGTAAAAATCTTGGGCGTGATTTTTTACCAGGATGGCCTTCATCTCGTGGATGTTGGTAAAACTTTCCCCAGTGACGAGGCTGCCGGTGGCATCGATGGTCTGGTTAAATTCCTGGTCGCGCCACATGCCCATGGCGTTGAAATTTTCCAGCGCCAGGCCGAGGGGATCCATGCGGCTGTGGCAGGAACTGCACAGCGGGCTGTCACGATGCGCCGCAAGGGTTTCGCGCAGCGACGGGGTATGGCCCGGAATGCTCTTCGCGGCATCTTCCAGCGGCGGGATGTCCGGCGGCGGCGGCGGCGGCGGCGTGCCCAAGATATTATCGAGGATGAACAGGCCGCGTTTCACCGGCGAGGTGCGGGTGGGATTGGAGGTGACGCCCAGCACCGTGCCCTGGGTCAGGATGCCCCCGCGCGGGCTGTCCGCCGGCAAATGCACCAGCCGCATCTTCTGGCCGGAAACATCGGGGATGCCGTAATGCCGGGCAAGCGGCCCGTTCAGAAACGTGTAATCCGCATCCAGCAATTCAAGCAGGCTCCGGTCATTGCGCAGGACATAGTCAAAGCATTGCTCCGTCTCCTGCCGCATGGCGGTGCGGATTTCCGACGGCATGGAATTGTCATCCAGCGCGGGATCCGATTTCCCCTCACGTTTCAGCACGACGCGTGGGTCGATGGGGATGGTCTCGATGTCACGGGCGCGCAGCCATTGGCCGGTGAAATCTTTGACAAACCCCTCCGAGCGCCGGTCCTTCAGCATGCGCGCCACCTGCGGTTTCAGATTTTGGCGCAGCCGGCCGGTCTCGGCCAGGTGCAGCAGTTCTTCATCCGGCATGGAGGACCACAGCAGATACGAAAGCCGTGACGCCAGGGAAAACTCGTCGATATATGGAAATTTTCCGGCCGGAGCGTTGGTCGGATCGACCCGTTCATCCAGAAAAAGAAACCGGGGGGACGAGAGGATGGCCACCATGCCCTGGGCCACGCCGGCTTCAAACGTTTTGCCGGGCTGCTGGTAAACACTTTCCGCCAATTTCACCAACCGGTCCAAGGTCACGGCCTCCGGCGGCCGGCGAAAGGCGCGCCGGGCGAACCCGGCCAGTATTTCGCGCGCATAGTCGCGGCGTTCGGCGGCGGCGGCCGGAACTTTCCGGGGAAAATAGATTTTGTAATCCTTCGGTTGCACCCAATGTTCCCGCGCCATCGGCCCGCTGATCTTGACGGAAATGATCTGCATCGCGAGGGCATTGGCTGGCGGCTGGTCTGGCGTGAGCGGTTGCAGTTCAAAGGCAAGCCGGTGGTCGCCCGCCGTCAGGTCTGGTTCATAATGATAATGATAGGGCCGGCCGTTTTCGCCGGCATACTCGTTGTGCAACAATTCCGCATCATCCACCCCGAAGATCAGCCGGCACCGGTTGCTGTCCGAAACATCGCCCAACGGTTTGCCGATCGCCATCACGGAAACATCCACCTGATACTTGCCCGCGATGTCGGCGGTGAAGTCGTTTGAGACCGCGGCCGGCTTGTAGTACGACAGCGTCAAGGCCCGGGGATAGGGGCGCCCGGCACGATTGGTGGTAGCGACGCCACCACCAAGAAACTCCCGCCCGACCAGAAGCTTTTCAGGCATCACCTTCGAAACCGTGGGAACGGCCTCCCGGACGATCTGGTTGGCCGCGACGACATATTTTTCCAGCAACATGGGCGGGAGCGTCAACACGTCGCCGATGTCATCGAATCCGCCGCCCGTATCGTCCGGCGGAAACGCGTTGGCGGTGTCATAATCCACGCCGAGCAGGTCGTGGATGGTGTTGTGGTACTCCGCGCGGTTCAGGCGGCGGATGGTCACCCGGCCCGGGTCGGGATTTTGTGGGTCGGCGTTGAAGACCGACTGCTTGATCCATGCTTCGACGACGAGTTTTTCCGCCGCGGTCGGCTGGGGCTTTTTTTGCGGCGGCATCAGCCCGGCCCGCAAATTTTTGAAGGCATGCCACCACAGGTCGCGGTTTTCGAGCATGGCCTGGTCGTTCGTGAACTGGTCAAACGCAACCTTGCCCTTGTTTTCACCGCCGGCGTGGCAATCAAAGCAGTAATTTTCCAATATCGGGCGGATGTGCTGGCGAAAATCCTCCGCCCCCGCCAATTCGGCGGAGTGCGCGGCGGGGCTGACGGAAACGAGAACCGTCAGGAGCCAGATATAAATTGTGCGGTTCAAACCCATCTTTGGATGCTCATCATATTACCCGATTTCCACCTCCGGAATACAATCCCTCAATGTAGGGAGCACGGGCAGGCTAAGGGCAATAATTTCAATCCTTTATCACCATGTTTGACGCCCGCCGGGGGTGTGAAGTTACCGCGCAAGGACGAAGCCCGCTATTGACGTGGCGAAACGCGTCAATAATCATCCCGAAGGCTCTGGTACCGGTGAAAATGGCCCAGCCGGACGCGTTGGCCGTTGAAATCAAATGTCACCCGACAAAACCATCCTGGCCATCTTCGTCGTGACCTATGCCGGGATCGCGGTCGGGCACATCCCGGGATTGAAGCTCAACCGCGTGGGCATCGCCTTGCTGGGCGCGATCGCCCTGATGATTTTCGGGGGCGTCTCCACCGCTGACGCCGTTTCCTACGTCAACGCGCCGACCATCTGCCTGCTATTCGGATTTTTTGTCATCTCCGCCCAGCTCCGGCTCTCGGGGTTCTATGATCAGGTCGCGGCGGCCCTCGCCAACCAGCTCGGCCATCCGGCGCGGTTTCTATTGATCCTGATGCTGGCGACGGGCGGGCTCTCGGCGTTCCTGAATCACGACATTGTGGTCTATGCCTTTGCGCCGATCACGGCCATCGCGCTGCTGCGAAAGCAGATCAATCCGGTCCCCTTTCTGATCGCGCTGACCATTTCCAGCAACATCGGCGCGGGTGCCACACTGATCGGCAACCCGCAGAACATGATGATCGGCCAGGTGGCGGAATTGAATTTTGGCAAATACATGTTGTGGAGCATCGTGCCGGTCACATTTGCGATGTTCGCCACCTATGGCATCATCTGGCAGCTCTCGAAAAAAAATCTGCAGCTGGCGGTGTCGGTGCCAACCGGGCCGGCCGAACCGGCCCATGAATTTAACCGACCGCACACAATCAAAGGCATCGTCATTCTCTTTGTGGTCGTCGGGCTGTTCTTCACCTCCATCCCGAAAGAAGTGATCGCGCTGGCGGCGGCGGGCATCCATCTGGCCAGCACCAAATTCCGCACGGAAGATCTGCTGAAGCTGGTGGAATGGCCGATCCTGGTGCTGTTCATCGGCCTGTTTGTGGTGGCGGGGGCGTTTCAATCCACCGGTTACGGGGAACAGGCCATCCACTGGCTGGCGCAGGGCGGATTTAACCTGGACGCCCCGGTCAACCTGGCGCTGACGACGGCCGGGTTGTCCAATCTGGTGGGCAATTCCGCCGCGGTGATGCTGCTGCTCAAGGTGACCAACCTGACCGCGCCCGCCGTACCGTACATCCTGGCGCTGGCCAACAGCTTTGGCGGCAGCCTGATCATCATCGGCAGCGTGTCGAACATCATCGTGGTGCAGCAGGCGAGAGAGATGGGGATCAAGATTTCCTTCTGGGATTTCGCGCGGCTGGGCATTCCCGTGACCTTGGCCGCCCTGGCCGGACTGCTCGCGTGGGTGGCTTTGATGGGGTGAAGGGAACAGATGCGAGATGCGGGATGCGATGGGAAAAGTTTGAGGTAGGGACAGTGCGCTGCGCTGTCCGACCATCCGCACTTCCCCGGCTTCGGCGGATGGTCTCCAAGCCGGCGGCAAAAGACAAAAAAGCGCCGCCGGGGACATCGCAGCGCGATGTCCCTACCTATGATGGAAATTTCCGGAAGGGTGTTGACAATTTTTCGGAACGGGCGTTTAATCGATTTGCTTCCGGCAGAAATGCCTTGGCACGGTTCCTCAAACCTTCCTGCGCCCGTAGTGTATACGTGCGTTGCCATATGGCCAAGATACGCCCCTGAACCAGTCCTCATGATTTTTCGGCGCGTCGCGGCCCAACATCAAACCAAACCTGTTTTGTAGAAACCATTGAATGGATATGGTTACGGGACCAGACAGAGAGGGGAACCCCCTCATCCTAACCTTCTCCCCCAAGTGGGAGAAGGAATCCGCGTCAGGCGGTTTTAGACGCACGGCAGTGACTGACGCCTCTGTTTTGATCTTATCTGCAAGGCAAATCAAACCCTAAACCACGCCCGCGAAGAGCGGAGCGACACGAATTATGGCTGCAGATAGATACCGTTGGTCGGCATACGAATCCGCCCTTGTCTTCGCGATCACTCAGGCGCTTCAACGGCATTTCAGAACCGCCGACCATGAACCTCATTGTTTCCGGAATCCTCCGTCGCGCCAGCAACCTCGTCGAC
>Ga0210392_10000530_pt1 | contig 22968 bp, 33 predicted proteins | sample IncBWC30OmetaG_FD_161057 | JGI IMG/M metagenome (GOLD analysis project Ga0210392, IMG submission 161057) | Forest soil microbial communities from Barre Woods Harvard Forest LTER site, Petersham, Massachusetts, United States - Inc-BW-C-30-O ...
TAAGCGGGGTTCCGGGGGGGCTGCCGTCGGCGACCTGGGGCAGGTGGTGGCCGCCCAAATTGCATCCATGGAAGTGCGGTCCGTGGCCGACTTCGTTCTGGATGAGGCCAACGTGCGGCGGCGGGACGAGCGGGCCAACGAGGCCATCGACCGGTCGTTAGCCGAGTACGGGCCGGCACGGTCGATCGTGGTGGGCAAAGAGGGGGTGGTTCGAGCCGGGAACGGGACCTTGGAACGGTTCGCTGCACTGGGGGGACGGGAGGTGCTCCTTGTGAGGCCGGCGCCGGGGCAGCTGGTGGCCGTGCACCGGGACGACCTGACGCCGACCCAGGAGGTGGGGTTGTCGATCGCCGACAACCGGACCACCGACCTGTCCAGTAACGACCTTGCCGAGCTGGCGGCCGTGCTGGCTTCGCTGGATTCCGAGGGGTTCGATCTGGAGGCCGCCGGCTATACGGTGGCGGAGTTCGAGGCGTTAAAGGAAAGCCTGGCGGCCGAGCTGGCTTCCGGTGGGGAGCCGGCGGATAAGGGGTCGGGACTGGCTCTGATCTCCGAGGTGTGCTTGGAGGAGCCGAAGGCGGTGGTGTCGGCGGGGGATGTGATCAAGCTGGGGCCGCATACCTTGGTGTGCGGTGATGTGCTGCGGGACTGGGAGCTGTGGGCGCCGCTGCTAAAAAAGGGGTGCCTGTTCTGCCCGTACCCGTCGCCGTATCTGCCTTTGGGAACGACCAAATCGACCTTCGTGATGGTGCAGCCAGACACCTATCTTTGCGCGGTGATGGTGGATCTGTTCGAGCTGGCCGGTCAGGAGGGGTCTTGAAAGCCACCGGGGGGAGCTGGGATCCAGCCGACAAGCAGCTGATTTTCGCCGCCGCGACCCTGGACGACGCGCACCGGGCCACCACGCATAAGACGGTGCTGTTTCCGGTGGACAAGGTGTCGAACCAGGCAGCGCTAGTGTCCGAGCTGATGGACCAGGGGCGGGTGGTGCTGTTCGATTCCGGGATCTTTTCCCTGGCCATGAGCCACGCCCGGGAGCACGGGTTGACCTTGCCGCAAGCGCTGGCCTTGCCGCCGTCGGCCATCGATGGGTACGAGAAATTGATGGCGACCTATCTGGAGATGGTGGAGGTGTTTGGCTCGCGGTGCTGGGGCTACATCGAGATGGACCTGGGGGGGGCGGAGAATAAGCGGCGGACGCGGGCCTCCCTTGAGGCCAAGGGCTTGCGACCGATCCCGGTCTATCATCCGCTGAACGATGGGTGGGACTATTTCGATGAGCTGGCCAGCCAGTATGACCGGCTGTGCGTGGGGAACATCGTGTTGGCGGACAAGGCCACGCGGGCGCGGATCCTGCGGACGATCGTGGAGCGGAAGCGCGCGTACCCGGGGCTGTGGGTGCATGGTCTGGGCTTGGGTCCGGTGGCTCTGGCCATGGCGCTGCCGTTTGAGTCGATGGATGCCTCCGGATGGTTGGGGCCGTGCCGGTGGCCGATCTGGCGGGTGGACTCGGCGATGACACCGTGTAGCGAAATGTCCAGGCGGTATTTTTACCGGCTGGATGCCGATGGGGATGACCCGGAGGGGTACACGGGGTTAAAGCGGCTTCTAGGGTTCGGGTTGACCGCCGATCAGCGGAACTGGCGGCGGCACATCGCCAGCCAGAACGATGGCTGCCAGGTGGCCGAGGAGGTGGGGTCTTGATGCGGCGGAGCGTGACGATCGGGCCGTTCGCGATCTTCTTCACGAACGTAAACACGGAGATGAAGCTGCCAGGGCACAGTCATTTTGCCGAGGTGACCTTGGAATTCAAGACGGTGGGGGAGCGGGGATTCCCGGCCTTCGCGGGGACGTACGCCGCAGTGCAGCGGCGGCTGATGGAATTGACGGCCAAGCCGTTCCGCAATGCCACCAATGAAGCGGTGGCCGATCAGCTGTTCGATGCCTTCATTGAGTGGAGCGATCCGGCGGTGGAGTTGTGGGGAGGGGCGTTTTGTCTCTGGCGGCTGGAGCTGGCCGTGCGGGGGGTGCCGGATGCGATCGGGCACGCCGACGGTTTCACGCGGTACACGGTGGAGGTGGGGAAGTAATGTTCACCATCTCCAAGCAATTCACGTTTTCGGCCTCGCACGTGCTGTCGCATCTGCCGGAGGACCATCCTTGCGCGCGGATGCACGGGCACAATTACGTGGTGGAGCTGGTGTTCAAGTCGCCGTGCCTGGATGCGCGGGGGTTCTGCCAGGTGGATTACGGCGAGCTGGCGGCGTTCGAAGCGTGGCTGTTGGCCACGGTGGACCACCGGCATTTAAACGCGGTGATGGGGGAGGTGTACCCGACGGCCGAGCTGTTGGCCAAGTTCTTTTTTAAGAAAGCGCGGGAGGTTTTGGCCGGGGATGTCGGCGCTTATTTGACGTCGGTGCGGGTGAGCGAGACTCCGCGGACCTGGGCTGCTTACGAGTCGTGAAGAATTCCGGGAAGAGGATGGCGGGGTCCAGCTCCAGGATGGCGATGAAGTGGAGGAGCCGGAGGAGGGGGGGCAAAACGACGCCGGCCTCGTATTCGGCCCAGCGGGGTTGGGGGATGCCGACCAAGGCAGCGGTCTGAGCCTGGGTTCTGCCGGTGGCGTTGCGGGCCTCTTTCAAGCGGGCACCGAAGGTTTGGTAGTCCACGGTTGGCTTGTCTTGGAATGTGGGGTGTCGGTCGGGCATGTAATACCAGCGGGCGTGAGCCCCGGTTTCGCCGATCCAGAGGCTGTGGACGGCAGGGTTTTGGACAAAGAACTGGTGGGCCGCCGCGCAGGGGGTGGCGGCCTCGATGACGGTCAAGGGGTGCTTGTCGTTGTCGAAGACATTGTAGATCATTCGAAGCCTTTAAGCTCTGGCTGCGGGTCTTTGGGTCGTCCGGTCCACCGGATTATAAGGCGGCGCTTTTGTTCTTCGAGCTGGATGACGTTTTGACGGTGGCCGTGTTCCTTGGCCCTGGCGATGCGGGCATCGATAACGGTGATGGCCTCGTTAAATTCGCGCTTGGTCATTGGTTGTGCTCCAGGAGCTGGATGTCCTCGCCGAGTCCCTCCCAGGTGCCGCCTTCGTCGAGATCCACAGCGGCGCGGCCGGTGTAGTAACGGATGCAGACACCACGGCCGTCCGGTGTGCTCACGCGCTTGTTGAGGAATTCGTCCTCGAGAAAGGCGTCGCGGTCGTCGCTGGGGTAGGCGTCGAAGGTGGAGCCGTCGATCTGGCTGACGGTGACTTGGAACCGCCGGCCGTCGGCCATGTAAAGAACCAGGGTGGTGCCTTGGTCGTCGGTCTCGATGCGGTGGGTGTATTCGGCCAGGGTGGTGTGGATGTCCTCGATGGCCTCGGCGATGAACATGGTGACCTCTTTGGCGTCAAGGTCCTGGGGCGGCTGATTCATGGCGGTGAGCTCCGTGGAAAGGCCGTCCCTGGCCTTGGTGGTGGTGGGTCAGTCTTGGTTGACGGGGCGGGGGTAGTGGTGGAGTTTCATGTCGGTGGTGATGACAACGACCGAGGTGTCGTTCAAAAAGTAGGTGGCTCCGTGCTCGTTGACGATGCCGCAATCGTCGAGTTCGTCGGTGTATTTGGAAGCGTTGAAAACTTCGTCGTATTTTTCGGCGAGGTCGGCGGTGGCGTCGTCAAAGTGGACGCCAACGGAGGTGACGGGATCGAGATTGAAGTGGGCCTCCACCCATTCGATGGTGGGGGCGGCGTTGGCCATTTCCATGGCCATGAAGAAGCGGCGTTCCTCGCCTTCCCGCTTCCAGGCTTTGAGGCATTTGGGGCACATTTGGTCGGTCAAGAGTGAGGGGGCTACCAGGGTGTCGCAGAGGGTGCAGCGGGGGGTGGTCAAGGGGGTGGTCATGGTGTCGAGCTCCTTGGCAAAGGTGTTTGAATCTCACTAAAGTAAATATACGCCGAAAGCGTATAAAGGCAAGAGGTGGGAGCGGAATTTTCAAAGATTATGCGAATCAATGATATCTATGCGTCGATTCAAGGGGAAGGGAGCCTGGCCGGGACGCCGATGGTGATCGTGCGGCTCCATGGCTGCGGGGTTGGCTGCCCGTTCTGCGATACGAAGGAGACCTGGGAGGCCAAGACCGGGGATTACCGGAATAGCCTGCCGGAAGCCCTGGGGACGAATCCGAAGTGGACCGGGATCCTGACGCCGGAAATCGCGCAGGCCGCCAGGCGGACCTCCGAAAAGGCGCGGTGGGCACTGGTGACCGGTGGTGAGCCGGCCGAACAGGAGCATCTGGACTGGCTTGTGGAGGACTTGCACAAGAGGGAATTCAAGGTGGCCTTGGAGACTTCCGGGACCGCCTTGGGCCACGTGGGGGCCGGGTTTGACTGGGTGTGCGTGAGCCCCAAATTCGACATGCCGGGTGGGAAGGCGGTGCTGCCGGATGCGTGCGAGGTGGCCGACGAACTGAAAATGGTGGTGAGCACGGAGGGGGACATCAAGATGGTGGAGGTGTTTCTGGCGGCCCTGGCCTTGAAAGACGGGGTGGTGGTGAGTCTTCAGCCGGTTTCGGGTCAGAAGAAAGCCACGAAGTTGTGTGTGGATGCGTGCGCGGTTCATGGGTGGCGCTTGAGTCTCCAACTCCATAAGTACATCGATGTCCGTTGATCATCAGCGGCTGATGACGGCCGCACGCGAGATTCTGGTGGCGATCGGCGAGGATCCTTGGCGGGAGGGGCTCATCGAGACGCCGCGGCGGTTTGCCGATGCCTGGGCCGAGTTCATTGATTTTGAGCCGGGGCGGATGCGGACGCATTTTGCCAGTGTGGAAAGCGACCAGATGGTGGTGGTTTCGGGGATGGAAACGTATTCCTTGTGCGAGCATCATCTGCTGCCCTTTCGGGTAGAGATGGCCGTGGGTTATATTCCGAAGGACAAGCTTCTCGGGCTGTCCAAGTTCGGGCGGATCGTCGAACATGCGGCCCACCGGCTCCAGCTGCAGGAGCGGTTGACGCGGAACGTGGCGGATATGGTGGCCGAGCTGACAGATACCATGGACGTGGCGGTGGTGGCCAGAGGGACGCATTCTTGCATGGCGATGCGTGGGGTGCGGATGGAAGCCGCCATGACGACCTCGGTGATGCTGGGGCATTTCCGGGATCTGCCGGAGGCCCGGGCCGAGTTCCTCGAGCTGATCCGCCGGTGAGCGAAGCGAAGTTGTGAGCAATCGGAAAGACCGGGAGCGGCGCAGGCGTCGCGCGCAGGAACGCCAGGCCAAGTTGATGTCGGATCCTCCGGTGGCGCCGGAAGTGAACGGGGGGCCGCAGGCTAAGCCAGTGGTGGACAGGGGGCCAAACTGGCCTTATGTTCCAGCGCAATTCCAGAAAGGGCAAAGCGGGAATCCGAAGGGGTATTCGACCAAGCGGCGTTTCACCGACGGGATGCTGGGTTACATCAGCGACCGGAAGGCCGATAATGCGATCCTGACGGTGTGGCTCAAAGAGATCCTTGACGGAAACCGGCACTATTTCAAAATGCTGCTGGATCGCGCCGAGGGGGCCGTTCGGTACCGGGACGATGAGGTGGTGACCTCCGATCAAGATGGGCCGCAGATGGATGCCGCCATGGCCGAACGGATTTTGCTGGCTGCCGCTCCGGAGCTGCTGCCTGATTTCGATGAGGAGGATCCAGGGTGATGAAGAGACCGATGCGGGCGATGCTGGCGGTGGCCTTGAAGCGACATTACACGAAGCCGCCGGGGGATAGCCTGGGTGAGCGGGTGGTCCATCATTTGGTGGATAAGGCCACCGGTGGGGACGTGGGGGCGATGCGGTTGATCTTCGCGGTGATGGATGGGCCGTGCCTGGAATGCGAGGAGATGGGCTCGCCGGCCGTGCTGGATCGGCCGCTGGTGGACGTGGTGATCGGCGAGGATTAGAAGCCCCGGACCGGGCGCTGTCGGTCCGGGGCAGTCTGCGATCTCGATAGTGACTACTGCGTGAATTTGTATCGACCGGATTGCCGAGTATAGTTGAGCGGTTTAAAACAGTTTCTCCGATCTCGATGAGGCTTAAAATGCACCTGACTTTTTTCCTGGCTGCCGCCCTGACCGCTCAGGCCGCAGCGACTCCTCAGTTGACCGGCCAGCAGCCGCCGGTGCCAAAGAGCCAGCCGCCGGCGCAATCGCCGCCGCCGCCGCCGGCGGTGACCTACCAGATCGTGCAGGCCCCGGTGCCGCCGCCGGCCACGCCGCCGGTGGTGCAGCTGATGCAATCGCCGCAGGTGATCCAGCAGTACGGGTATGCCACGCAGGCCGCCCCGGCTACCAGCTTGATGACGAGCCGTGCTCGGTCCGGGAGTTTCACGATGGGCCCTGGGCCGGTGGGGCTGTCGCTGGCGTGGATGGGTGAGAAGATGACCGGGCTGAATAAGACCCACGTTTGGAACTGGCAGCACCAGGTTTTGCGAGCCGCGCCGCCGGTGCAGCAGGCTTATTACACGGCGCCGCCGCAGCAGACTTACCAGGTGGTGCAGCAGGCGCCGCCGACGACCACCTACCAGATCGTCCAGCAGGCACCTCCAACAACGACGACCTACCAGGTGGTGCAGCAGGCTCCGCCAACGACGACCACCTACCAGATCGTCCAGCAGCCGCCGGCTCCACCGCCGGTGCAGCAGGCCCCGCCGCAGGTGATCTACCTTCAGGCGGTGCCGCCGAAAAAAGATGAGGATGTGCCGCCGCCGCCGCCGGTGACGAGCAGCCCGCAGAGTCCGGGGAAAACGAGTTGGTTTGGGCACAAGTGAAGTACCTTGTGGCGGTGCGTTCGAAAGCCCGCCATCGCGTGCCGCCGTTCGGGGAATAGGCGGAGAAAACCTCGCGAGTATCACGCCCGACGCGGGTGGCGCCGGCGAGACAGGCGGCTGTTTTTGAAGGGCTTCTGATGAGTGAGTTTTGTTTCGAGTGTGGGGGGCCGGCTGAAGTTGAGCACCACGTTGTGCCACGCTCTCGCGGGGGTACCAGGACGGTGCCGTTATGTGGCGGGTGTAACGGTAAAGCTCATCAGTTTCGGGACAACATGAGTACAAGTGTTTTGACCAAGGTTGGGCTCGCCCAAGCAAAAGCCGAGGGGCGAAAAACTGGCGGCCTATGTCCCTATGGCTGGAAAGTGGGGGGGGTAAGGCGTGGGCCAAAGGGACCGGTCAAGTTTCTGGTCGAGTGTCCGGAGGAACAGGCGGTTATCCGGCTCGTCATCCAGCTCCGCATGGAGGGGAGGACGCTTAAGGGAATCGCCGTCGAGCTGACGGCCAGAGGGATCCGGAGGCGTGAAGGGGGGCCGTGGGACTACGGGTTCATCTGCCGGCTGCTTAAAAAGCACATAGCGAGCTATCCAGTGGGTTCGGTTGGAGCAGCTGGCGGCCAGGCATCGGCGGGAGCGGGCTGAAGGGGGATGAAATGCGTAAGAACCTGATTATGGGACAATGGAATCGCTTCCACGAGGCGGTGCTGCCGGCCGGGGCGGGGGCCCTTCAGGTGCTGGAGATGCGGCGCGCGTTTTTTGCGGGCGCGCAGGTAATGCTTTCCATTCTGGTGCACGACACCAAGGACCTGAGCGAAGATGAGGGGGTGGTGGTGATCGACGATTGCTATGCCGAGATCGCCGATTTTGCCGCCGGCATCCAGACGGGCAAATTCTAGCTGGCATGAGCACGGTTGAAGCTAGCATTAGTGATGCCCGCAATACGCGGCCGGTGGATGGGCGTGGGGTTTGGTTGTGGGTGCACCGGTTTACCGGGGTCAAGATCGCGACGAAGGCGGTCTGTGCGGGGCACGTGGCGCCGTTTACACCGTTCGCCAGGCAATTCCTGGATCCACCACGGATGGCCTTGTGGCACGGGCCACGGGGGAGTGGGAAATCCTTCTTGTCCGCCTTGGAAACGCATATGTCCAGCCGCTTCACCCCGCGGTTGGGGACGCGGATTCTGGGGGGCTCCTTGGCGCAATCCGGCCAGATCTACCAGGGGCTGACCGAGGGGGTGCGGGACGGGCACGGGCCATTGGGCTCCGATGCCGACACCTTGTTGCGGTTGGGAAGCCAGAAGACGCTTTATGCCAATGGCTCCAACGTGGCCATGCTGGCGGCGAGTCCAACCTCGGTGCGGGGGCCGCACGTGGCGCGGCTGAAACTGGATGAGGTGGACGAGATCAAGCCAGATATCCGTGAAGATGCGTTTGGAACGTGCATGTCGGTGCGGGGGGTGGCTCCGAGCGTGTTGATGACCAGCACGTGGCACCGGGTGGCCGGTCCGATGGCCGAGCTGTTGGCCAGGAGCCAGACGGGGGCCTTTCCGAGCTATACCTATTGCGCGTTCGAGGTGCTGGAGCGGTGCCCGACCGAGCGGAGTGGGGCGGCGCTGGAGAATTGCCCTAGCTGCGATTTGGTCAAGTGGTGCCATTCGGATATGGGGGTCCATCCTTCGGGATTGCCGAAGGCCAAGCGGTCCGATGGGCATTACACGATCGAGTCGTTGATTCAAAAAGTGCAGGGGGTGTCCGCCCGGGTCTTCGAGAGTGATTATCTGTGCATGCGGCCGAAGGTCTCCGGGACGTGGTTTACCATGTTCGATGAGGCCAGGCATATCAGCGTGTTGGCCAGTTACGACCCGCGTTATCCGGTGCATCTGGCGGTGGATTCCGGGGTGCATTGCGGGGCGGTGTGGTTCCAGGTGCTGCCACCCTTGGGTGGGGCCAGCCACAACATCCGGGTGATCGGGGATTACTTCCGTGAGGGGCTGTCGGTGGAGGCCAACGCCAGGGATATGAAAGCCTGGACGCACGAGCTGTGCGGGGAACGGGTGTGGAAACTGAGGGTCTCCCACGATCCGGCCGGTGACTCGCGGACCCCTATGGGGGTTACGGTACGGAGCGAATTCGAGCGGGCCGGGTTGGTTGGTCACAACGGCCGGCTGGATTCGTGGGGACCCGCAAAAAAGCAGGAGGGTCTCCAGTTGGTGGAGGCCTTGCTGGAATCGGCCGATGGGAAGGTGTCGCTGTTGATCCATCCGCGCTGCCGGAACCTGATCAAAGCATTCCAGGGCTATGCACGGGCCATGGTTGAGAATCAATTAATGGATTACCCGAAGGATCCGCAGCACCCGTCTGAGGATCTGATCGATCCGTTATGCGGTGGGCTAAAACTGGAGTTCCCGCAGGGGCGGGAACCGCCTTCCGCCGGGATCAGTTTTGTGCACGCGGGACGGTTGCACTAAAAATGCCTTTGATTCTGCCTTACGACACGGCCCCAGCCCCGGCGATCGCCAACACGAGGGATGGGAAGGGGAGTCCGCGCCTACCGACCGGGGGTGGGGATGATCCGAACGGGCGGGAGGTGGTGCTGCGGCGGCACCCTGATTGGTTCTCCAATCAAATCATGTGGCGTCGCTTGTTGGATTCCTACGAAGGGGGTGACCGGTACCGGAACGCGATCTACGGGTATGACCGGCGGGGGATGCCGAACAGGCAGCTATTCCGGCACCAGCGGGAGATCCCTGACCCCCAATTATGGAATAATTATATGTGGGGGGGTTACCCAAATCCTGAGGCCAACCTAAACGCCGCATCTGCCGTATTGTCCGGTGCCAGCGGGCCTTATCCTGGGCAGCCGGCCGCCGATCCGGCCGCGACGGTGCAGGATGATATCTATGAGACCAGGCGATCGCGGACGCCGGTGCCGGAATGGACCAGCGAAGCGTGCAGTACGCACCTGACCAAGATTTACGATCAGGAGGTGGACCGGAACGCCGATACGACGCCAGAGGAGCTGGTGGAGTGGTGGGAGAACGTGGACGGGGCCGGAACCACGATTGACGAGTGGATGCGGGAGACGATCGGCCCTCTGGTGAACGTATTAGGCACATTAGATGTGTGCATCGACCATCCTCGGGCGCCGGTGGGGGTGACGATCCGGAGCCAGGCCGATGAAAAGGCCTATGGGCTGGACAAGGTGATCGGGACATATTTTCTGCCTGACAATGTGGTGTGGTGGATCAATGATTACCTGGGGAATTACATCGAGGTTTTGATCCGGGAATATGTGGATCCGTCGCTGCGGACCGACACGGACAAGAACGGGAATCCGATCGACGTTTACGGGGTGGGGGAGCACGCCGACGAATGGCGGAGCAATTACGTGCGGTGGCGGCTGTGGCAAAAGGACAAGTCGATCCTTTATTCCTTTGATGGGTCTGAAATCATCCAGCGGACCTTGAATCCGAGCGGGGTGATCCCGATTGTGCGGTTGATCGCCGAGAAGAATATGCGGTCAAAGATGATCGGCAAATCCACCTACCAGGCGGTGGTGGGTTATCAGCGGGCTTTTTACAACGTCGACAGTGAGCTGATTCTGTCCGACACGCTCCAGGCCACCCCCGTCCTCTGCGTCCCCGAAGAATTTGTCAAGAGCGGGCAAAGTATTCCAGTCGGCGCCGCTTATGTGATGCCGATGAAACATGATTTGGACAAAGGTGGATATACTCCCCCGTGCTACGTGGCACCGCAGGCGAGCCCCGCCGATGCCTTGCGGAAGGACAAAGAGGACCTCCGCGCCGCCGCCGATCGGGCCGCGTGCCTGTCCAAGCCGGCCGGTGCCGAGACGCCGGGGACCGTGGGGCAGAGCGGCCTCTCCAAGCAGATGGACAGCCATACCGGGCACAAAATGCTGACCGGGATCGCCAAGACGTTGCAGAAGTGCGAAAAGCGGATTGCGTGCCTGGCCCTGGCCATGCGGTTGGGGCGGGAGCTGACCGAGGCGGAGGAGGCCTCGATCGTTGTGACCTATCCGTCCAAGTTTGATATCGCGGACGCGGCGGGGATGATCGACAATACGACAAAACTGCAATTGATCATGGGTAATTGCGGGAAGGCACCGGAGACCGAGGGGCTGTTGTTAAAGTCGATTGTGCGGCAGCTTCTGTTGGGTTTGGAGGATGAGGAGTACGAGAAGATTGATGCTGAATTAGACCAGTTGTGTTCTTCCAGCAAGGACAAGCAAGACCAGGCCGATGAGATGACGACCGGCTTGATGGCGGCCAGCGCGCGGGGTGCGGCCGCGACCAACGGGGCGGCGAGCAAAAACGGGTTTAGCGGTGGGGCCGATCAGGCACCGGATGAGCTGGGTTCCGAGGACTCGCCAAGCCCATGACCTGTCGTGAGCCTGTCGAATGACGCACCGGAACCGATCGGCCGAAGCGCTGGCCAAGCGGCCGTGGCCGGCGGGTAAGATCCGGCGGAATGCCGGGTGCCCGTGTGGGAGCGGGCGGAAGTTCAAGCGGTGCTGCGGGAAAGGGGCGGCGTGTTTGTTTGAGGGTGGAAAGGGGGCTGTTATGGTGGGTTTGGAGCTGGATGTGGTGGGGATGGGTACGGGGGTGCCGGAGGCTCTCCCTGAGTCCGAGGAGCCGGAGGAGGATCTGGAGGCCGAGGAGGAGGGCGAGGAGGAGGCCGAGGAGGACAAGGCCGAGACCGAGCGGGACAAAAAGGATGTCCAGCCCTAGTCGATGAGGATGACTTGATTGCCTTCCATGTCGCCCCAGGTTTTGACCTTCAAGCGGGTTTCCATGGCGCGGACAGCCAGGGCCAGGACCTTCAAACTGGTTTGGACCATGACCAGCTGGCCGTCGGGTAGGTCGATGCGGATGGATACCGAGGGGCGGCCGAGTTCCGTGCCGTCGGACAAGAGGGCCATGCCGATGGGGTCCTCGCTGGTGCGGAGGAGACCGGCTTGATGTTTGGCGCCGATGTCGGGCCAGCATCCATCTTTGTCCAGGCGTAAATCGATGGTGGGCATCTGGGGCCTCTTTCCGTGGGAGGGTGCTGTGCCGATCGGGATCCTGTTCTGGCTTTTGTGGATTTTCTGGGTGCTCGCGCTGATCTTTGGATCCAGTTATCCGTATGTGAGCGCCGGCTTTCTTGCCGTGGTGCTGGGCCTTTTAGGGTGGGAGGTGTTTGGTGCACCTCTGCGTAAAGGCTCGTAGTGTCCATGATGCCAACAACTGAGTTTTTGTGCACGAGGGAATTATGGCAGACGAACCAGTGCAGACCGTGACCGTGCCACATCCGGCCTACGTGACGCCGCCGCCGGGGGTGGCGGTGACCACGGCTCCGCCAGTGGCGGCGGTGCCTCCGGTGGCCGCCGCGCCGCCGGTGCCGGTGGCCTATCCACCGCCGCCGGTGGCGGCCATGGTGAGTATCCCGATGAGCCAGCTGGAGGTATTCGCCGCCAATCAGGCACGGATCGCCCAGCTTGAGGCCGAGAACCGGCAGCGGGAACAGGCTGCCCGGGAGAAAGAAATCCAGCTGCTTACGGAAAAGGGCCAGGCGGTGGAGGCGGTGAAGACCCTGCGGGAAACCAAGGACGCCGAACTAAAGGCGATCTCCGATTCCAAGCTGCAGCTGTCCGACCGGGCCAAGCGGTACGCCTTGGAAGGGGAGCTGTCGCGGGTGCTGGCTTCTAAGCCGCTGCATGAACACGGCGTGGCGCAGCTGGCCCAGCTGTGGCGGGGCGAGTTCCAGGTGGCCGAGGAGGGGGAGAGCTTCCAGGTGCGTACGCCGACCTTCCAGACGGTGGACCAGTTTGTGACGGCCGAATTGGCCAAGCCGCAGTACGCCCATTTCCTGCGGGCGGTGAATCCGGGTGGTGGGAGTGGTGCCGCCGGGAGTGGTGTTCAGGGGGCGCCGACCGGCGCGCCGGAACCGGTCAAGGATTACAAGAATTACGGGGACTACCTTTTGGACAAGGGGGTGGCCGAGCGGCAAGCCAAGGGAACCGATCCGAGGACGAATCTTACTCTGCCTTTTGGGACTCGGGCGAAGACGGGATGACCTGGCCTTGCAAGGCCTTGGCGGTGGCCTGGATCTGCTCGGCGAGTTTTAGCGCCCATTGGGCCGGGAGTGTGGCTTCACCGGGGTACTGGTGCCATAGCTCCAACCATTTAAACAGGAGCTGCTTATAAGACTCTTCTTTTGACAGTTGCATGAGTTGGTCCCTTTCTTTTTTGGCCCTATTTCAAGGGGGGGTCGTCCGGCCGTGGCCGCAGCACTACGGGGTCCGCGAGAAGCTGCAACGAGTTTTTCACCGATGGTGAATTTCAGTCAAGGTCCTTTCGGGACCGCTCAGGCCCAGATCGAGGCGATTAATGATATCTCGGTCTGTGTGCGCAACTGGTATTCGAATCTTAATCCGCTGGTGACCAGGCTGGCCAACATTCCGATTGACCGGGTGGATTTCCAGCTTTACACGCACCAGTACCGGGCGGGTGCGACCTCGCTGTCTGCGGCGGTGACAACCGTGGGGCAGAGCACGTTGACCGTGGCCGATGCGTCCTCTTTGATGAACCACGACGTGCTCCAGCTGGTGGATCCGGGGGGCGCCCAGGAATATGTGCAGATCCAAGGGGATCCGACCTCCAGCACGACGATCGCGATCTCGCGGGGGTTTGCCGGGACCACGCCGCAGGCCGCTTTCGCCATCGGGTCGGCGGTGAACATCATCGGCAACTCGCGGAATGGCCAGGAGATTGACCAGACGGGGCTGTCAACGATCGGGACGCCGATCACGCAGTACTGCCAGACTTTTCAATTTCCGGCTCAGGTGGGTGGCAGCGCGCAGACGACGCGGGCCGCTGTGCTGCCGGGAGGGATCCAGTCGCCGTTCGGCTTCAATCAAACCATGCAATTGCAAAATTGTGTGAATGACATTGAGCGGACGATGATGTACGGGCTGTCGCAGGCCCCGAATTTGAACCTGACCCAGACCGCCGCCATGAATGGCTTGCGGGCGTTGATCGTGACGAACAAGACATTCGCACCGACCAACGCCAGCGCGTATGGCTCTGTGGATTTGATCCGGGACACGCTCCAGGCGTGCCGGACCGCCGGCGGTGATCCGGACCTGTTATTCGTGTCTACCAATTTCATGAGCGGGTTTTCGACCTGGGGTCATGCCGTGCAGCGGTTGACCGCCGGTGAGACCGCTTTTGGAACGCCGATCAAGATTTTAAAGGCGCCGTTCCTGGATGACATCACGGTGATCGAGGCCCCGCTTTTACGGCCATTCTCGGCCTTTTGCATCAACACCGATGAGGTGTATACGCGGTGGAAGAGGCAATTGTATTGGAATCAGCGGGGCAATCGTGGTGATATGATCGAAGGCGAATGGATCGCCGAGACCGCGATTCAGGTGGAAAACGAGATGCATCACGCGTGGGTCGAAGGGATTACGGCCTTCTCGGCGAACTAAAACCAATGGCGGGACTCTCCGATCATGGAGGGGGTTTGTGGATGTACCCCCAAGATCGGAGAGCCTCGCCGCTCCCATTCTATGCAGGCAGTCAAATATGTGGAACTCGCCCGGCGCGCCTTATTATCTGGTGCGGCAGATCAAGCGGATGCAGAGTACGCCGCTGTTGTCCAAGAAAGCCGAAAGCTTAAAGCCGCTGGTGCAGATCGCACGGCTGTTGTCGCAGCTGTGCGGGCGGTATGACGCGGCGGTGAAGAATGCCAGGGAAGGGGTGCCGCTCTTTGGCAAGCTGGAGCTTGATGGAATCAAGGGGACGCTGGCGGAATGCGAGAAGGAACTGGTGACCTTGCATCTGGGGGCAGCTTGCGCCGAGGACATGATGGCCGACGCCTATAAGGCGCTTTCGATCGATGCGCCTGTGCGGGCCTTTACCATTGTTGCGGACGCCGATTCCGGTGGTCTGGAGCTTTCTAAGGAGAACGGGAAACATGGCCTACGTGGCTCCGGTGGTACCGGCTAGCGGTACGACCTTTGCGCAATTCCAGGCGGGGGGGATCTCCGCCATGGTGGAGCGGCAGATTGCTTTGCTCGTAAGCGGTGGGACCACGCCAGTACGGATCTCGCTGTTGCGCGCAGCCAGGGCAGGCAATTTGCAGCGCGTGTATAAGAAGCTGTCGACTCTGGTCGAGGAATGGAATGCGGGGCGGCCGATGGTGGGCGCCGACGCGGAGCTGAAGCTGGCGGACCTCCACATTGTCTTTATTGCCCTGGCTCAAGCGTGCCAGGAGGCCGGGGGGTTGATGGATGCCAACCCGGGAACCCTGGGGAGTAAGCCGACACCGTTGAACGTGGCGCAGGCGGTAAGGACCTGGCCGTGAGGGTGGCGGGGGGGCAGGTGGTTCGGCTGCCGTTCGGGTTCGGGCAGGAGGTGTTCCACAAGTCGCGGCGGGAGCGGTCGCCGGGGATGGTGACCGGTTTCTCGGTGCGGCCGGGGTGCGTTTATGTGCTGGTGACCTGGAGTGAGGATTTGCGGGAGTCCGCGCATTGTGTGTTCGAGTTGACGAGCGAGTTTGTACCGTCTTACTGCGAGGAGTCCGATTGATGGCACACATACCTGAATTACCGAATGACGGCCAATTCCGGGGTGGTGGAAATTTCGGGAGCAAGCCGGCCCAATCGCGGGGGGGGCCGGCGCCGGTGGAGGTGCCGAACGAGAGCGGGGGTTCCGGGATCGCCAATAGCTCCATGCCGTACACGCGGAGTTCCAGCGGGGTGGAGGGGAACCGGATGATTCCGCCGGGGTACGGGGGGGCCAGGACGGTGACGCGAGCCGTTGAGACTCCACCGGCCCGTGGGGTTGAGGTGGAAGGGGAAACCGAGCCACCGGGGATTTTAGGAGGGCCACGGTGAAAGGGCTTTTGGAGGAAAGGGACCAGGCGGCCGTGCTGGTGCCGTGGCTGCGGCGCGCCGGGAATGTTGTGTCCAGCCGGGTGCACGACGCCCGGTCTCATGCCAGCGATGGTATGACGGGGAAAGCCGATGAGCGGCTGACGGAGCTTGCTGTGTCGCTGCGCTATTTGCTGGAAAGCGCGCGGAGCGAGTTCTATACCAAGGCCTTCACCACCCAGCTGATGCTTTTGGACCGGCGGCTGGTGATTCCGGGGTTGGGGCCGACGACCGAGGGGGAGCAAGCCGCCCGGCTGGCACCGATCCAGGGGGTGGATCAGGCCAGCACGATTGCGGCCTCGGTGGAGAAAGCGCGGCGGGAGCTGGCGCTGGCGGTGGCGGCGACCTACAACCAGCCACCGCAGCGGGCGGTGGGGCTGGAAGTGTGGGAGAAGCGGCACGCCAAGTTGATTGCCACGACGGCGAACCTGGCTCTTGGGACTAGCCAGGTGGCCTTGTTTCAGGCGGTTGGTCAGTTGTTGATTCGTCCGGAGATTCGTTAATTACCTTTTGATGGGAGAAATAGACGCATGCCTTATTACACGGTGTGGGAGAAAAAAGTGGTGTTCCTGGCACCGGCGGTGCCGGGTTATCCGGACCAGGGGCTGCCGCCAGTGTCGCCGGGGTATCCGGACCAGGGGCTGCCGGGGGTGCCGCCGGGGATCTGGCCAGGGCCAGGGTATCCGGACCAGGGGCTGCCCGGTGCGCCGGCCTATCCGGACCAAGGGCTGCCAGGGCGGCCGCCGCAGGTGTGGCCGCGACCACCGGGTGGTGGTCTGCCGGGTTATCCGGACCAAGGGCTGCCTCGTCCGCCGTCGGTGTGGCCGCGTCCGCCGGCCTATCCGGACCAGGGGCTGCCGGGTGGTGGTGGGTTCCCGGCGTATCCGGATCAAGGGCTGCCAGGACGGCCGCCTTACGTGTGGCCACGTCCACCGGGTGGGGGGCTGCCGGGTTATCCGGACCAGGGGCTGCCTCGTCCGCCGCTGCCGACCTATGCACCGTTGCCAGAGGACCTGACACCACCGTCGAGCCCGCCGTCCGGACCGCCAGACCTGGAGAGCCCGGGATACTGGGTGCAGATCGTGGATGAGCGGGGGACGCCGACCGCTGGCTTCGTGCAGACGGCGATTGATAGCGACGCGGACCACGTGCCGAAGCCACCAACGAAGGGGCTGCCGGGGAACTGGCTGGCGGTGTACCAGTCCGATGTGGCAGCGGCTACTTATGCGTGGCTGCCAACGAAAAAGGCACCCAAGCCGGTCTGAGCTCCAGGCCGGTTTGACGGGACCGGCCGGCCTTTAGCGCTCCGGCCGGCCGGTTCAATTTATGGCAACACCGACCATCATCTGGAGCGGGCCGCCTGGGGAGCTGCACACCAATAATACGGAGTTCGTTCAATATCAGTTTATCTGTGAACTCCAAAATACCTGCGGCGAATGTTTGCAGTACCACATGGCGGTGAAGCGGGGGCCGTGGGGAATTCCGCTTCATCATGGGTGTAATTGTCGGCAAGAGGGGATCGGGCCAGGGGAGGAGGCCTCGACGCCGTTCGTGGACTTCCGGCAGATCCTGGATAAGATGCCGCACGACCAGCAGGTGGCGGCGATCGGGGCCTCGAATTACAAACTGCTGGACAAGGGGGTGGTGCAGTGGAAGGACATCGTGACGCCGAGCCGGGTGCGGTCGCTGCGGGAGGTGGTGGCGATCAAGCAGCTGAATATCCGGGAGATGACGGCCGCCGGGGTTAATCCGCGGATCGCCGCCGAGGCTTACGGCTCGGTGCATACCGCCGCACACCAGATCGTGGCGGCCCAGCGGGCTCAGCTGACCGCCGCCATTACCGGGGCGGGGTTAAACCAGGACCAGTTGACCCGCCAGTTAGCGCAGGGACTGGCCGGGCGGGTGAGCTTGGCCGAGGGGCCGGCCTCCTATGCACCGACCTATCCGCCAGCCTGGCCGGCGCAGCAGGTGGCTCCGTTTACGTTTGGGAGCGTGGCGCATGCCGCCGAATTGCAGCGGCTGTTGAACCCGCCGCCGCCACCGGCTCCACCGGCTCCACCGGCTGCGCCAGTGCCTCCGGCGCCTCCTCGTCCTCCAGTGGCTCCGGTAGCGCCGGCAGTGGCGCCAGTGAGGCCAGAGGAGCCGACCGAGGAGGTGAGGCAAGGTGGGGCCCTGGAGAAGCACGATATGGGGCTGTCTGATGCGAAGGCGGTGGGTTACAACCGGCCTCGCCAGGAGGCGGTGGCGGCGATGTTCGGCCGGCCGTTGTCGGGACGGGAGCTGGCCAGCGTGGTGGGAGCGCCGGATGGCTCGGAGATATTCGTGTCGATGAGCCCCGGGGCAATTTCGGTGATGATCGATCACCCGGCGGTGGAGCGGATGGAAAGGACGATCCGGAAGAATTCCAAGGGGGAGCTGACAATCCATAATGATATCTTCAAGCTGAAGAAAGAATTCCAGCAGTCGGCTGGTAAGCTGGGTTTGAAGGCGTTTGCTCGGGAGGTGCAATTCGCGCATGAGCTGGGGGTCCAGGAGATCGAGACGAATGCTCACCGGAATAAGCATGACTTGGATCCAGATACGGGCAAAGAGAAGTGGAGCGGGTACTACGTGTGGCCTCGGTACGGCTACGATGGGCCTTTGAACGTGACGCAAAGGGAACGGCTGAAGTCTGGCTCAGCGAAGGACCAGCCGTTCGCGAATGCCAAGGATGTGTCCGAGGTGATGGCCAGCAAAGAGGGTCGGGAGTGGTGGATGAAAAACGGGAGCGGGATCGACGTGACGTTCGACCTGAAAAAAGGCTCCTATTCCTTGAAGACGCTTAATAAGTATCTGGATGAGAGTCTCCCTGTTATGGTAAAATGAAACTATGGCAAAAGATGAACACGAAGACATTGGTTGGCCGGATGCCGAGGAATTGGCGGCGATGGATCGTGCGGCCTCGAAGTCGGAGGGGTTCGCGGCCCAGCGGAGCCCCGAAGAGATCGCCAGGATGCGGGAGCGGGCAGCAGAGGCCAAGGCGTATCGCTTGAGCAAAGAGGCTCAAGGCGGCGGCAAAGACTGATTCTGTGTTGGTCTTTTCGTGTGGGGTTTGCCATGTCCAGTGTGCCGGCCTTTACGGTCCCGGTGTACTGCACGGATGAGGATATCGCCGTGCGGGCCGGGATGGATTTTGTGGCGCTGGCTCCTTTTAGCCAGCGGATGGGCGGGGGGAACGATGGGGTTTTCCTGGCGGCGGACCGGTGGACCTTGACCAGTGCCAGCGCGCAATTCCTGTCCAACGGGGTGCATGCCAATCAGGTGGTGTGGCTCCAGGGGCCAAAGACGGCGTACGCCGGGGGTGGGGTGATCCTGGCCATTGATAGCGTCCAGGCCGATTCGATCACGCTGCGGCGGCTGCATAAGGACCTGGGGGTGGGGGATCCACCGGCGCCGGCGGCCGGGCTAACCGGTGTGGTGTTTCTGGTGAATACCCTGGATCCGCAGATTGAGGAAGCCTCCTATGATTTAAAGCGGCGGTACGGGATCGATGAGAATGTGCCGCCGAATTCCTCCGGCTGGATGTATGACCAGCGGGATCTTCGGATGGCCACGGTTTTGACGGTGCTCCAGGCTCGGTACGTTCAGGAGGCCCGGGGGGACAAGGGGGATTTTCCACGGAAAATCGGCCTCTTGTCCGCTCAGCTGGCGAGCGTGCTGGAGCGGGTGGAGGTGCGGTGGGGTAGCGATGGGAAGCACCCGCCGTCCTCCTCGATCTTTGGTGCAAACGTAATGCGCTAAAGCATGTCGATCTACTACAATATTTATCACAATACGGGTGTTGGCGACCCGATCAATTACGCCACGCGCGCCGCGACGACGGCCGCGCTGTCGGTGAATTTAGGCGCGCTGTCCTCTCCGGGGGTGTGGTCGTTCGGGGTGCGGGCGGAGAACGAATTCGGGGAAGAGCAAAACCTGGACTGCGCGGTGACGATCGTCTTGGACGGCTCGGGGAATGATATTAGCGCCATGCCGGCGGCGCCTCTGGCTTTGCGGGCCTTGGCCGTGGCCGGTGGGAAAATCCGGGTGGAGTGGGGTTATCCGGTGGGGGTGAGCCGGCCGGATGGCTTCCGGGTGTACGTGGGGGTTGGGAGGCCGGATTACACAAGCGTGGCCGCGACCGTGGGCTTTAACACAGGGCGTGCCGGGGTGTGGCTGGCCGATCTGGCGGGGCTCTCCGATGGGGCGAGCTATGTGGTGGGGGTGCGAGCTTTCCAGGGGACGGCCGAGGAAAGCAACACCATGACCGCCAGCGCCACCGCCGATGGGACGGGACCTGGGGCCGTGCATCAATTGACCGGGACGGCAAGCGCCTAGTGTGGAGGTGGAGGTGGCCGATTCCTACAGTGCGAATCTGAAGCTGGCGACGCCGGCGGCCGGCGATCCGAACTGGAACGTGGAGCTGGATGCCAACCGGCAGATCCTTGACGCTTTGAACGCGCTGGGGGATCTGGCGGTGACGACGCACGAGGTGCCTTCCGCGAGCCTGGCGGTGGATATCTCGGCTGGCTTATTCGTGAACGCCTCCGGGGTGGTGACGAGTTATGGTGGGGTGTCCGGGGTGCTGGTGGCTGCAAGCGCGACGACCTTTTTTTACCTGACGGCCTCGGGGACTTTGGCGGTGTCGACGACCGGCTTCCCGGCGGCGCCGACGGTGTACGTGCCTTTGGCCAGGGTGGTGGCCGGGGCCAGCTCGATCACTTCGATTTCGGATGGGCGGGTGCCATTCTCGGTGGTGGGGATCGCGCCGGGCGGTGGTGGCGGGGGTGGGATGACCGGGCTGTCCGGTGACGTGGTGGCCAACGGGTCGGGGGTGGTGCCGGCCTTGGTGCAGAGCTTTAACAACGGGACGGCGTTTGGGGCCCTGGCCTCGCAGAACAGCGTGCTACCGGCTCAATTGCCGAATCCGTCGGCCAGCGCCTTGGGTGGTGTGCATTCCGTGGCGGCGGTGGCCAACCAGTGGGTGAATTCGATCGGTACGACGGGGGTACCGGCTTTGTCGCAGCCGAGTTTCGCCAATTTGCTGGGAAGTGCGGGGGTGGCTCAGCTGCCGGTTTTCGTGGGGTCCGGGGCGAGTCACGCGGCCGGTATTGTGCCGGATGCGGGGTCGACGGCCGGGACGACGCGGTATCTGCGGGAAGATGGGACTTGGTTTGCGCCCTCTGGTGGTGGTGGGAGCGGGAGCCCTGGGGGGGCCGCGAACCAGCTCCAGTGGAATAGCGCGGGCACTTTTGCTGGGCTGACGCTCTCGGGGGATGCCACCTTGGTGGCTTCCACCGGGGTGATTACGGTGAGCGGGACCGGGGGGGTTGCGTTCGCTCCGTCTGCCATCAGAGATTGTACGAATGCTGTTAATATTACTTCTGGGATCCTTCCTGCTGCTCGTTTACCGGCTCCTACGCAAACGAGTTTAGGGGGGGTGCAGTCGACTCCGGTGCTCTCCAATCAGTGGATGAACGGGATCAATGCCTCGGGCATCCCGACCTTTGCGCAGGTGTTTTTCTCGAACATCGGGGGATCGGTGGCGGGAAGCCAGCTGCCAAACCCGACGGCGACGACCTTGGGGGGGGTGCTGATGAACATCCCGCCGCCTCCGCATACGTGGGTCTATGGGGTGGATGGGACCGGGACGCTGCGGAGCTCTCAGGCCGCCTTTTCGGACATCGGTGGGGTGGCAGCGGTGGGGCAGCTGCCGGCCCTGGGTGCCTCGGGGACGGGTCATTCTGCGGGGCTGGCGCCGGATCCGGGGCCGACGGCCGGGACGACGCGGTACTTGCGGGAGGACAATAGCTGGGCCGCGCCGCCGGGTGGGACCGGTGGGAGCCCAGGCGGGAGCTCGGGCCAGCTCCAGTGGAATAACGCGGGGGCCTTCGCCGGGACGACCTTGATCGGTGATGTGACCTTCGTGGCGTCCACGGGAGTGATGCGGGTTGGCAGTTTCAACGGTGGGACGCCGTTCGGGACCCTGGCGGGGCAGAATAGCGTGCTCGCTAGCCAGTTGCCGGCTCCGACCACGACCAGCCTGGGGGGGGTGCAGGCGGCGATTCCCTTATCCAACCAGTGGGTCAGTGGGATCAATACCAGCGGCATCCCGCAGTTCTTGCAGCCGGCGTTTTCCAACATCGCCGGGACGGTGGCCGGCTCCCAGATGCCGAATCCGACGACGACGACCTTGGGGGGTGTGCTCCAGGTGGCGGCCGTGGCCAACCAGTGGATCAATTCGATCAATGGCCTCGGGGTGCCGCAGCTGTCGCAGCCGGGTTTCGCCAACCTGTCGGGCGCGGCGAGCCTGGCCCAGCTGCCGGCGATCGCGAACAATGGCGGGCTTATCAATCTCTCGGGGTCGACGGCCCCGCCGCAGGTCCAGAATTTATCGAGCTGGCTGGATTCCACCTTCGGCAATACGCAAGGGATGATGCTTTATCGTGGTCCGTCCCTCTGGGCCGCGATCCCGCCGGGCGCAAATAGCACGCCGTTACAGTCGGGTGGCGCAGGCGGGAACATCGGCTGGTGTCCGAATATTTTGATGCCGCTCTACGGGCCGACTAAATATGCGGCCGGGCCGATCTATTCGTGTGTGACCTGTAATCCGGTGTCCAATACGACGGCGATGACCTCGCTCTTGCAGGGGCCAGGCCAAACGAAGGGGACGTTGACCGTACCGGCCGGTGCGCTGACAGGGACCACAATGCTCCATTGGTTTTTGTATGGGATTTGGTCGGCCGTAGCGCCGCTGCCGTATTTTCAGATCGCCGTTACTTTCGGTGTCAATGTCCTGATCAATCCGGGGACGACGATCGTCCAGGCGCCGGTGTCGGGTCAACCAAGCTTTATGTGTAACGGCCAGATTGGGATCCAGGCCCTGGGCACAAGCGGCTCGATTGGCGGGGCTTGCCAGGCTGTTCTGATGAACCCAGGTGGAAGTCCGACGAATATTTATCTGACTCCGTATGCATCAGTGCCAGCCTATGGCGTTCCGATCAACACGACGATCGCGAACACCTTCGGGATCAGTGTACTGATGTCGGCGGCAGCAGCGGGTAATTACATGCAAGTCTTTGGATTTCAGCTCTATTTGGATAACAATTGAGGAGGCCGCGATGGCGATTGACACCGTGCATCAAGCCGAAAAGGTCTCGATCCGGACGGGGCTGGCGGCGTCCGGGACGGCGGGAGCAGACGCCTATCCGCTGGCCCGGAACACGCAGCACGA
>Ga0210392_10000532_pt1 | contig 22946 bp, 17 predicted proteins | sample IncBWC30OmetaG_FD_161057 | JGI IMG/M metagenome (GOLD analysis project Ga0210392, IMG submission 161057) | Forest soil microbial communities from Barre Woods Harvard Forest LTER site, Petersham, Massachusetts, United States - Inc-BW-C-30-O ...
GACATGAAGTTCTGCGTAGCCGTGAAGTAATTGATCGCCGCCCGGTTGGGGGCGCCCACACCGAAGATGTTGACGGGAACGCAGCCGGGCGCCGCAACCGGCGTGGTCAGCGTGCCGGCGCACACCGGTGTTCCGCCTGGACCCGCGACCGCATTGATGGAATTCATGAAGTTGTTGACGAGGATGTTATGGCCGATGATCGACTCATAGTTGTTGCGGCCATACTCGCCGTACACGCTCCACTTCCAGCTCCTGCCGAACTTTCCCTCGAGGCCCACGACCAGCCGATCGGTGGTGTTCGAGTCATCCGCCGTGAGGTAGCCGATGTCGGTGCTGTATCGGCCCATGTTGAAGGAAGTTTGCCCGGCGGCCGCGAGTTGCGCCGCAAGCGCCGGGTAATTGTTGGTGAAGTACGGATTCGTGTTGTTGATCGTGATGTCGCCGAAGTCGAACGGCGGCACCAAGGTGGGGTTGGTGGCGTCGGAATGCGCGTGGGACAACTGATAGAAGGCGGTCACGCCGTGGAAATCGTAGTCGCCCTTGGAAAAAAGCGAATAGCGATTGATCGCGACGGAGAGTTCTTCGTAGTCGCTGCCGCGGATGCCGTTGCCGCCCAGTTGGTAGAAGCCGTCGCCGGGGGTGTAGTTGAACTGCGAGGTCGTCCCGCCGGGCCCGAATGCCGTGCCCATCAAGGGACCGGAGGTGATCAGGCCGCCCAACGTGGCCAACGCCAGTTGCGCATTGGGTGCAATCAGGAACGTGGGTTGGCCCGGCCCTTGATTGGGATTGCCCACCACGTTGTAGCCTTGACTCGCCCAAGGCCGGCTGGTTTGTTGGCCGACGCCCGTCTCTTTGTCGCCTTCTCCCGCGATGACGAAATGCCCGTCGCCGTTCGCAAAAGTCGTGCCCCAAACGAGAGAACCCTTATAGGTCTTGTTGTCGCCATAAGTACTGATGCCGGGCTGGATGTCGCCCGAAAAGCCGTTCAAGTCTTTCTTGAGGATGATGTTCACCACGCCCGCGACGGCGTCCGAACCATACGCAGCGGACGCACCGCCGGTGACTACCTCGAGGCGGTCGATCAGCGAACTCGGAATCACATTGGTATCGACCAGTCCGCCGGACGTGGAGGGGACGAATCGCCGGCCATCCACCAGAACCAGCGTTTCCTGTGGGCCGAGGCCGCGCAAGTTGAGGTTGTTTTGCCCTGCATATTGCGAGGACACCGTCGTGCTCGCCGGTGTATTGGTTTGTTGGAATACCGGCAATTCGTTGACGAGCTGACCGATATTGGGCGCGGCGGCGCGTCCGATTTCCGCGTTATCCAAGGTCGTGGTTGGTGTCGGAGCGTCAAATCCGGTGCGCTCGATGCGGGACCCAGTGACGACCACTTCCTCCAACGCCTGATCCGCCGGGGCCTGCTTCGGTGCCTCCTGCGCCAAGGCACCCACAGGAACCATGCTTGAAAGTGCCAGAATTGCTGTGAGAACCGCAGAGCGGGCGGTGTTCGACCCAAGGAATACAGTCATTGTCTCTCCCCGAATAACTTTTACCGATATAGGAACGTTTTTTCTGATACTGAAACATACCATCGATAATTGCAATGTTATTATGTTTAGGGTTCGGGGCACCGCGAGGAGAGTTCGGTGGCCCGCGCCAATTTCCTGCGGTCTTGTTCGACGATTGCCTGACGGTTGGCGGGGTCGACACTCAGACCATCACTCGTTAATATTCGTTGATAGTGGCTCTAAAAGTGGGGAATGAGATAAATACAATCGGCCGATCAACGGCTCACCCCGGCAGCATTCTGAAATCCCTGCGCACGAAGCGGGGTTGGACGTTGGCGCAGGTTAGCCAGTTGACGGACCTGCCGATCGCGACGCTTTCCAAAATAGAAAATGAAAAAATGTCGCTCAGCTACGATAAGCTCGTGCGCATCAGCAAGGGACTCGGCATCGATATCGGTCTCTTGTTCGGGGCGGTGCCGGCGACCGAGCCCGAAGCGCCGGGAATAGTGCTGAGCGGCAGACGCAGCATTACGCGCAGCGGTGAAGGCAGCGCGATTGAAACCAAATCCTACTCACACTTGTATCCGGCGGCGGAGCTGCTGAATAAGCAGATCGTGCCGATCATGGCCGAGTGCAAAGCACGCAGTCTCGCGGAATTCGGGCCGCTCATCCGTCACGCCGGCGAAGAATATGCAATCGTTCTCGATGGCGCCGTGGAATTCCACACCGATCTGTACGCGCCGGTACTCCTCAACAAAAACGATTCCATCTATTTCGACAGCAGCATGGCTCACGGTTATATCGCTGCGAGCGAAGGATTGTGCCGGGTTCTGTCGATTTGCTCGTCCATGGACGCCTTGGACGATTCGGGTGCCGATGCGGTGTCGCAAGAAAACCCCGCCGCGCCGACGATTTTGCGCTCGGCTTAAGAGCCGCCCTCGACCGGCAGCTGTCGGGATTGTTGCCGGTTTCGCTGGAGTTCCCAGCGAGTGACGCGCGCGACCTAAGCGCCGAAATGAATCCAAACCCTGATTGCAACATTTTCCATTTGGGATATTATTTTTCTGAATGGGCTAAACTCCGGTTGCTCAGGGTGTGGCCCTGGGTCGCGACCGAAAACGATGGTGGGGGGGCTGGCATGCTTGGAAGGGAGCGGCGAGTCGTTAAGTTTTGGGCGCTTTCGAAGCGCTGGATGTTCGGCGCGGCTATCACGGCCTCAATCCTCACGGCAGCCGCGAACTTTGTTCCCGCGGCCGAGAAATCAGCGGCAGTGCCGCAATACAAAGTCGACGTGAGTTGGCCGAAGCTGCCGCTCCCGGACAAGTGGGCGCTGGGTGAACTCGGCGGTCTGTTTGTCGACAGCCATGACAACGTCTGGATCGTACAACGGCCATCGACGCTCGTGGCGTTCGAGAAGGCGGCGGCACTTGATCCGCCGACGGCCGAATGCTGTGTTCCCGCGCCGCCCGTCATCGAGTTCGACCCCCAGGGCAAGGTGGTGCGCTCCTGGGGCGGTCCGGGCAAGGGCTACGACTGGCCGCGAACCGAGCATGGCATCACCGTGGATTACAAGGGCAACGTCTGGATCGGCGGCAGCGCGACCTATCCAGGAAAGAACGGCGAGCCGCCGGATGGCATGCTGCTGAAGTTCTCCCCGGACGGCAAGTTCTTGCTGCAAATCGGCCATGCCGGTCCCTCAAAGGGCAGCTTGAGTCAGGACCAGCTCTCGGGTGTCGCCGACGTCGCCGTTGATCCAGAAACCAACGAAGTCTTCGTCGCGGATGGCTATGGCAATCACCGCATCATCGTGTTCGATGCCGACAGCGGCGCATATAAAAGGATGTGGGGCGCCTACGGCAAACCACCCACCGACCAGCCCGAGGGTGACTATGACCCGTCAGCACCGCTGGCTCGACAGTTTCGCAATGTCCACTGCGTCAAGCTCTCGAGAGACAACTTGGTGTACGTCTGTGATCGCGACAATGATCGACTGCAGGTTTTCAAGCGCGACGGCACCTTCATCGCCGAGTATCCGTTCGCGCGCGATACGCGGCCGCCGGGTACGGTTGGACACGTGGCGTTCTGGCCGGATGCCACCCAGAGCATCTTGGCACTGGCAGATCTCGGTAATTTTAAAATTCGCCTGGTGCGTCGCCAGGACGCGCAGGTCCTGAACACATTCGGCCACTTCGGCAACTATGCCGGGCAACTCAACCGCATGCATCAGGTCGCCTTCGACTCCAAGGGCGACCTGTTCATTGCCGAAGCGGCGGGAAAGCGCGTGCAGAAGTGGATCATCAGCAACGGCGTCAGACCGCAGTGAAGGTCGGATGCGTCAAGGTCGGATGCGTCAAGGTCGGGAGCGTCGTCGTGTTATTGATCGCCGGCGCGTCGGCCGCGGCGCCGGCGCGAGCCTCGGAAAGCCGAAGCTTTGTGATCAGCTGGTTCGCCCAAGCGACGTACTCCAACGATCATGACTGTTCCGCCGGGGTCCACCCGGAGGTCGAGCAGATTTATTTTCGCTACGCGCAGCGTCTTGGCGTGGATGCGGCGACGATCGAGGCGTGGCGCAAGAAGCTGATGGAAGGTGAGGACGTCAAGGAGCTGCAGGAGCTGGTGAGCATGCGCGGCCGCGTCGATGGCAAGCCGGTGAATCCCTACACCAATCCCGCAGCGGTGGTGGACCTGCAGTTGCCCGGTCTGGATGGCAACTACGCTTACGGATTCAACTTGAGCGGCGCGGCTGCGAATGATCCGTCGGCCTTCGAGGACCCCGAGACGCACGAGCGTGGCGTCAACCATCAACTGTATCGGGCGTTCGGCTGTGCTCGCGCTTTCCGCGGTTCCCTGCAAGGCCGGCCGACATACTGGGCTTGGGAATGGGGACAGCTGAAGGACTCGCAGCCGGCGTGGATCATCACCTTGAGGGGCGAGGATCTGGAGCACGACGGGCCGATTACGATATCGATCGATCGGGCATTGGAGCATCTGCGATCCAACAGCGACGGCACACCGCGGCCGGAAATGGGCTATCGCATCGATCCGGATCCTCGTTCGCACAACGTGTTTCGCGGCCAGATCAAGGACGGCGTGGTCAGCGTGAGCGAACATAAGAATCTGCACGTGCTGCAGAATCCCATGGTTGCACCGCAGCTGGATCTGAACAGTTTCCATCTGCGGATGAAGACCGCTGCGAACGGATACGCCAATGGGTTCATGGCCGGGTACCAGCCGTGGCATGACCTCTATTTCGGCCTCGCCGCGACCGGATTCGGCGGCGAGGAACAAGTCACCGGCGATATACCGGGATTTTATTATTTATTGAAACGCTACGCGGATGCGGACCCGGATCCGAAGACCGGGCAGAACCGGCGGATCTCGGTCACGTATTATTTTGAAGTGGTGCCCGCGTTCGCCGCTGACAATCCGGCCATGCCGGCGCGCACCGTCGCGGGGCGATGATGATAGGGCCACCCAGAAAATGGCTGCTCGCGATTGCCTTCATAGGCCTTGGCGCGGTTGTCGCGGGCGTGGTTCTCGAGTCGCGCCGCCCGGGGAATGTCCCGGGACGCGCTGTGACCCGGCTGCTGACCGCGGATCAATATCGGAATATCGTCGCCGATGTGTTTGGCGACGACATCGATTTAGGCGGACGGCTGGAGCCGGACCTGAGAGCCGACGGGTTGCTGGCGGTCGGCGCGACCCAAGTGAGCATTGCTCCCGCGGGAATGGAACAGTACGACGCCATGGCGCGCGCCGTAGCGAATCAGATCTTGGATGCCAATCATCGAACCGCCGTGATGCCCTGTCGGCCGGCGGCGGCGGTATTTGATGAGCCCTGCGCGCGCGGATTCCTCCACAAGGTTGGGCGCTTGCTTTACCGCAGGCCTCTGACGCAATCGGAGCTGGACGCTTACGTCAAAGCGGCGCAAATCGGCACCCAAGCGAGCGGTAGTTTCTATGATGGCGTGGGCTTGAGTGTTGCCGGCATGTTGTCGTCGCCGAAATTCTTGTTCCGCGAGGAAATCTTGGAGCCCGATCCGGATCACAAAGGTCGCCTGCAGCTGGATGCTTATTCGCGCGCCTCTCAATTGAGCTTCTTCCTGTGGAATTCCGCGCCGGACGGCCTTTTGCTGGATGCCGCGGCCAACGGGGAGCTGAATTCGAAACGCGGGTTGGCGCATCAAGTGGACCGGATGATGACATCGCCGCGGCTCGAGGAGGGGATGCGCGCCTTCTTCGTCGATGATTTTCGCTTCGATGAGTTCGAAACGCTGGCGAAGGATGCCATGTTGTTCCCGAAGTTCAGCGCGACGGTCGCGGCCGAGGCTCGCGAGCAGACGCTGCGCACGATTCTTGATGTGGTGTTGACCCGCGATGCGGACTATCGGGAAATCTTCACCACCAAGCGGACCTTCCTGACGCCCGAGCTGGGCAGCGTCTATCAGGTGCCCATTTTTGCCGCCGGCCCCAACGGCGCGCCCGACGAATGGCAACCCTATGAGTTCGCGAAAAGCGATCCTCGCGGCGGCATCCTGACCCAGGTGGCATTCACGGCCTTGCATTCCCCGGCGGGCCGCAGCTCACCGACCATCCGTGGCAAGGCGCTGCGCGAGATCATGCTGTGCCAAACGGTTCCCTCTCCGCCGGGCGATGTGGATTTCTCCAAATTCGAACTTGCCAGCGCGCGCGGCGACTCCACGGCTCGCGTCCGCTTGAGCGTGCACGCCACCGTTCCCACCTGCGCCGGTTGCCACAAGATCATGGATCCGCTGGGGCTGTCATTGGAGCATTTCGACGGCGCGGGAGAGTTCCGCGCGGCTGACCATGGGGCGCCGATCGATGCGAGCGGTACGCTGGACAATGTCAGCTACGCCGATTCCTCGGGTTTGGCGCAAGCCGTCGCCCAGAATCCCGCCGCATCCTCCTGCCTGGTGGAACGACTCACGGCACGTGCTCTCGGCCGCGCTCCTTCATCGGGCGAACGGTTATGGCTCACGCAGCTCAAGAAATCCTTTGCGAGCGATGGCTACCGCATGAAGAAATTGATGCGCGACATTGCCGGCAGCGATGCTCTCTACCGAGCTTCGACGCCCACAGAAAGCAGCGGACGATCCGGCGCATTTGCGACCGTTGCGATACCCGATCCCCTGCTGACCAGCAATCAGGAGTTGTCAAAATGAAATCGAGCCTGACACGTCGATCCATGCTGCGGGGAATGCTGGGTGGCACCGCGGTGTCTTTGGCATTGCCGTTTTTGGACTGCTTCTTGAACGAGCGCGGTACGGCGCTGGCGTCGGGAGCTCCTCTGCCGCCGGTATTCGGATCTTGGTTTCAAAACTTGAGTCTCAATCCGGGCCGCTGGAAGCCCGACAGGGTCGGCGCGGGTTTCCAGAACAATGTCGAGTTGAAAGTATTGGACCCGTTCCGTGAGCGCATGAATGTCATCAGCGGCTGCAAGTATTTTCTGGACGGCCGCCCGCTGGAGACCCACGTCAGCGGAGTGCAGATTGCCACCATGGGCTCGCTCCCCTTCGGGACAACCTCGGATCCGAGCCTGGACACCTTCATCGCCGAGGTCATCGGACCGAGAACACGCTTCCGATCGGTCGAGATAGCGTTGAGCGGCGGCAGACAAAGCTTGAGCCGGGGCAAGGGCGGGGTGATCAACCCATCGGAGCCTTCGCCCGCGGCGCTCTACGCCCGCCTTTTTGGCGCCGACTTTCGCGATCCCAACGCCGCCAACTTCACGCCGGACGCGCATGACATGGCACGGCGCAGCGTGTTGTCGGCCTTGACTGACGAGCGTCGTCAGATCATGGCGCAGGTGGGCGCCGCCGATCGCGCCCGACTGGATGCGTACTTCACGTCGGTGCGGCAGGTCGAGCAACAGCTGGATATCGCGCTGACGGCACCGGCACCCATCGAGTCGTGCCGCAAGCCTGAACTCGCTCCGCAGGACGAGCCGGGCAAAACAGTTGGTGCCGTGGAGAAGAACAACAAACTGTTCGCGCAGCTCATGGCGCACGCGATTGCCTGCGATCAGACCCGCGTATTCAATGTCAACTTCGGAACGCAAGGATTGCGCACGCCGGGCGGCATACGCGATTGGCACAGCCTGACCCACGAGGAGCCCATCGATCCGCAACTGGGCTACCAAAAAGATGTCACCTGGTTCATCAATTTCGCGACCGGCACCTTCGCACAGTTTCTGCATGAGCTCGACGGCTACCGAGAGGGCGCCGGTTCCGTGCTGGATCGCGCCGTGGTGCTTTGGCAAACGGATCACGGCTATGCACGCACGCATACCATGGACGATCTGCCGATTCTGACGATCGGCAGCGCCGCGGGACGGCTCAAGACCGGCATGCATATCGTGGCCAGCGGCGATCCGAGCGCCCGCGTCGGCTTGACCGTGCAACAGGCGATGGGCGTGTCCATTAATTCTTGGGGTCGGCTGTCCAATAAAACCTCCAAACCCTTGACGGAACTGCTGGCCTGATGGGAGCACAGTAGTGAACCGGGCTAGGGCAGTGTGTTCGGCACTGGGCGCAGCTGTGGCGGTCCTTGGCTTGGGCTATGCGTTGCAACACGCACGAGGGGTCTCAGATGCTGATGGGTCATTGGTGACACCCGAAGGCGTCACCTTACAGCCGCTGGGAAAGGCGCAAGGCTACGACTTGGGCAAATCGACCGCGTCCGCGATCGCGCGCGATCAAATTGCCTTCGCCGACAAACGCGGCATGACGCTCTACACCTGGGATAAAGAGCCTCTCGGTAAGGCGGCCTGCGTAGATGCCTGCGCCGACTCCTTCAAACCTTTTCTGGCCGCAGACAACAGTAAAGGGTTCGGCGCCTGGTCATTGCTCGATCGGGGCGATGGCAGCAAACAATGGGCCTTCAAGGGCAGGGCGCTTTATACCTACGTGAAGGACGTGGATCCAGGTTCACTGCGGGGCGAGAGCCCCGCCAACAGCGGCGCTCTGCGCAAAAACGGACTCGGTGTCATGGTGGGCGGTGGGTATCGCGGCGAGTTCCACGGTACCGCGGCGACGACCGATTCCTTCCCCAGCGATTGGAAGCCCGCGTTGCTCTACCCGCTCTCCGGCGTCGAGTTACCCGCCGGGATCGAGGTGAAGGAACTGCCGGATGCCGCGGCGTTTGTATTCGTCAACCACGGCGGATACACGCTGTATGAGTTGCGCGGCACGCAGTCCGAGGCGCAACAATGCGTGCTCAGTTCCTGCAAGAATTGGCGCCCCGTCGTCGCCCCGCAATTGGCCGGGCCGGTCGGCGATTTTTCGGTTGTGGACCGCACCGACGGTATCAGGCAGTGGGCCTACAAGAACCGACTTCTGTATACGTACGTTGAAGATCGAGCCCCGGGCTATGCCAATGGTGTTGGCGTCGACAAGCGATGGAGCATCGCTGCCGTCATGCACTATTACATGCCCCCGAGCGTGTCCATTCAAACGACGCCGGGGCAGGGAAGTGTGCTGGCCACGGCCAACGGCATGACGCTGTATCGCCGCGATGGCTATATTTTCCAATCGGGTGGAGGTCATAGCCTGCGCCGGGGCCAGCCGCCGCGGCCTGCCGTCGGGCGCGACATTGGCGCGAACCCGCGTTGCGCGGACGACTGCGAGAAAGTGTGGCATCCCTTTTTGGCTCCGGCGCACGCCCAGCCATGGGGATTTTGGGATGTGCTTACCCGGGCCGACGGTCGAGAGCAGTGGGTTTATCAGGGGTACGCGCTGTGGACTTACGATGGCGACAAAAAGCCCGGCGACATGAACGGGCATGACACGTACGACATATTCGTGAGTGACGAGTCCTCGAAGATTGCCGATGTGGGCACGCCGATGGATGGCGCCGCCAGTTTGTGGTGGTCGATCGCGCTGCCCTAGAAAATGCCGATCGACACGCTCCCATACGAGGTGCCGGTGGCGCCGTCCTCAGCACGAATCCGGGTCGCGGGGTTGATCGGTACGACGATCGAGTTCTCTGTGCTGCTCGCCTTGGCCGGACTTCTGCTGTTGGCTTCCGTATTGCCGACCCGCGGCGCGGCGTTGGATGCCTCACTGGTACGGCGGGGACGATATTTGGCGATTGCCGGTGACTGCGTAAGCTGTCACACGCGCGCGGAAGGCAAACCCTTCGCAGGCGGCCTGGCGTTCCACACCCCCTTCGGAACCGTGTATTCCCCGAACATTACGCCGGATCCGCAGACCGGCATAGGTGCGTGGAGCGAACTTGAATTCGACCGGGCGCTGCGAAAGGGCATGGGCAAAAATGGGGAACATCTCTATCCGGTGTTTCCCTATCCCTACTTCACCAAGATCAGCGATGAGGACGTGGCTGCTTTGTATGCATACTTGCAGGCGATTCCGGCGGTGAAGTACACCGCGCCTGCAAACGACATGACGTATCCATTCGGACAGCGTGCCTTGCTCCGAGTCTGGAAGTCTTTGTATTTTCAGGAAGGTCGATTCAAAGCAGATGACACCAAATCGGTCACGTGGAACCGCGGTGCCTACCTTGTGGAGGGGCTGGGTCACTGCAGTGCCTGCCATAGTCCGCGAAACTATCTTGGCGGTGAAAAGGCTGACGAGTGGATGACCGGAGGCGTTTATCAGGAGAGTCTCGATGACCGACCCATCGACTGGTCGGCCGTCAACCTCACCTCAGGGGAAAACGGCTTGCGGGCGTGGTCGCTGCAGGATCTGACCAACTATCTCAAGCTGGGCTACAGCCCGCATGCCAGTGTCCATGGGCCGATGATCAGTGTCGTGATGAATAGCACTCGAAACCTGACGCGCGAAGACGACGAGGCGATTGCAACGTATCTCAAGGCCACGGCGCCCAATGGGCCGAATGACTCACGGCCACCGCCAGAGCATCTGGTGAGCGTCGGCGAGACTCTGTACAGCATCCATTGCGGCACGTGTCACCTACCCACCGGCCTGGGTTCTGACTCGACCGCACCACCTCTGGCCGGAAGTTCAGTCGTTCTGGCGCCGAACCCCGCATCGATGATCAACACCGTGCTGCGCGGGCCCGTGCTGCCTGATCAGCCACCGTCGCCTGAGTGGCAGAATCGCAAATGGCAATCGATGCCGGCATTCGGCGAAAAACTCAGCGACGAGGAGGCCGCTGCCTTGCTGAGCTATGTACGCCATGCCTGGAACAACAAGGAAGGCGCGGTGACGGCAGAGCAGGTCGCGAAGCAGCGCTGACTGTCAACGATCCTCGGTGATAGGAGCGGCTGCCGGGCTAAGCCTGTGCATTGTCTTTTGGATCTCTTGCAATTCGATACGCCATCCAAGCCAAGATCGCGGCTGCGAGGAGCAACACGCTCCAGAGCACAACGCGCATGCGCGGAAAGGGCGCGGGTTTCGCAATGAGGCGAGCCGTTCCGCCGGTCACTTGGATAGGGCCGAGCGTCGCGGGTGCAATGTTCAAAGACTGCGGCAACTGGCTTAAGTTGGTTTCGGCGCGATTCGCGGACGCATTGCCGTAGGCGAACACAAAAGGCCCGTGCCCTTGGGCCATGAATGTCACCTCATTGGGAATCCATTCCACGTGCAATGTGAGCGGGGACTGGGGCGGCGCGCCTGCGCTGCTGATCCGCGCGCGCCAGTACCGATCAGTATTTGGCGCTACTTCCAGCAGCGCGTTTTGCTGTTCCCCCTCCGATGTTTTCAGCCGATAGAAGCCGGCGTGCGTGATGAAGCGCCACGGCGCGCTCGCGGAAGCGCGAGAGGCGATTTCGACATCCATGACGCTGTTGGGCTCGGGAAGCAAGAGATTCAGGCGAGATACCGGAAGATGCGCGGCGAGGTCGAATGTGTACTCCCGGGAATCTTTGGGATCGGCGGCGCCATTCGTATCCAGTGAGGATCTATTGGGTTCGGTAAGGCTGGCCGCGGGTTCAGCCAGAATACCGGTCAATTCGAAGTTAGGTGCGGTTCCGAGCCAGGAAAGACGCCAGAATTTAGCCTTGGTGATGGGCAAATTGACACGATTTTCGACGAGCATCTGGCCGTTGGCTCGTAAATTGGCGATTGGCGCGACAATGAGAAAATGCCAGTTGGTCAAATCATCGCTCACTTCCACGCTGAGGCGGCCGGTATATTCGGAAGCCCCGTCCGACCAATCTAGTTTCAGAGCCGACAGGGCTTCGTCGAGAGCGCGTGCATCGAGGAGATATTGCCGCACCCCTGAGATTGCGGTGGCGCCGTTATGCGTTTGAAGGTTGACCGTGGTGTTGTTGGAGTTGATGGTGAGATGAACTCCGTCGATGATGATTCTCGCGCCTTCATGCAGGGGGAAAAGGGGTACCGCGACAGCTGGTTTGGGAACCGACGATGGTGTGCTCGTGCGTGATAGAGAGAATGGGACTGCCACGCCTTCGCCGTTGAAAATGCGCAGGTCCCCTAAGTCTTCGCGGACGGTATTTTTGTAAACCGCGAGCGGCAGCGTAAACCGATACGCGGCGGCATCCCCGGACGGCAACACCATTTGTCCGTAGGCGAACTCCTTGGCCGAGAATTCCTGCGCATGGGCCGCACTTGCATAAACCAACAATCCCAGCAAATGGAACGTGAGCCCTTTCATGATTCAGACCCTCGTGCGGGAGGCAGGGGCGAGAAGTAACCCACGACCAGCATCAACAATCCAACGCCGACAAAGGAGATGATCCGCTCCACCGATCCGATTCGCGACAGGTCAATCAGAAACAGCTTGCCAATGACGATCGCCAACAAGACCGCACCCACCAGCCAAACGATGCGCTCGCGCTTGCGTGCGGCAATGAGCATGGCCGTCAGCGCCAACACGGTCCAAAACAACGAGAGGGAGGTTTGCACCAGAGTTGAAGCCATCAGTGCGTCGAAGTTGAAGGCGACGCCAAACCAGTGATGCAAGGTCCGCAGCAGCAAGGCGTTGAGCCAGATGAATGTGAGCGCGGTCAGCGCCGGTAACGGCACCCGTTTATCCATGCGGGGAGACGCAGGTGAATCCACCGCTCTTAAAAAGCGCCAATAGCGAAGCAGCACCAGCAGTATCAAGGCCTGCCCGAGGTCTAAAGGATTGAGCAGCGGCATGTAAGGCAGAGGAGCGGTGTCGCCGACGGACGTCGCATTGGTGAGCAAACTCCAGGCACCCAGAAAAAGCGCGATGCCGACGCCGGCCACGAACAAATAGGCTTCGCGATTTCTCGCGAAAGGCCATCTGACCCGGGTCACAAGCTTGGGCAGTCGCCACAGCAAGAAGGCCGGAAGGACGATCCAGGCGGAGGTTTGCCAAGTATCGCCGCCCACAACATGCGCCTTGACCTGCCAGGCGAATTCCCAGCTCAAAAGAGCGCAGAAAAGCCACGCGGCGCCGGCGTTCAAGGACTTGGCGAGCGATGCGCGCGGAGGCCCTTCATCCCGAAATATGAGGATATACAGCACGGCAAAAGCCGGCAGCCAGCCCCACCAGCCGCCGGCGGCAAACGGGTGTGGTTGATTGAAGGCGGCAAACGCGGCGAAGCCCAGCATGCCGGGAAGTTGCAGCAGGGCTACGATCCTCGCGATCTCGAGCTGCGTGCGTCTGTGAATTTCGCTGGAGCCCAAAGCCGTGAAGGTCACCAAGAGCAGCGTCGCGGCCATCTCGTGGGTCGGTACGTAGCGATGCAGTTCGGTCTGGCTTCCCAGCAACCACAAAGCGAGGCCGCCGCAGTACAGAATCACCAGCACCAGGGATTCCGGCTCCCCAAGACGCTCCCGGTATTTTTGCAGCGTGCAAGCCGAGAAAATGGCGCCGCCGGCTTGGACCAGGATGCCAAAATAGTCGCCCAGCGGCAGCGCCGGATGGCCGCCACCCGTTTTGAATTCGGAGAGCGCGAGGCAGGCCGCGGCGAAGGCCAAGAGGGCGCCGAAAAGTCGCGGCAGAAGCCGGCTTTGCCGACATCCCACCCAGATGAGTGCGGCGCCTTCCAGTGACCAGCTCGCTGCGTTCCAGCGCGCATCCAAGGCGAGCGGTATCGCCAGGGTTAGAAACGCGACGCTCAATGCAACAAAGGACTCAAACAGAAGTTTGTACGAATCGCCGGAGCGCCGCTTCAAAACGTAGGCGAGGGTGAGATACAGCGCGCTTGAAATGATGGCGCTATAGGCGAGAACCATCGGCCGGTCATGGAGCATCGCGGATTGCAGCGAGAAAACCACGATGGGCGTCCCAAAAATGAGTGTGCCATCGACGTAACCGATCGTCTTGGTCGGTTGGCGCAGCGTGAAGAGGATGGCGATGCCGAGATAGAACAAAAAGAACAAGACCAGGAAGGGTTCGGTCGTCGCGAAATCGTCAGGAAGGTACTTGAGGACGCCCCAGACCGTGCCGATCGCGAAGGTGAACACGAACCCGGCCACATTCAGCGGCCGCCATGCCTTGAACCAGGCAATGATCACGATTCCGGCATTGAGCGCCGCGTAATAGCTGAACAGCACCACGTGACTTCCCTGGCCGGTGGAGGCCAGAACGGGTGCCAGGAAACCGCCGCTCACGGCGAGGAGCGCGAATGACATCGAGTTCTGCAGGACGGCGAGGACGGCCGAGAGAACTGCAACGAGCGTGAGCAGGGGAAAGGCCATCGTCGCGGGAAGAATGGCGTAGAGGCGGAGCGCCGCAAAGATGACGAGATAAAGAATGCCGACACCGCCGCCTTGCAAGGCGAGCGCATAGCCTTCGCGGGTCTTGCGCAAGCGCCACCCCAAGACGACGAACGCCATGCTCGCGAGCGCAACGCCCGTGAGGCGGACCTCGATGGAGAGATGGGAATGCTCCGCCATATAGCGCAGCAAGAAGGCGACGCCAAAAAATAGCACAATGACACCGGCCCGGACCAAGGTATTGCCGCCGGTGAAAAACTTGCGAATGGCGGCCACGATCGCCGGCTCGCCGGCGCGATTCGTCAGCCCCTCAGGGGCGTAAGGCGCGCTGGGTTTCGGGGTTTGAGACTCGGCCTTAGGCTCGAAGTCCTCCCAGAGTCGCGCGAGCGCCGGCCTGGGCGCGGTTTGCGTCCGCTCAGGCGGCGGGTGCGAATCGGGACGCGATTGCGGTGCAGGGTGCGCAGGTTTGTATTCTGGGTACTCGACCGCCACCGCCCCGGCGGCCTCATTCGGTGCCGATGCTTCAGGCGCGACCTGAGGCCGTCGAAATTCCTTCTTGAGGCGATTCAGTTCCTTGAAAAGATCATCCAGACGCGCCCGGAGCATCACGAGGTCGGCGATGAGAAAGCCGACGGAGCGCCCAACAGGCAATCGATTGCTCGGTTCGCAGAACTGCCGAGGATTGCCGCAAGAAGCAGGCCAATGATCGGAAAAACAAGTCGCATGATTCGTTCCTCGATAGTTCTTAGAGCGCGGCCAGCGGATCAGCGGCGCGGCGGCGGACACGATGTATCCAGAGGATGCCCATGCTCACCGACAGTGCCAGGCCGAAAAGCATCGCGATGGCCGTGATCGACGCGCCGGCCCGGACAGCGAGCGTATAGAGACCGATCATCACCAGCATGGACGCGTTCTCGGCCAGATTCTGGACCGCGATGGCGTGCCCCGCACCCACACTTTGGCGGCCTCGCTCTTGCAGGAGCGCGTTCAGCGGCACGACGAAAAACCCGCCGCAACTGCCGACCAATCCCATGCCGAGGAAGGCGGTGGGCAGGTGCGTGGTGACGGCGAGGAAGCACACCGCAGCGCCGATCAGCACGCCGGCCGGCAGCGCTCGATCGGCCTTGTCCAAGGTCACGAACTTGGAGGCAAGACCAGCACCGATGACGATGCCCACAGCGACCATGGCATTCAGATATGCCGGCATACGGTTGGTGGTGATTCCGAGCGCGACGGGTACCCAGGCGACCAACAAAAATCGCATCGTGCCGCCGGTACCCCAGAACAGGCTCGTGCCGATCATGGAGAAACGGGTGTCCTCTGTTTTCACCATGGAGCGCACCGCCGCTACGAAGTCGCGCATCATGGCGTTCGGTGAGAACTGACTCAAAGCGTGTACCGGCGGCAGTTTGGGGATGAACAGATTGGCCGCCGCCGCGGCAGCATAACAAGCGGCGACGGCGCCGAGCGCGCCCGGTACGCTCAGGTCCGCGAGCGCGCCGCCGGCAATCGCGCCGCTCAAGATGGCCGCGATCGTCGAGGATTCCAGCAGGCCGTTCGCCTTGACCAGCAGCTCCGAGGGCACGAGCTCCGACAAAATGCCGTACTTGGCGGGTGAATAGGCCGCGGCGCCGAGGCCCACGAGGCCATAAGTCAGGAAGGGATTCAAGCCCATCCACATCCCCAAGGCACCGGCGAGCTTCAGTCCATTGGATACCAGCATCACCCGGCCTTTGGGAAAGGCATCGGCAAAAGGACCCGCAAAAGGCGCGAGGAGGATGTAAGCACCGACGAAAAACTCTTGCAACAGCGGTTCGGTCCAAAGCGGGTAGCGGTCCAAGCGCAGCAGGGCGAGCGCTCCGAATAGCAGTGCGTTGTCCGCCATCGCGGACAGAAACTGCGCCGCGACGACGGCCAGCATCCCGCGCGACCACAGTCCATTGCTCTTTTGGGCATTCACGGGTCAATTCCTTATGCGAGGGATGCGGGGGATGCGGTTTGCGTGCGGGCTGCGAGCGGGCCGTCTTGAGTGGTCGAGTCCTCAGCCATTTTCTTGAGCTGCACGTAGTCAGTCTTTCCTGAACCCAAGAGCGGTATGTCGGTTATGGTCTTCAGGATCCGTGGCACGGCCAGTTCGGGTAGCCCGAGACTCTTGGCCGCCGCGCTCAACTGTTCTCGCTTGAGCGTGGGATCGGTGGTGAACAGCACGAGCGCTTCGCCCTTGGCGGCATCTGCCCGGCTCGACGCCGCGTGCATGAAGGCGGGCGCTGCCGACGCCGCGATCCGTTCCACCACCTCGAGAGAAATCATTTCGCCGGCGACTTTCGCGAACCGCTTGATGCGTCCGCGAATATGCAGAAAACCGTCGCCATCGACGTGCACGATGTCGCCGGTCGAATACCAGCCCGCGCGAATGGATTTCGGCGGCTGAATGACGCCTGGCTTCTCATAAAGCAGATAACCTTTCATGACGTTGGGGCCGAAAACATGCAGTACACCGGCATGCTCGATGCCGGGCACGGATTCCAATTCATATTCCATGCCGGGAGAGAGTTGACCGACGCTGCCGATGCGACAGGCCATGGGGACATTGACTGCACTCACCGGCGCGCACTCCGTCACGCCGTAACCTTCGAGCACCCGGATGCCGAACTTCTCGATCCACAGGCGGCGCACGTCGTCGGAAAGTTTTTCCGCGCCCGCCACGACATATCGCAAGCGTCCGAAATCGTAGGGGTGGGCGAACTTGCCGTAGTTGGCGAGGAAGGTCGAGGTGCCGAAAAGAACCGTGCAATTGCGGTCATAAACGAGTTCCGGAATGATCCGGTAGTGCAGGGGGCTTGGATAGAGAAACGCTTTGCATCCGGATACCAGCGGCATGATGATCCCGCAGGCCAGGCCGAAGGAATGAAACACCGGCAAGGCGATCATGAACTTGTCGAGCGGCGTGAAATCGGCCACAGCGCGTATTTGCGCCACGTTGGCGAGCAGGGAATCGTGCGAGTGTACGACCCCCTTTGGGCGGCCTTCGGAGCCGGACGTGAACAGCACGATGGCCGCATCCTCGGGCCGATTCGAAGAGGCGAGCCCGCCCGGGAAAAGCCGGTGCCAGCCGATCCAGAGCTTGTCCGACAATCGAATTCGCGCTTTCAAATCCTCAAGGTAGTGGACCCGGATGTTGGGGAGCTGATCGACGAGCTCCGTGAGCCGTGCCTTCTCCAGAAAGGCACGGGAGGTCACGATGTTCGAGATGCGCGCAACCGTGCAAGCGGCGCGCAAACCTTCGGCGCCCGCGGTGTAATTGAGCATCGCGGGGATTCGGCCGGTGGCGGACAGTCCCAGGGTCAAGGCCAGCGTCGGGGCGGCGTTCGGCGTCATCACCCCGACGATCTCGCCGGCATGCATGTCGTGGCTCAGCAGCCGTCCGAGGCCCAGCGCCATCCGCAGCAACGAGCCATAGGATTCCTCGTGGAGCCTGACGTCCTCGATCAGCCGGTACGCTGAGCCGAAAGTCGCCTTGGCATCCAAAAATGCCGCGAACAGCGTCTTGCGCGGGCGGGTGGCGACCAACATGTCGGTGAGGATACGGCGCAATATCTCGCCCGCGCGCCGACGCCTGAGTTTGGCGGAGGGCAGCTGCGGCATCGGAATTTGCCGCCGCGGCTGGATCATGATGCGGATTTTCGGGAACCACTGCAGCGGATAGATCCCGGCCAAGCGCCCGAAGTAGCTGCGGCCGGAGCCCTCGATCCTCACGGGGACCACCGTGGCGCCGGTCTTGGCAGCGACAAACGCGGCGCCGTCGTAGACTTTCATCAACGAGCCCGTAACGGTCAGGCGCCCTTCAGGAAAAATCACCACCGGCGTGCCCGTCTCGACCAACCGGCAGATCAGCTTGATGGCCAAAGGACTGGCGGAATCCACCGACAGGTGAGGCACAAATCGCAACAGCCAGCGGAAGTACCACTTGTCCACGACCTGGGTGTGCACCACGAATGTCGCGGCCACCGGCAGGAATGCACCCAGCAGCATGCCGTCGAGGAAGGATTCGTGGTTGGCGACAATCAGCGTTCGCTCGTTGCTGAACTGCTGAGGATCGCCCGTGATCTGCACCCGGAACAAGGGCTTCAGCAGCATGCGTAACAGCCAGCGCACGATCCGCGCTCCCGTGTCAGAAGGTCCATTCATGTCGCTATCCCTTTCGACCGCACGGCGCGGTGAAGTGTGACCATCATCAACAACGCCAGCAGCGTCGGCCAATCCAACGCTCCCCCGCCGGAGGAATGTCCAACTTCATTCTTGCGCACTACCCGCACCGGTGCCTTGCCGGACCTCACATCTGCTTCGAAAGTCACCAACGCGGCGTCGAAGTGCTGAATCATCTGCTCGGCGGCGGCATCATAGCTTTCGCGGGTCGCCTCACGGGTGTCGCGTTGTGAGTCAATCAGCGTGGTGTTGCCATGACGGGTATCAGTCCCCCCGGCGCGCAGCACCAGCGAGCGGCTGGCCGGATCGACGACCGCGAGGTCAACCAAGGTCGAGACGTCGTGCCGGTCGCCCTTCAGTACATAGGCGCCGACGATGGTCAGGTAGCCCAACGACCAGTTGTTGCTGTCCGCGTGCGTGACCTGGTCGTACGAAACCAGTGCCATCACATCAACCCCATAGAGGTGCTGCAGACCTGCGAGACCCTCAAATCCCTGGCGACCCGACAGGTAATAATCCGGCAGGATCACGATGTCCGCCACGAATTTGCGGCTCAAGAACCGCTGACGAATCCGTTCCAGCAGTTCCTGCTGGTGCGCCGCATCCAGCGCGCCCAAGGCGTCCGGCTGACGCGTCGGCAAAAATGCCAGACCGACCCGAAGCGGGATTCGCAACTGCGGAATGGCATTTTCTTCCGGCGGCAGGCTGCCATGCGGATAGAGAAATTCGACCAGACTGGAAGAGTTATGGGTGTGGGTACTGCAACCAGAAAAGCAGCCGAGCTGCACGCAGCCGCAGAGCATGAGGCTCGACGATGCGGCAAAGAGTAGTGTCTTTAGCTTCATGAGAACTCCCTGTTTTGTACGGGCCCTAATCTCTCTCAGGGTGTCCCATTGCGCTACCTGAATCGCTTCAGTTGCGATTAACGTGCCTTATGGTATTACTATATGATACCTATCCCGTGGGAGTGGAACATGGCACAGCGCACTCTGATTGTCACTGAGCTGAAACGCGCCTTGCGCGAGAGCGGCCATGGTTATGCCGATGTCGCACAAAAACTCCAATTGAGCCTGGCAAGCATCAAGCGCCTGTTTTCGACCGAGGATCTGTCGCTCGAGCGCGTGGACCAGATCTGCGAGCTCATCGGGATGGATTTGAGCGATATTATGGATCGGGCTGCGGACAGGTCGGCGCCGAACAACCAGCTGACCCTGTCACAGGAGAGTGAGCTGGTCGCCGACATCAAGCTGCTATTTATGACCTGGCTGGTTCTCGTGCGCACGCCCTTTGAAGACATCGTGCGCGACTATCACTTCAGCAAGCGCGAAGCCTTGCAGTATCTCATTCGTCTCGACCGGCTCAAGGTCATCGAACTTCAGCCGGGCAACCGCGTGCGGCTGCTCGTGAGCCGGCATTTCAGCTGGAGGCCCGGAGGTCCCGTGCAAAAATACATTCACCAAAAACTTCTGCACGAGTTCTTCGCGAGTGCGTTTGCGGGCGTGCAGGAGGAGTTCTTCTTCCACGGCGGACGGTTGTCGGATGACGGCTTTGCGCACATCAAGCGCGCACTTCGCGCGAGCTCGCGAGAGTGTGCCGAGATCATCGAGCGTGATCGCCTGACAACCCAGCCGCGCAAAGGAGGGGCCTTCGTCCTCGCGTTGCGGCCCTGGCATTTCAGCGGTTTTGCCCAATTTGATCGGGAGCCGACGGCAAGTTCGAAGCCGACGGACTAGGGGAGTCGAGCCGGTTCTCACACTGGCATTGCCTATAACTGTGGGCCATCACACGGTTACGGCATACTGCGTGCGTCTACAGTGCCTTCAATACCGCGATTTCGCCGAGGAATCATGAGCTACATCAGAATAATGAGAATTGCGTGCGCATCATAAACGCTCTGACGATGGCGCTTGCCGCCGTAAGCGCTGCCTACGCGGTTGACTTCGAAATGCCGCCCGAGGAGTCCGCCGCGGCCAGTCTGCCGGCGGAATTGGTGTCGGGCCCTGACTTTCATGTGCGCGAACCCGTGCAGTCCGACGGACTCATGCATCACTATGTAGTGGAAAGCCGCTTCGGCGAATTTGCTGCCTACGGTGAAACGGCACTGAGCGTGCGCGTGCGGGAGGTCGCGGCGTTGACGAAACTTTCCAAGACGACGGACGTCGATGTGGTCGTTGGTACGGTGTCGCGACGGGTCCAGGGCGACGTCAAGACGATCACGCAAGTCGCCGGCCATCCGGTCAAGACTGTGGTCGGCATTCCGACCGGCGTCTCTCATCTGTTTCATGGCTACAAAGCACAGGCCGGCGAGATTTCCGGGCAGATGAGGCAACAAGTCCGATCGGAAGGCGGTGCGGGCAGCTCTCGAGACCTCAAAGCGGATGCGGCTCGATACGCCGCGCGCTATCTTGGGGTGACCGCGGCGGAGCGCCGGTATTATCAGGAGCTCGGCGTCGATCCTTACACCAACAACGAGGTGCTGCGCAAAACCGTTCATCATCTGGCGAAGGTCGATGCGACGGTCAATTTGGGAATGCACTTCGTCGGTATTCCCGGCGTTCCGTATCTTGGCGACGTCAAGCGCGCCATGGATGCGATCTACACGGAGGATCCCGCGGTGTTGCGTGCTCGGCAGCGCAGCACTTTGGCGGCCTTCGGACTCACCGCGGCCGAGATTCGGCGCTTTGAGAATACGCTGATCTTGAGTCCCACCCGACAGAGTCTGTTGATCGAGTACGCGAAGTCTCTCAATGACGTGGCCGGACGGGACGAATTGTTTCGCCATGCCATGAGCGTGACGTCCGACGATGAGATGGCGGTGTTCTTGCAGAGTGCGGGCCTGTTGGCGAGCGTGCATGCACACCGGCCGGTCGCTCGGATCATCGCCGGGCTGCGGTTACCCGCTGCACAATTCGCGGACGGCGGAGTTTTGGTGGCCGGCGCGTTCGATGCGATTTACTGGACCCAAGCTGTGGCGATCGATGGAGCGGCCCTGCACGCCCTGTTGCCGACGGGTTCGAATCACTTGGAACTGTGGATTGCCGGCGCGGTATCGCCGCGGGCGCGCAACGAGCTCATCACGCGCGGCTGGGACCTGCATGAGCATGCCGCAGCGACGCTGGGGAAGTGAGGCTGCCGGCAATCGGATTCGGGCGAGGACGCTGTTACTTAACCGGCTAAGCACCATCACGCTCGCCGATCTTTCGGCAGGCTTTGGCGCACGTTTGATGGCCCGGAAGCCTTCGGCAGACAATCGATCTAACCAGGCGAGTGATGACTGGATCGATGTATCATACGGCAGGGCCTTGGTGAGTTGCATGGAGTGCAAACAGTTAAATGATCACCATGACACAACATGCGATGGCTACCGTATCGAATCAGCCGGTATGGGTAATCGCGTTGTGTGCGGTCTGGTTATGTTTGACGATGATAATTGTGGTGAGGCTGATTTCCAGGAAGTGACGGAGTGTGGCGCTAATTGAGTGGGTTTGCACGCGGGCGGGGGATCTTCTTTCTGGTCTTACGCCGCAACGCGTCGTTACTACAGCAAGAGGAAATTGCATGCGTGAATACCTGATGCCGATTTTCGTGGTCGCGGCCGTGGCGCTGGCCGGCTGCAACCAGTCGAAGTCGCCGGAAGATGTATCGAAGGACATAGCCAAGGCCGAGCAGAGGGCGACCAACGAGGTGACGAAGAGCGAAGAGCGCGCGCAGAGCGCGCTGGATAAATCGTACGAGAAGGTCAATGACCAGGAGATTCGATTCAACAGCGACGCCGCACGCCAAACCTACAACGTGGCCGTCGCAAAAGCCGATGGCAATCGCAAAGTGGCGCTGGCGACTTGCGAATCGCAGAACGGCGCCGCTCAAAGGGCATGCAGGGACCAGGCGGAAGCCGACTTCAAGGCGGCTCGCGCAGATGCCAGGACCAGCGCCGAGATGGCCGTGCAGCAGAAGTGACCTATCGCTGTGCGGGCCCGGGCCCGAGGTCATGACCCGCTGGCAGTGCGCGCTTGCCTGAAGTTTGAGGGGATCCTATTGCACCGATACCACGCGATCGTCGCGCGAACGCGTTGACGGTAACGTCGTTGCATAAACCGCAATTATCGCAAGACCATGTAAGAGCAACGGCAGCAGAAGAAGATCATCAACCACGCCCAACACCGGAATGGCGAAATTGAAGGGCTCCAGCGCGAAGAACCCCAAAGCGAGGGTTGCCGGTAGCAGCCAGGTCGGTCGGTTCGGGTGTCGCAGTGCCCGCCACAACAGCCTAAGATCGTTGCGGCTCATCCGCCATAATCTCAATATCCTACGCATAATATCCTCACTTGGATTCGCCCATTTATGTTGGACTGTGCGCATTGAAAGTCGTTCACATTCTAGTCGAGCGCGAGGTCTGTCTGTGTGCTGTCGAAGCGCGCGCGCCGGCGCAACAGGCGCACCAGCGTGGCGAGAATCCGGCCCGATTCGGACCGGTAAATCGCCTCCGTGATCCGTCGGACCCGAACGCACCGCAGCGAAGCAGGCGACCGGCAGGAAGCGTGCCCGCATGATAGATTCTCGGACAATGTGCCAATCAATC
>Ga0210392_10000533_pt1 | contig 22912 bp, 22 predicted proteins | sample IncBWC30OmetaG_FD_161057 | JGI IMG/M metagenome (GOLD analysis project Ga0210392, IMG submission 161057) | Forest soil microbial communities from Barre Woods Harvard Forest LTER site, Petersham, Massachusetts, United States - Inc-BW-C-30-O ...
GCCAGGATCCGTTCACGCAGATCCAGAGAGGTTGTTCGCATGGGACCAGCCTACCACACCCTTAAAAAACGGCTACAGTTTTTATTGAAATGCTCTAGTACTTTGGTTTGATTTACCTTGATTCGGTTGCCCTGCCCGCCTGTCCTGCGCCCGGTGGCCCGTACGTCACGCACAAAAATTGAACGGTCGGATTTGGTCGGATTCAGTCGGATAACGGGTGTTCCTTGAATGTTCGGCGTCGAATGTTGAGCGTTGAATGTTCCCCGCGCCGCTAGACGCCGCCCGTTCCGGCAGAGGCCATTCTTCATTCTACATTTTTCATTCTGCATTCGCCCACGCTATCACCCCCGGTTGGACAAAGGCTGTCCAACCCCTCAAAAACTTTTCCGCCAGCCAACCGGCCCCGCTCACCATCTTAAAACCTCAAGCCCCCACCGCATACGACCGAACTCATCGTGGTGGACATGCAACAATTTTTGTGTATTGTGCGCCCCGAGGGAAAATGATCAAAGAAAAGCTCAATACCGGCCAGAAAGCGCTCCAAATCAACCTGGACGCCAAAAAATACGGAACCTTCGCCGAGATCGGCGCGGGGCAGGAAGTCGCGCGCTGGTTCTTCAGCGTGGGCAAGGCTTCCGGCACCGTCGCCAAGACCATTTCCGCCTATGACATGGCGGTCAGCGACGCCATCTATGGGGTGGCCGCCCGCTACGTCAGCCGCCAGCGCCTGCAGGCGATGCTCGATCTCGAATTCAACCTGCTCGTCGAGCGCCTCGACAAGACGCGCGGTGACAAATGCACCTTCTTCACCTTTGCCGACACCGTCACCACCAGGCACATCTCCAAGCCCGGCGAAGAAGGCGGTCAAGGCTGGCTCGGGGTGAAGTTCCAGACCGTCCCGCAGACCGAACCCTCCCAGATCATCATCCATGCCCGGATGCTCGATTGGGAAACGCCGCGCCAGCAGGAAGCCGTCGGCCTCCTCGGCGTCAACCTCATCCATGGCGCGTTTTACCAGAACGGCGACCCCATCGCGCTCATCGGCTCGTTGATGGATGGCCTCACGAACCAGCGCGTGGAGGTGGACATGATCAAGTTTTCCGGCCCCGCCTTTCATCAGGTGGATAACCGGCTCATGGCCCTGCAACTCGTCGAGCAATGGCTCACCGAGGCGGCCATGTTCACCGCCAATGGCGAATCCGTCATCCCCAGCGAGCTGCTTTACAAAAAGCCGGTGCTGCTGGAACGCGGCAGTTTCCGTCCGCTCACCAATCCCATGCTCGACATGATGGAACGGGCGCAGGAAATGTTCGTCAAGGAACCCGCGTTGCAGGGCGAGACGCCCGTCGCCATGTTCGAGATGACCTTGCGCCAGTTGCAGGTGGGCGATGCCATCGACCATCAGGACTTCCTAGACCGCGTGGATACGCTGGGCGCGCTGGGCAAGCCGGTGTTGATCTCCAATTTCCTCCGCTACCATCGCCTCGTCACCTACCTGTCCCGCCACACCCAGAAGCCCATCGGCCTGCCGATCGGCCTCGTGCGCTTGCGGGATGTGCTGGATGAGAAGTTTTACACCGACCTCCCCGGCGGCCTCATGGAATCGCTCGGCCAATTGTTCAAGAATGGCGCGAAGATGTACGTGTACCCGTCGCTGGACAAAAAGACCGGACGGCTGACCACCGTGCAGAACCTGGAAGTCGCCCCGCACCTGCGCCATCTCTACCAGCACCTCGTGGACAACCAGTTCATCGTGGACATCGGCAGCTTCAATGCGGATGCGCTCAAGATCTATTCCGGCGAAGTCCTGGCCAAGATCCATTCCGGTGATGAATCCGTGGCCCGGCTCATCCCGCCGGCCATTGTGGAAGTCATCAAGGCGAAGAAGCTGTTCGGCTGGCAGAAGTCGCTCGCGCCGAAGGCGTGAGCGGGGTGCGTGCGTCTTTCAGACCGCAGCCGACACTTTGACTTCGCGTTCCAGACGGCGGCCCAGCCGGTCGGCCATGATTTCCAAATCATGCTGTGATTGCAGGTTCAGCCAGAACTGCGCCGACATCTTAAAGAACCGGCCCAGGCGCAGCGCCGTGTCCGCCGTGATGGCGCGTTCGCCCTTTACAATTTCATTGATGCGCCGCGCCGGCACCCCGATGTCCTTTGCCAGCCGGTATTGGCTCAAGCCCATCGGCTTCAAAAAATCCTCCGCCAGAATTTCGCCCGGCGTGATGTTGGCCAGCAATTTGTTTTTCATAAGCTGTTAATGGTAATCCACAATTTCCACTTCGTGCGCACCCGCTTCCCACCGGAAACAGATCCGCCATTGATCGTTGACGCGGATGCTGTGCTGGGCGAGCGGGTCGCCTTTTTCCGTCGAAGCAGAAGTAACTTTTCCAAGTTCCACAAGCATTCGGGTTGCAATCGCCGCAAGCACCTCATTGAGTTCATCAAGCAGCTTGGGCAGTTGCTCGCCGAAGAGTTGATGTGCTTTGCCGGCGTTGTTCATGTGGTCCTCCCGGCAGGTGGTTCGACGGGGAGGTCGAGGAAGAGTTGGGGGAAGTAGAACTCGTGAATTTTTGCCGGGAAGGCGACGCGCAACGGGCCTTTGGGGCTGGGCGTTTCGAAATAGCCCTCTTCCAGTCCCAGCTTGATGATTTCGACGGAGACGGTGGCGGCCTTGCCGGTGATTTCCTGCACACGTGCGCGCGGGATTTCGCCTTCATCCACGAGCGTACGGGTCACGCGCATGAGTTCCTCACGATAGCGATCCAGGTGCAGGGCCTGAAATTGGAAGTAGCGTTCCACACGGGTACGCAGGGCGGGCAGGCCGAGCAATCCGCTCATGAACTGGATCTGGTCGAGCATGGTTTCGAGAAAGAACACACAAAAGTCGGCCAAGGCGGCGTCCGAGAGGTTGCCCCGGCCATCGAGATCGCCGCGCCGTCCCTGGTCGGCGGCTTCGAGGCAGGCGAAATAGCGCTGGCGCCAGCGGGCCAGTCCGCGGGACAGGGTCCACAGGCCGTGGCCGGCGATGCCGTGGTGGACAAGCTGCGCGTGGGATTGGAGCCGGATAACCCGGCCGTTGCCATCGCCAAACGGATGAATCCAGGCGAGCCGATGATGGGCGGCAGCGATGGCGACCAGGCGGCCGGTTTCCAAAATATATTTGTCCCCATAGAAGGAATGGAAACGGTTCAGGAACTTGGGCAAGGCGGTAAAATCCGGCGGGGTATGTTTACCGACATCCACCATGAAATCGCGCAGACTACCGGGCTGGATTTGGTAACGCCGGCCGCTCTGCGTAACTGCCCAGTGCAGCGGTTCCGGGAGGCGGGTATAAAATTCGCGATGGAGCCAGCAAAGAAAATCGGGGGAATAAACATCCACCGGCCCACCCGCCAGCCGTTCTTCCATGAGTTTCTCCACCGCGATGTGGGCCAGACTGAGCTGCTGGTTGTCATGCTGGGTTTGATCTTGCGAAAAATCGCGCTTCATCGCCCGCTCGATGTCACGGGGTATGGTCTTATGGCCCTCGATCAGGTTGGAATAATAGCAGTTCATTTCGCGGACCAAATCCGCCACCCGCTGGAGCACAAGCGGTGAATGAACCTGTCCGGTAAGCCGACCAGACGCCTTCAATATTTCACAGGTCAGTTCAGACAGACGGGCACTCTGCCCGGTCGGGATCAAAGGTTCCATCGCACTGGTTTGCCGGTAAACTTCCATATATTCCGAAAATCTTTATGGTGATGTATAAATAAAAATCAATTGGTTTATAAACAAATACTTACGCATATTATAACATTCAAATTAAACAATTAAACGAAAATCTTTGTGAAAATCATGTTTGCGTAAGTTACGCAGCCAGAACAACATTTAATTCATCAAGTAACTTGGGCAATTGGTCGCCATGAAGGGGTCGGTTCTTGATAATCGTATGTTTGTGAATGTATCAGCGCCAGAAACCTGACATTTTAATTTTCCCCCGTCGCGTCATAGCGTTGGCGTAGACGGATGCACCGGCCCCTGCTCCCTTCAGCCTTCAGCCTTTGGCCTTTGGACCTTGAACTTTAGACCTTGGACCTTGGACCTTGGACCTTGGCCTTTGGACTTTAGACTTTAGACTTCGGCCCCCAGCCTTGAGCCTTCACCCCTTCGTCCCCGCCTCGGCGGTCAGGTTCAGGAAGATCTCCTCCAGCGCGCCGGTGGAGCCGGTCTGCTGGCGCAGTTCTTCCCGCGTGCCCACCGCGACGAGTTTGCCGCCGTTGATGATGCCGATGCGGTCGGACATCTCCTCGGCGATGCTCAGTTGATGGGTGGAGACGAGCACGGTCATGCCGGCCAGCGAACGTTCCTTCAACACGTCTTTCACGATGCGCGCGTGTTGCGGATCGAGCCCCACCATGGGTTCATCGATGACGAATACTTCCGGGTCGTGCAGCAGGGCGGACACGATGGCCACGCGCTGGCGGGTGCCGTGCGAAAGCCCTTCGAGCGCCCGGTCGGCAAATTCCGCGAGATGGAAGCGGGCGACGAGTTCCTGCGCGTTCTTTTCGATGCGCGCCGGGTCGAGCTGGAACAACTGGCCGGTGAAGCGGAAAAATTCCCAGGCGGTGAGCTTGTCGTAGAGGAACGGGAAATCCGGGACGTAGGCGAGCCGCCGCCGCGCCTCGAGAGGCTGGGTCTGGATGTCAAAGCCGCAGATGCGCGAGCAGCCGGCGGTGGGCTTGATGAGGCCGGTGAGGAGCTTGATGGTGGTGGTCTTGCCGGCGGCGTTCGGCCCGAGCATCGCAAAAAACTCGCCCTTCCCGATCTGGAGCGACACGTCGTTCACCGCGGTGAGGTCGCCGAATTTTTTTACGAGATGATCCAGTTCAATCATGGTGATCCAGTCCGGTCAGGGCTTGCTCCATTCATCGATGCGCGCGCTGATGTCCCCGGGCAGTTCCACGCGCAAGATCTCGCCCAGGGTGCTGACATCCACGGTGATGGTGCGTCCGAGCGCGCTGGTCTCCAGGCGGTACACGGGCACGGCCTCGGTGCCGATCTTGACGCGCGTGCGCCGCGCATCCCAGGTCAGCTTCTGGGACTCGTCCGCCGGGGTGAAGTCCGGCAGGTCCACCACGCCCAGCAGCGCATCGGCAAAATTTCCGGCGAGGGCCCGGACGAGGGCGCTCGGGTTCTCCAGTTCGGTGAAGGTGAAGTCGCGCTCCAAGGCCATCGCCTCGCCGCTCATCTTCACGTGGACCAGCTGGTTCGTGGCGATCGAGTGCAGTTCCACCACGGCGAAGCGCGAGGTGACCTTGAGGTTGAACTCCTGCCACTTCCGCGCGGAGGTGAACAGGATCCGGCCGTCGAACTTGAGCCGGTTGGTGAAATCGCCCAGCGCCACGTTGCCGGCCAGGTGGACCTGGTATCCGGCGCGCTTGACGAGCCCTTCCGGGGGCGGCTTGTCCTCATCCAGCGCGGCCATCGACTGCCCCACGCTGGTGGAAAATTCCGCATAGCCCATGCGTTCGCGGTTCTGGTAGACGCTCAGCGACGAGGCGTCCGGCGCGGTCAGGATCTTGCGCCAGACGAGTTCAAACGGGACGGGCGTGTCGCCGCCGCGCACGCCATATTCTGCCTGCCAGAGGAAGACGTTCATCGCCACCCAGAACACCGCGATGCCAGCAAATGTCAGGCGGTTGGTCATGCATCAGGGCAGGTTCAGCGTCTGCCCGGCGCGCAGTTTCTTCGGCGTCACGGACGGGTTGGCCGATTCCAAGGCGGTGAGGCTCACCCCGTGTTTGCGCGCGATGCTGGCCAGCGTCTCGCCCGAGGCCACCACATGGGTGCGCGGATGCGCCGTGGTGGCGGCGGTCGTGGACGAACGGGTGGACGAGGTTCCGCGCGGCGTGGTCAAGGTCGCGGTCGATACGTCGTCTGGCGTCGGGCTGCCACCCGCGGTCGGCGCGGCGATGTTATTCTGCGGCGTGGAATTATTACGGGCCGCCGCCTGCAGGGTTGCGGCATAGGCGCTCCATTGTTTCACCGAGTCGTTCAAGCGGTCGACCTGCGCCGAGAGCAGCCGGTTGGTTTCCGTCAATTCCTCGATCTTCCGCATCGTCGCGGGCGCGGTCGGCATGGTCATGACATCCGCGACCAGTTGCTGCTTGCAGGCGGTGATGCGGCCGCGGACGACATCGGCATTTTCCGCATGGGTGTCCAGCCGCAGATATTCCTGGTAATGATAGATGGCCGCCGCCGGGTCGGGCCGTTTCGTATCGTAAATCTGTGCCAGCCGGTAATGCGCCTGGGACGAACGCGGGTTGATCTCCAAAGATTCCTGGAACGCCTCGATCGCCCCGTCATATTCGTAGCTGTTGAACCGGCTGTTCCCCAGCACAAAGTGCGGTTCCTTCTCCTCATCCTGCTGGATCGACTCCGAAGGCGAGCAACCGTTGACCGCGATGAGTAACATCGCTGCCCACGCGCCGGGAATCAATCTGCTCCAAAACGACATACCGCGAAACTAAACGAAATAATCCCCCCGTGCAATCGCCGTTGTCAAACCGGCCGGTCAGGACCGCCCAAAATCCGCGTAACGGCTTCGCCGGCGCGGCTTTGGGCCTCATTGACGCCGGCCGGCCCCTCCCCGAGGCCTCCAAATTTCCGCTTTTTTTAGACGTTGACATTTTGCCCTCATTCGCTAGATTCAGCGCCCTTTTACGCAATAAAAACATAATTTATGCCGAATACGAAGTCAGCCGAACGCCGCATGCGCAACAGCGCCCGCAAAAACCTGCACAACCGCAGCATCTCCTCCAATTTGCGCCGCGTGGAAAAAGAATTCCGTGCCGTCATCGCCGCTGGCAAAAAGGATGAGGCCGCCAAGCTCCTCCCCGGCGTCCACTCCGCCTACGACAAGGCCGTCAAGTCCGGCGTCGTCAAGCGCCCCACGGCCAACCGCAAGAAATCGCGCCTCTCGCTCACCCTGTCCACCAAGAAATAATTTCGACCACGAAAACAAAAAGCCGGAGCCTTTGGCTCCGGCTTTTTTGTTTTAAGGCGGCCTCCACCAGCCCACGGTTCACAAATCGTCCGCCGCCTCTGCCGTCGCGTGGCGTCTGAATTCATGGCTGTTTCAGCCGGAAGAAAATATTTCCCGCCGGTGACGCATTGGTCACGCTATTGTTGATGACCGGGCCGGGATAGTTGCCCCAAGTGCCCGTGACCAGGTTATCGTTGGTCTGAAGCGTCCAGCCGGTGGAGGGCGACGGCCACGAGATGATGACACTGTTGCCAGTGTTGGCGACTGATAATCTGGGGATTCCGGGGGCAAAAGCAACTCCACGAAACGCGGTATTGACCGAGGCCGTGGCCAGAATGGTGGCAGCAGTGGCGCTTGACCCTGTATCCGTGACGGTAATCAGCGTATTGCCGCTGGCCACATTTGCGGTGGTGGCATAAAGCATGGCATTTCCGTTTCTATCAACAATACCGGTCAGGCCGCGGCAGGGCGCGTTGGTCAAGATGTATTGTAGAGCCCAAACCAGGCCGTTAAACGTCCATTTCTCAATCCCGCCACCGCTGCCCACGGCGTTATCGTCAGCAACGTAGAGCGTGGATGAATCTTTAAACCAAAAATCTTCAGGCGAGGAGATTGAGAGGCCGGGCAGAATCGTCACGGTCGTGCCAGCAGTCGTCGGCACGCCGGCACCAACCGTGCTTACTCCCGTAAAACCGCTGCTGCCGGAGGACTCATAAAGCTGGTTGCCGAAGATGCCGCCGACACGAACATTGGCTGGCGTAGAACTTATTTGCGTTGAAAAAGTGGTTCCCAAAGTCGCATAACGGGTACCGCCACTGGTACCGGAACTGGTTCCACCAAGCCAGAAATTAGTGCCGTCGGTGGAGGCGACACTGCGCACATCGCTGCCGCCGTAGGCGTCAGTCAGCGCGGTTGTGGTATCTATTACACCATGAACATTGACCGCTGCCACCACACGGTTAACCGAGGCCGCCGCCGTGCCGGCAACCGAAGCGGTTCCCGGCGTCGCGGCATAACCGGCCAACGTTAGATGTTGGCCGTCGGTGGAAAGCTTCAGGAACCCTTCGGACACCGTACTGCCGGCGATGGTCAATGGCTTGCTGGCTCCAACTGCGGCGGTTGGCAGGGCAATCGTTTGCACGGGCGAGCCGGTCGGGGTGTATTCCTCCAAAAATACGGGTGTCGCGGCAGAACTCAACGCCGCCGAGCCGTCTCCGACTCGAACCACGACCAGATCCCCGCTCGTGAAACTTGAAGCCGTTGCCGCAATGACGCCCGGCAAGCTGAATGCCGAAACGGCAATCAAAAGTAAAATCGGTCTTTTATTGCAAGTCTTTGCCGGCGGACGGGCCGGCCGCATGTGCGTTTGGCCGTCCCTGATCCAAACCGCATGGGTCAGGTTCGTGGAAGCTTTCACAAGTTATTTCATTGTTTTCCCAGCCGTAACCGCCGCCGGGGATAATGTGAATGACTTTATATTTGCCAGCCGGATGAAATCACTTCCTGCCGCCGGGGTGATGATGGCGCTTGTGTTCATGCCATCATCGGAGTCAGCATTGGTATCCGATTCGGAATCGGGCGCCGGGAAACTGTGCAAGCTGGTGAAGGCCTGCGCCGACGCACGCATGGCCAGCAGCCCGAAGCAGGTCAGCATCAGAAATAGATTTGGAATGAAAGTTTTCATGGGAATTCCTTCGCCCCTTTCTGTGGACCTCTTTTACGCCTCATCAAAATTAATAGCAACCCAAAAATTCACAGGTTTCCAACATCCCCGTCTGCCAAGGTGGCCGTTCCGCTAGGACCTCCAAAACTCGAACGTCTTCCGCCACCACGCCGGCGTCTGCCCCGATACCTGATTATGCCCTGCCCCTTCTAATACCTGTAGTTCCTTCGGCCCCTGATAGCCGTCATGCAGCCGCACCCCCGTCGCCGCACCCAAAATCTCATCCTTCCCCGCCACCACAAACTTCACCGGCCCGCGGTAAGCCTTCAAACATTCCTCCGGATCAAACCGGTCCCACAATAAAAAATATGCCGGCAAAAACCAAAACCTCCGCTGCGCCACCCCTGCCAGGTTGTGATATGGCACCAGGAGGGCCATCCCCGCGACCTCTTGCGGATGATTTTTGGCAAGCTCCGCCGCCACCCCCGTGCCGATAGATTCGCTCACGACATACTTTGCCCGGCCGGAGGGCGTCAGTTGAAACGCCTCCTCCGCTGCCGCCACCAGGCTCGCCCTGCTCGGCGCACCCGTCCGCGCGCCGTACCCCGGATACTCCAGCACAAAAACATCTAGGCGTCCCTCCGCCGCCTGATGAATCGGCTGCGCCAGATAATCCCGCCCCACCGCGCACCCCGCATTCCCATGCACGATCAGCACGCTTCCCGTCGCCGCGCCACCCGCCGGCACCTGCCACCCGATGATCTCGCCGGCCACATTTTTCCACGGACTAAAACCATGCTCCCGCGCCACCTGTCCGATGACCGCCGCCGGAATCTTCGTCGGAAAATAAATCAGCCGCCGCTGAAAGATCAGCAGCGCGAGAAAGAGCAAACCGACCGCGATGAGCATCAGTGGCAGCACAGGAGAAAATTAATAACGGCAGAACGCCCTGGTCGCGACCACTATTTTCACTCGGACCGGAACCGGTAAAACCGCCCTGGATAATTCGTCCACTGCGGATCGCTGAAATAGGCGGCCCCGTTGTTTAGCGCATTGGTCTGCACCGGCCGCCAATCCGGCTTGGACAGATTTGTGCAGGCTTCCACCACGATGATGACATTGCTGCTGCCGGTGATGTTAAACCCGAACCGGTTGGTCCGTACACCCAGGCTGCCACCGCTGGTTTGCACCTGCAGATCCCATGGCACCGACGGCAAACCTAGAAACGTGGAGCCCCAGCCTTGGGTGCCAGGCAAATAATAAACGAGCGGCGGATAGATGGGCTCCAAAAATCCTGGTCCCGGACCCGGCCCATGCGGAAACATGGGAAAAGCAGGAATAAGCCCGGGCGCGCCATACTTGGAATTCGTATAGATGGTAATGCTTGGCGCGTTACCCTTAAAAAAGAGGCTTTTCAGATTGTAACACCCTGCAAATGACCCGAGACCGACGCTGGTGACATTTGTGCTCATGGTGACATTCGCCAATTCGCTGCACCCGTAAAATGCCGTGTAGCCGATGTTGGTGACACTGTTCGGCACGATATAATTTCCGGCGAAACCGCCCGGAACCTGGATAAGCGTGTTGTAATGCTTGTCGAACAAAAACCCGTTGGAACTGCTATAATAGGCATTATGCGCATCCACGGCGATGTTGGTCAGGCTGCCGCAATCGGCAAATGCCGCATTACCGATATTGGTGACTCCGGCCGGAATCCCCACCGTCCTCAATGAACTGCAAAAATAAAACGCTTCGTCTTCAATGGTCGTGACATTGGTGCCGATGACGGCATTGGTCAGGCCGCTGCAGCTTGCAAATGCGCTGGCACCGATGTTTTTAACCCGGGTCAGGATGACAACGCCCGCCAGGTTGGTGCAGCCATTGAAAGCACTGTCACCGATGTTCGTGACCGTGTCCGGGATGACATAACTTCCGGTGATGCCGCCCGGGGCTTCGAGGAGGGCGGTTTCTGGCTTGTTGAATAAAACCCCGTTGGTGGCGCTGTAATATAAATTTTGCGCCACCACCGTGAACGCGGCCAAATTGGGGCAGTTCCCGGCAAGTTGCACCACATTCGTTCCGGCGACTCCTGTGCCAAAGGTCAAATAGCCCCAGCCGGGGCTGATGTTGGTCAGGCTGCTGTGGAGCGAGATGAGTGACAGGCTGCTGCAATTGTTGAACACCCCGGCCCCCAGCCGGACGACCCCGTGCGGCACATCGACATTGGTCAGCCCGCTGCAGGATTGAAACGCGCTGGCACTGATGCTGACCACATTGGAGCCCATCAAAACATTGGTCATGCCCGAACAAAATCCAAAGGCGTTGGTGCCGATGCTGATGACAAACCGGTTGGAGATCGTGACGCCACCCAGATTGGTGCAATAATAAAAAGCCCCGGTGGCGATGTTGGTGACGCCGTCGGGAATCACATAATTGCCGGCGACTGCCCCGGGCGCTTCGATCAGCGCAGTTTGCTGCTTATTAAATAAAAATCCGTTCGTGCTGCTGTAAGCTGGATTTTGCGGATCCACCGTGATGGCCGCCAGGTTCGCTGAATATGAGAAAACTTCGGTCCCGATATTGGTGGCGCTCTTTGGGATCAGGACATTGGTCAGACCTGTGCTGGCGAAAGCATTGTTACCAATGCTCACCACCTTCGTCCCGATCGTCACATTGGTCAGGCCGTAGCAATATTCGAACGCATACATCCCGATGTTGGTGACCTGGTCTGGGATCACTATGCTGCCAAGGCTCTCATCTAATTCAAATGCACTGGGGCCTATGTTGTTGATGTTAGTGCCCAGGGTGATGTTCGTCAGGATGACCGAAGAAAAACCACCAGGTCCGTAACTATAACCACCGAACTCAAATGCATACGCCCCGATGCTCCTAACCGGATAACCATCAATCCAGTCCGGAACCGTCACCACGCCGTTGGACCCGGTATAACCCGTGATCGTGATGGCGCCATTGATGTTGGTGTATGTGAATTGCGCCTGCACCGTGACCGGCAGCGCCAACAGCAACACCGCCAACACCCTGCCCAACCAGGCATCCCGTTTCCAAATCCCCGAACCATGAAGTTTGCTCACCACAAAACGCTATCAGTTCGTCCGTTCCAAAAACCAGCGAAAAAACCGTGCCGTTACGGACCGTTTGTATTCGCCAGCCGGAAAAAATCACTGCCCGCCGTTGGAATGATTATGGCGCTTTTGTTGGTGCCGTCGTCGGAAATGGTGAGGCCGTTCGTTGACCAGTTCACCGTGGACAAATCCAAATTCTGTTGCAATACAAAGTTGGCATCGGTGGACGATGGCCAGGAAACGATGAGGCTGCCGCCGGCCGGCGCGATGCTTAACCACGGTGGCGTTGGAAGGACGACCTTAAATACCGTGCCGTTGCCGCCATTGCCGCCGTAATTCGCCGTGCCATACAGGGTGTTGCCCGATAAAAGCAACGTGCCATACGGACCCGCGCCGTCGCTGTTGGTGGAAGAAAAATTATCCGGGTCAAAGCCGGTGGGCGTGAAGCTGTAAAGCGTCGTGAAACCGGTGCCATCGGTGTTGACACTGAATATGGTGCCGCTATTTCCGCTGCCGCCATCCACCGCCGCGCCATACAGGGTGTTCCCCGATAAAGTTAAACCGGCATACGGATTGTCTCCATCGCCGCTTACACCGCCCGGCGAGAAACTGTAAATGTTCGTAAAACCCGTGCCGTCGGTGTGGATGGCAAAAATAACGCCCGTAAGCCCGTTTCCGAGTCCGCCGGAACTGGCGGTTCCATATAATACGTTGCCGGATAAAACCAGGCCGTATTGCGGACTTGCCCCATCGGTGCCGCCGGTGAAATTATACAGGTTCGTAAAGCCGGTGCCGTCCGTGTTGACGGCGAACACCGTGCCCCAGCCAAAGCTGCCGCCGCGATACGTCGTTCCATACAGGGCATTGCCCGATAGCATGAGCGGGCCGTTGGGGGTGGCTCCGTCAGCGCCTGCAAAATTGTACAGATTTGTGAAGCCGGTCCCGTCCGGGTTGACGGCGAACACCGTGCCCTTGCCCGCAGTCCCGCCTTGTTCGGTGATGCCATAGAGAAGGTTGCCTTGCATGATCAATCCGGCGTCGGAATAGTTGTTGGCTGGAAAGCTGTAGATGTCCTTGAAGGCGCTGCCGTCCGTGTTGATCGTGAATATTGCGCCCCAACCATTGGTGCCGCCATAATCCGCCGTCCCGTAAAGCGTGTTGCCCGACAAGAACAACTCGTCATACGGGCCCCCGCCATCGTTGCCGCCCGTGAAGCCATACAGGTTCGTGTAACCCGTGCCGTCGGTATTGACGGCAAAGATGGCGCCATTGTCAAAATCGCCCCCCTCGTTGACCGTTCCATAGAGCCGGTTGCCTGATAAAACCAAACCGGCATACGGAACCGCTCCGTCAGTGTTGGTGCTAGATTTTGAATCGAGCGCCGTGAAACTGTGCAGGTTGATGAAAGTCTGCGCCGATGCACCCATGGCCAGCAGCCCGGTGCAGGTCAACCCAAGAAACAGATTTAGAATGTTTGCCTTCATGCGGGATCGTTTCACCTCCCGCAGGCCTTTGTACGCCCCGTCAAAATCAAATGCAACCCCAAAGCGCACTAATTCACCCACCCGCTGTCGGCGGCGTCTTCTTCTCTCTTTGAAACGGATACTTCAACTGCGCCAAATAGCCCAGCGGCACCGGATGCCCCTCCAATCCGTAACCGGACGGCCACTTGTCCTTTGGCAAATGGTACGTGCCGAACAGCCGGTCCAGCAGCGGGAAATGGATCGCAAAATTCACGTCCACCGCCTCCTTCTCGATGCCGTGATGCCAGTGATGGAACCGCGGCGTCACCAGAAATTTTTCCACCACCGGAAACCGCCAGTTCAGGTTCGCATGCACGAACGTCGAATACAGGTAGACCATGAAGATGTACGTGTTCATCGCCGTGCTGCTGAAGCCCAGCACGAACATCGGTATCACCGTGGAACTGCGCAGCGCCAGGATCTCCAGAAAGTGCATCCGCGCCCCCGCCATCCAGTCCAGGCTCCGCGCCGAGTGATGCACCGCGTGAAATTTCCACAGCCACGGCAGCCGGTGAAACGCGCGGTGCACCCAATACTGCACCAGGTCCGTCAGGAACATGATCGCCACAAATTGCACCACGAACGGCAGCCCGCCCACCCACGCCCGCACCGATGTCAGCGGCAGCAGCACGAGAATGGACTTTGCCGGGAGAAACGTGAAGAAGGTCAGCACCTGCACCATCAAACTGCTCACCAGATAATAAAACAAATCCTCGCGCCATTCCTCGCGAAACACCGACTGCTCGGCGCGCCTCGCAAATATCCGTTCCAAAGGAATGAACAGCAGCCCGGTGAAGAGAACATTGAGCACGAAGAAATCCAGACCCAGAAACAGCGGCGCGCGCCCAGCCACCACCGTCGTCACCTGCGACCCGCCGATCAACGCCGCCAGAAACGTCACCGCCACGCCGCACGTTCCCAGCGTATGCTCCTTCCGCAACGCCAGGCTCAAGGCGGACAGCACGAAAGCCGTCAGCAACAACCCATGCAGCCCCACCCGGTACCACGGATTGGCGCGCAACGGCTGCGATTCCGGCATGGCGAACAGACCCGGCGCCAGCAACGAAATCACGAGCAACAACCCGGCCACGCCCAGCACGAGCCCCAGCACCCCGCTGATCCACCCGCTGCCAAAACGCCGCAACGCCGGCGGCACCTCCAGCTCGCCCCGCACTTTCAACCGCACTTTGTGAAGTTTGTTCATGCGGCGAATCCTCCGTTACTTCGCCGGTGCCGGACCCGCCGGACCCGCCGGCGGCTGCTTCACCTTCACTTCAATGTACAGATCCCGCAGTTGCTTCGCCGAAACGTGCGCCGGCGAATCCGTCATCAGATCCGTCCCCTTCGCCGTCTTCGGAAACGCGATGACATCGCGGATGCTCGACGTGCCGCAGAGGATCGCGATCAACCGGTCAAACCCGAGCGCGATGCCCCCATGCGGCGGCGCGCCGTACTTGAACGCGTCCAGCATGTAGCCGAAGCGCAGCTTCGTTTCCTCCGGCGGTATCGCCAGCAGTTCCTCGAAAATCGTCTTCTGCACATCCGGCTGATGGATACGGATGGACCCGCCGCCGAGTTCCACGCCGTTCACCACCACGTCATAATGCTGCCCGCGCACCTTCTTCGGGTCCGTCTTGAGCAGCGGAATGTCTTCGCCCACCGGCGCGGTGAACGGATGATGGCTGGAATACCAGCGGTTCTGTTCGCGGTCGAAACCGAGCAGCGGAAATTCGATCACCCACAGGAAATTGAACTGGTCCGCCGGAATCACCAGCTTGCCCTGCGTCTTCAAAACGTCCGCGCAATACAAACGGATCTTGCCCAAAATTTCGCACGCATTCAGCCACTGGTCGGCGGCGAACAAAATCAAGTCGCCTTCCTGGATCGCCAGCTTCGTGGTCAGCGCCGCCTTCTCCGCTTCGCTGAAGAATTTCACGATCGGCGATTTCCATTCGCCATTCTCCACCTTGATGAACGCCAGCCCCTTCGCGCCAAAGCTCTTGGCATATTCCGTCATCGTCTCGATCTGGCCCTGCGTCGCGCCGGCCATGCCCTTCGCATTGAGCGCCTTCACCACGCCGCCGTTGGCGATCGTGCCGCTGAACACCTTGAACGTGCTCGCCTTGAAATCTTCCGTCATGTCCACCAGCTCCATCGCAAACCGCGTGTCCGGCTTGTCGATGCCGTAGCGGTTCAACGCCTCTTCAAACGAGATGCGCTTGAACGGCGTCGGGATGTCGATGTTCAACGCCGTCTTCCACACGCGCTTGAGCAACCCTTCAATCAGCGCGTAAATGTCCTCGCGATCAATGAAGCTCATCTCGATGTCCACCTGCGTGAACTCCGGCTGACGGTCCGCGCGCAGATCTTCATCGCGATAGCACCGCGCCAGTTGGAAATATTTTTCGATCCCCGCCACCATCAGGATCTGCTTGAACTGCTGCGGCGATTGCGGCAGCGCGTAGAACGTCCCCGGCTCGCGCCGGTTCGGCACCAAAAATTCCCGCGCGCCTTCCGGCGTGGATTTGAACAGCGTCGGCGTCTCCACTTCCAGGAAACCCTGCTCGTCCATGTAGCTGCGCGTGGCGATCGCCACCTTGCTGCGGATTTTCAGGTTGCGCGCCATCTCCGGCCGGCGCAGGTCGAGATAGCGATACTTCAACCGCGTCTCCTCGTTCACCTTGCTCGCCACTTCCGGGTCATCCACCGGGAACGGCAGCACTTCCGCCATGTTCAACACCAGCAACCCCGTCACGCCCACCTCGACCTCGCCCGTGGGAATCTTCGCGTTGTTCGTGCCCTCCGGACGATGCCGCACCTTGCCCGTGAGGCTCACCACGCATTCGCTGCGCAACGCCGCCGCCTGCGTGAACAGCTCCGGCGTCAGATCCGAGGGATCGAACACCGTCTGCGTCCGCCCCTCGCGGTCACGGATGTCGATGAAGATGAGCCCGCCGAGATCGCGCCGGGAATGGACCCAGCCCGACAGCGTGACGGTTTGCCCGATGTGAGCCGGGCGCAGTTCGTTGCAATGATGCGTGCGTTTCATGAAATTATTCGCCGAGGCGAACGGTCATATTCACCAAAAACCGCCCCTTTTTCAAAGTTTTTTTGCATCCCATATCGACTGGTATCCCCATCCCGGAGCGCCGAACTCCGATTCGGCAATGGCCCCGTTCATTTGAAATCTGAAATATCCAATCTGCGATGCCCGCCCGCAGGCGCGCCAGCGTGTTTTGGACTGCGGTGGCAGAGCGCAGCGGCGACACCGCTTTCCCATTCGCCAACCCACGAGTGACAAATCGCCCCCCCGTCTCCACAGTCGCGAAGCGTCCGGAGCGCGGGTCTGGTGGCCGTGCGGCTCGCACCTTCTGACTCCTGCCTTCTGACTCCTGAATTCATAAATTTTTCTCCTGTTAATCACTGTTAATGACTGTTAATCGCTGTTTTTTCCACACCGCCCGGAATTTTTTTGATCCAAAAAAGCTGGGAATGGATGGGAAACGATGTGAATTGATGGTTGCTCGCCGCACGGAGCGTGGGTGCCCGCAAGTTTGCCGGAGCGCGAGTTGTCCCAACTCGCAGCCCGTGGCCAAACCCGTGACGCTTCTGATGATCTGTCGTTGGCATATTTTTTGTCATTGGTGACCGTCCGCTCGGACCTATGCGTCTCTGTGGCGAACTCCTGAATTTTGGCTCTTGGGTTCATGTCGGGTAAAAATTCTACACTCGGATTCAGTCAGATTCAGTCGGATAAATCTTAACTTTGGAGCAAATCGCGCCGGAGCGCCGGCTTCCAGCCGGCAGAACCTTCCAGTTCCTCCTTTGAAATCTGAAATATCCAATCTGCGATGCCCGCCTGCCATCGCGCCAGCGTCTTGGACCGCCGCATCCCTCGTTTCTGTTTCATCCGTGCTCATGGCTGCCGATCATCGCCCTGTGGCTAAAAATAAAAGTGGTCGAATTTGGTCGAATTTAGTCGAACTCCAAACCGCCTTTATTTGGTTTAATCTGGTTGAATTTTTGTATTTTCATTGGCTTTTTTGCAGATTGGCAATCCTCCATCCTCCATGTTCTATCCTCGCCCAGTTGCCCGTGCGGCTCGCACTTTTTTTTAATTCTAGGGTCTGACAAAGCCTGACAAAGCCTGACGGCCATTGATTCCCAAGACCTTGCACGGATGCTCTCGACCTGACAATGGACGGTTGCCAGTGCGGCTCGCACCTGTGTCGGGAGAAAGGGACCAGCCGCAGCGGCCGACCTGCAACCGCCACCTGCGATCCCGCCGCATCGTTCAAAATTCGTGTTTTATCACTCATAGTAGCGAAACTCTACCCCAGCCGGTTAGACAAAGACTGTCCAACCCTTCCGTCATTTTGCATTTTTAATTTTTAAATTGAATCTACCCCCTTCCCCAAATCCCTTCATTCCGAATACATTCCGATTCATTCCGACCGCCGTTAAGGTGGAGTTCGTCGCGCTGCGACAAATTTTGCCCGCATAGCAGGCACTTTGTGGTGTGGCCATCCAATGCCCGCCGGGCATCCTGAAGCGCTTATCTCATCATCTTGGCATCCCTTCCCGAAGGGCTGAAGGCCCGCAATATTACAGCCCAGGCTGAAGGCCTGGGTAAAACACCCAAAAAAATTTCACCAGCGCTGTAAGCGCGCAATAACCCCAACGCACCGCGCCCCCTGCCCGGTGGAAATCACCTGCCTGCGAACACCCTCGTTTTGTCATACAGCCCAAAGGACAGGATGCCAGGCGACCGCTGGTAGGGTTAAGACGCAATTCGTTTACGTCGGCTGGGCTTGTTTAATTCTTCCAACAGGAGTTTCAGGAACGCTTCGGAATGAGGATTCGGTCGGAGTGCCGGCATCGCCGCGGCGATAAGCAGCGGAGCCAGTTCAGGAGAGAAACGCCGAACGGTCAACGTGGCGGGAAGCATGGGCAACACCCCCTCTGTCAAGACAGCCATTCCGGCCCTTGCTTCGATGGCGATGAACAGCGCCGCAATATCTTCCGAGGTGTGATTGCTTAATTGCGGTTTAACGCCGAACGGTTTGAGAATCGCATTGAGTCTCGGCACGTATTCCGGGTACTTGTCCGCCCCCAGGCCCAGCAGCATTTTATCGCGCAGCTTTTCGGGATGTATCTTGCTGAGTTTGGTCAACGGGTTCTTTTTTGACATAACGAGAACGGGCGCGAGACGTTGGAGTTCCACCCATTGAAACCCTTTGAAATTCGATTCCAGGCTTTTGGGCAAGATCGCCATGTCAATTTCCCCGGCGGCTGCTTTTTGACACATTGCATGTGTCGTAAGGTCGGTTAGTTCAAGAAAAACATTCTGGTTGTATGACTGAAAGCGTTTCAGAACCGTAGGCATGACCGCGGCAGTCAGGGAATGGACATAGCCAATGCGTAGCGTCTCACCCTGCGGACGAGTCTTGATCCTGCGCACGGCGACATCCACGCGGGCCAGAATATCCTTTGCTTCTTCGTAGAAGTCTTCCCCTGCCGAAGTCAAAGAAATGGTATTTTGACCGCGAACAATAAGTGCGACTCCGATTTCGTCTTCCAAGCTCTTTACCTGGCGGCTCAATGCCGGTTGCGTCAGGTGCAACTGCTTTGCCGCCCGGCTAAAACTTCCATGCGCGGCCACGGCGGCAAAATATCTTAAGTGGCGGAGTTCCATGAAACCCACCATAGGTATTACTAAAAGTATGAGCAACACCAAAAACATGGCATTGGCCATCCGGCGGTTCTTTGTGGTTAATTCGCAGCATGGTCGGACCTGACGAATGCGGAGCCAAATGAACACAAACACAGATGCAAGTCAGAACAACCGTAACAACCCGGATGCGGTCTTGCGCCATAAGATTGAGGAGCGTGCCTACCACATCTGGCTGGAGAGCGGCGGCGGGCATGGTGATCACGAACGTCACTGGTTACAGGCGGAAAAGGAACTCACGAATGCGACAAATAAAGGGGAGAGGCAATCCGGTGCCCGTGAAGGGAAGAAAGCCGCCAAACCCCATTAAGCACAGTGTCAGGTTCAACCCATAACCGAAAAAATCTTAAAATATGAAAACCGCAAAGCAACTCCTCGAAACCTACCTCGCTGCCATTTCCGCGGGCGAAATGGAAAGGGCGATAGCGTTATTCGCGGACGATGGCGGAATTGAATTTCCCTATTTCGGGTCTGTCAACCTTCCGGTCCGCTATCAGGGACCGGAGGCTTTGAGGCGTTTTTTTACCCCTGTCATGGATGGCGCTGACAATTTTCGGTTTAAGAACATCAAAATTTTCCCGGGTGAGGACGAAAATCACGTCTCCGGTGAATATGAGGTGGATGCCACAATCAAAAAGACGGGCCGCCGCTACCGGCAGCTTTACGGAGGCAGGCTCATTGCCGAAAACGGAAAGATCAGGCTCCTGCGGGAATTTTGCGACACCGTGGAGGTCGCCCGCGCAATGTTCCCCAACGGGGTGAAAGATTTGGTGCAGAAAGATTAACCAAGAACAAGGTGACCTATTATGACAAAAATACTCGTACTCTACTACTCAATGTATGGCCACATCGAAATCATGGCCAAGGCCGTTGCCGAAGGTGCTCGCTCTGCGAATGCCGAGGTGGTGTTAAAACGCGTTCCCGATACGATACCGCCCGAAGTCGCCAAACAATATGGGGCAAAACTCGATCAGGAGGCTCCGTTCGCGAAGCCCGACGAACTCCCGGAATACGACGCCATCATTTTTGGCACGCCAACCAGGTTCGGAAACATGGCGGGACAGATGCGGAACTTTCTCGACCAGACCGGAGGCCTGTGGCTGAAAGGGGCGCTCATTGGAAAGGTTGGCAGCGTGTTTAGCAGCACTGGCACCGGCGGCGGAAATGAGTCAACGATTCTCACTTTCATTCCCACGTTGCTGCATCACGGCATGATTTACGTGGGCCTGCCCTACGCCATCCCTGAAACGATGGATGTTAGCGAAGTGCGCGGTGGCAGCCCTTACGGGGCCGGGACAATTGCAGGCCCTAAAGGCGAACGTACGCCCACCGCCAAGGAACTGACAATGGCCCGCTTTCAAGGCAAGCACGTCGCAGGCATTGCTGCAAAGCTAAAGGCAAAATAATACTGCGCTGCTACGTCATGGAAATCAGGACTATGATTGATGAGCAGCGCAAAGCGATAGCGCTGGAATACCTGCGCCGTTTGGATCGCGGAGAGCCATTCTTCGACCTCTTCGACGACTACGCTCAGGTGTATTTTCCGAAATGGGGGGTTGCAATTGGCCGCGCCGAAATTGAGCAGCTGTTTGGCGACCTCTCAGGCACCGTGTCTCGTATCCAGCATCACTCCGCCTATTTCAATGTCATTCAGCAAGGCGACCTGATAGTGGTTGAAGGCACCACTCAGGGCACGACGGCGACCGGCGTTAATTGGAACACTGGTCGTTGGTGCGATGTATTTGAGATACGCGATTTCAAAATTCAACGGTGCTATATCTACCTCGATCCCGATTATGCGGGTACGGATACGGGGCGTTATCCGTGGCTGCGTGACCGTGCCCATCTCAATAAGGCACCGTAAAAAACTATCAGGTCATGCAGCAACAATGAAAGGGCCGGGGCTGAAACGGGTAATGAGAGAACCGGTTTCATTCCAATCTACGCGTTGCGTGTTTTATGGCCTGATCTGAAATGACAATGTCGAATTGACTTCCGCGTCCGGGACGGGGCATGCTTGCCCTGTTCGTACGCTGGCCGCTGGCGAAAATCTGAGATGGTCGTGGGTGTCAGAACGGTACGTATTTTATGCCAGCGCCCGCACGGTGTGGACCGCCAGCGTGATTTTCCTTCATGGGACGGCTCTCCCGTGAAAACTGCGAGGATAACCATGAAACCGGATGCGAAATCATGAAGCAAGCGGCCAAGAAAGTGAGGGAACGCCCGGTTTTGCTTGAAAGCCATCTCCATCAATATATGGCAAACGCAACCTGACCCTGCGAATGATCCCGATCTGGCACAGAACAGTTCGACGGGGAAATCTCAACCCAGATCCGTTGGGCAGAATGCGTTTGGCGTTTGAACGTCTTGTCGGATTTGCCTTTGTTTTTTTGTCCGCTCCCCTGCTCCTTGCTGAAAATTCATTCCCGCCGTCCCCGTATCAATCTTGGGCTCCGCCAAAGCTGGGTGACTATGAAGCCCAGCTGGCCGCGGGACGCGGGGCGTATGAAAGCAACTCCTTGGGGTTGCGTGCGGATACCAACATCGTTTACGACCTGCCGGCATTGATTGATATCGCCGAACGCGCCCATCCGCAAACCCGGGTGGCTTGGGAGCGTGCCCGGCAGGCCGCCGGGGCGGTGGGGCTCAGCGAGAGCACCTACTATCCCTATCTCGCCGCCTCGGCCACCGCCGGGTTCCAACATGAGCTGGTGGCCGAGGGCACCGTGTTCCCGGGAAACGGGGTGGAAGAAAACGTGGCGCTCGACGTGAAGTGGTTGCTGTTCGATTTTGGCGCACGCAAGGCCCAAGTTACGGCGGCCAGGGAACAATTGATGGCGGCCAATGTCGGCTTCAACGCCGCGCACCAGCAGATCGTTTTTGCCGTGACCAAAAGTTTTTACGATTTCAACACCGCCCGGCAAAAAGTTGGCGTGGCAGAGAGTGCGTTGCAGGCGGCCACGGCCGTGGGCGAGGCGGCGCAGGCGCGGTACGAAAACGGGCTGGCCACCCGGCCAAATGTTTTGCAGGCGGAACAACAGACCGCCCAGGCGGTCTTCGACCTCGACGCCGCCCGTGGAAAATTCGGCGACGCGCAAGTGACGCTGGTGCAAAGCCTCGGCATCGTGCCCACCACCCAACTGCAGATTGCGGACGTCGCCGAAAAGCACTTTGACGAAAATTTCGCCGACCCGCTCGACCAGTTGATTGACCGGGCCTTATCCGAACGTCCGGACCTCGTGGCCAAGCTCGCGAGCCTGCGCGCCCGCCAGGCCCAGGTGCGGCTCGCGCGCGCCGCCTACTATCCGAAAATCTCCCTCGAAGGCAGCGCCGGCTGGGAGAAGCTGGATGTCAACGCCTACAATTCACCGTATACGGGAAACAGCAAGCCCGTGTATGGCATCGGCCTGGCCATTGACCTGCCGCTGTTCGAAGGCTTTGCCCGGGTGCATCGGTTGCGGATTGCGGAGTCCCAGCTGCGGGAAGCGGAAAATGAACTCGCCGATTCGCGCGACCGGGCCGTGAGCGAAGTCTGGCGGGCCTACACCGATTTAAAAACGGCCCTGCGCCAGCAGGAATCCGCGGACAAGCTGCTCACCGCCGCCCAGAGCGCGTTCGATGCCTCGCTGGAAGCGTACCAGCACGGCCTCGGCACCTATGTGGATACCCAGAGCGCGCAACGCAACCTCACCGCCGCCCACAGCGCCGTGGTGGATACGCGTTCATCCATCTTTACCGCCGCCGCCGCGCTCGCCTTCAGCATGGGCGACCTCGCCCGGCCCCTTTCCATGACCCACACGACCATGACCCATACGAACCAACCATGATGCAACGGTCCAAATCCATCGCCATCCTTGTTTTCGTGAACCTGCTGGCCGCCGGCTG
>Ga0210392_10000534_pt1 | contig 22894 bp, 26 predicted proteins | sample IncBWC30OmetaG_FD_161057 | JGI IMG/M metagenome (GOLD analysis project Ga0210392, IMG submission 161057) | Forest soil microbial communities from Barre Woods Harvard Forest LTER site, Petersham, Massachusetts, United States - Inc-BW-C-30-O ...
GCTCGCTTCCTGAAGCTTGCGGAGCAGGCCGCGAGGAATGCGTGGGAAAGTGGTGAACAAGCGTCGACGTTGTGCTGCGGCACCGCGGGATCGGCCTATGCGTTTTTGACGCTGCATCGAGCGGTTGGTGATCGCGTGTGGCTTACGCGTAGCGAGGAAATGCTGGACCGGGCGATTGGGCATGCATCGGCCGGAGTGGACTGCAGCTTGTATAAAGGGAATCTGGGTGTAGCGTTGCTGGCGGAGGAAATCGAGCATCCCGCATGGTCGGCGATGCCGATGTTCGAGGCGGAACGCTGGGGCCACCAGCGGTGAATCGAGTACAAAGGAAACAGCTATCCGCGGGCTACCGGAAGTTATTTCCGGACCAGAAGGCTTAGCGCTGTATCGGATGCGGGTCGATCGCTCTCCCTGCTCAACGGTGCGTCATGACCGCGATCGAGGTGTGTCGCACCGCCGCTCTCGGCGGTCATCTCGAGCGCTGCGACTGCTGCAGTCACTAGCGGGTCTGCTACGATCCGCACTCACAGCGGCGGCTGAGGGAACATCCTGCTTGTAGAGCCCTACCTGCTATGCTAGGCTCACGATCCTCGATAAGTGTTCGAATTCCCCACTCGCGACTGAATAAGCTCTGGAGGCCTGCCAGGAAAAAACTGGGCGCTGCTGCACTGTTGTTGATATTCGCGACATCCGCTCCCGCCGGCGCGACGAGTATCGGCGGAAGCGTGACTGGCGGGACAGCTCTAGCGGCTGGCGGAACGTTCATAAAGTTGACCGTGCCTCTCTCAAATCCATTTGGCCCACCCAACAGTGTGGGCAACGATACCTTTCAGAGTCCCAATCTGTACGAGTTCGATGAGGACCAGAACATCTTGCTGGCAGCGCCATTAACGGTGGATGTAGGCTCCAGCCCGATCCCGGCAGGCACGATAGTGGCAAGCCATTATGTGTTCTTCGATCCTGGTCCGAGCCAACACATTATTGGAACGGTCAATTTCGATTCCATCATCCTCGGAATCATCACGAGTACAAACAACCTCGCGGCTAGTGATTTCCTTGCGAACACCGGCGTTAACTATCTGAATCCTGGCGCCAGAGGCTTGGAGCCGGGAGATTCGGTCACCATAAGTGGGCCGAACCAGATCCTCTTCGATACATTTGCCAGTTCCCCTGGGGACTATGTTCGCGTGCTGACCGCGTTCTCGCCGGCAGCGACCACTCCGGAACCTGGCAGCCTTGTATTGTTGGCAGCCGGGCTGATAGCGCTGGCAGGGCTGCTCGGCCGGAAATGGCAGACGTCCGGGTTCCGTAATGCCAAGGGATTGCAAACAGGCGTCCAGGCATAGCTTAAACCTCCCTTTATCCAATACTCCTCCGCACTAACCAAAAGGATAGTGCGCACTAACCATTCAGTTAGCCTGGATGTGTATTTGCTTCCTTTCGGCGCCTTTTGGTCGTTTCTGGCTTGGCGCCTAATTCCTGTTGAATCTGGAACTTCACTTTCCTCGTTTTCCCTTCCTACCGTCCAAACGAGTCTGGCCCTCCGCCTGCACTCCTTATGGGTGTCGGCAGTTGGAAAGTCAAACACGAGTCAGGTCTTCGCTTCCGACACCAAGGAGATTTTATGAAAAACCTACGCTCTGTCCTTCTCGCTTTGACAGTCCTGTTGCTGGCTACGGCCGCTCAGGCTCAGACGACCAACGTAAAGGCTAGCATCCCCTTCGACTTTGTCGTCGGCGACCACGCCTACACTGCTGGTGAATACACCGTTAAATCCATGAGCGAAAGCAGCGCCGCCGTTCGCATCGACAACGCCGACGAGTCAGACAAAGGCATTACCCTCTCTAGCCCATGCAGTAAGGCTCAACCGGCCGTCGGAACGACCCTCGTTTTCCATCGTTTGGGTAACAACTATTTCCTCTATCAGATTTGGACGGACGGAAATTCCGCTGGCCGCCAGTTCCGTGTGAGCGAAAAGGAAGCCCAGCTTGCCAAGAACTATAGCAAGCCCGAACTCGTGATCGTTGCTGCAAACATCTCCCACTAACCCCAAAACCGCCCGCGGTGTTCATCGCGAAAGAAAGAGGGAACGTAACCAGCCGTTCCCTCTTTTTTATTTGGGGCTATTCAGATTTCAGGGCAAGATAGGCCTTAAGCATCTGGTCGAACGATCTGCCACAAATAGATCCGCACGTCTCTTCTCCAAATGGCACCTGCAGGCGCACGACCTCGGTGGTCTCAACAATAGCCTTGGTAGTTGTCCCGATGATCCTGCCCCGCAACTCGCTGCGAACAAGTTTTCCATCTACCAGGAATGATCTTGGAGGAAGAAAAGTTCAGGCCCTCAGGACGATGCTGAGTAACTTCGCGACCCGAAACTGGCCAGAGCTTGGGCTTCGTCGTCAAAGCTTGGGACAATGTCTAACAGACGAAATACATTCAGCACCTGCAGCACCCGGCCGCCCGGGCGTAGCAGTTTTAGGTCGCCGCCGTGCCGTTTGAGGGAAACGAACGTCGCTATAAAGATGCTGACCGCGGAACTGTCAAGCTGGGACAGATTTCGGATATTCAGCAACAGCTGGCGTACACCCTTGGCAACCAATTCTTGTAGATGGCCGCTCAATCGCTCGCTTTCGCCGCCGCTGATGGTCGACCTTCCTCGAAGGTCCATTATGGTGACATCGCCGGCTTCACGGATTGATATATCAAGGCCCATAAGATCTTTTGATGCGGCATGATGGTGGTCGTTACTTCACAGAAAGGGGCGAGCCGCCTTATGAAGTTGGCGGCATGCCGGTGGTAAGGAAACACTGAATGTCAGTCAATCTTCTCAACGACCTGCCACAAATAGATCTGAAGGCGGACTCCGTCGGTTGATTCTGTGATGGTAAACTGCGCTCCCCGTCCTCTGCTAAATTTTGCGGAGACCCCCAATGAGCGAACGACGTAATCTTCGGGTTCATTTCTGATCATTGGATCTCGTGATCATCTCAAGCGTGGAGTGACGTGAGACGAGCTATTCGGTTACGCGATTAGGTCGCCTTCGTCATGTTGCGTGCTGTCCAGTCACCGAAAGAATAAATCTCGATTCCGATCACAAAGCGGTTTTCCGTAAATGGTTGACAATGGGCAACGCGGCCGAGAGATTTGAGACTTCCACGGATCGATCGAATCGACAGCTGTTGATTAGGCTCCCAACTCCTCCTGGTCACAACTCGGGCGCCGTGACAGCTGATGTCGATGGTGTGGGCAATTTCGAACGAGGGATCATCTGAACTACTAAGATTCACAAACGTTTTCAGAGGGACACGAACTTCCTTCCGGTGCAGGAGAAACACGTCTGCCACCTCAGGGCCGGGAGGTCCAACATCGGAATCGTAACCATCGCGGCTCCGTATGAGGTTGTGTATGGGGCACCTGCTCGTAATCCCAAGCATGCTCACAACAGCAGCTTCAAGATTTGGAGGCTTGATGAGTGCAAAGATGAATTGGCCCCGAGTGCGAATCGAAAATAAGGCTAGGCGATTCGGCTCAGAGTGGATTGGTTCTGATGCTGTAACGTATTGAATGGTCTTACCGTGACCGCAGCGGCAGAACATGAGGACGCCCTCAGAGACGGACATCTCATCAGAAAGTAGTCGTTTCGTATTCTTGCGCCTGTTTCGCAAGACTATCCCAACAAAACGTCCGTAACACCACTCGCTGATAAGATCCTTTCTCCGCTCAACTCCGGCACGCTCGTGCCCGAGTCCAGTCAACGTCTGATCGATTTCATAGACAACCATTACCTACCCGAAGCAAAGAAGATTCTGCGACCATCAACGTTCAAAGGGTACAAGGATATCGTCAAGCTCCATCTACGCAAGCGTCTTGGTGACATTCGCGTGCGCGACTTCCGCACTGTTCACGTGCACCGGCTCATGGCTCAGATCCCCAACGTCGGCCACAAGACTCTTTTGCGAATCCGTGCAACTCTATCGGCTGTGTTTACTTTCGCCCTGCGGACGGGCGTGATCGATGCCTTCAACCCGATGCACGCTGTCTCGGTTCCTGGTCGACCGAAGAAGTACAAACCGCCACGCTACAGCCTGGACGAATCCGCGAAGATTGCCAAAGCAGTTCACCACAACGCCGCCGCTTTCGTCGCCGTCTCGATCGCCAAGTTTGCTGGGCTACGGGTATCGGAGATCCACGGCCTTCGGTGGCTGACTTTGACGGCAACATGTTGCGCATCCAGCGCAGCGTGTGGCGAACACAGGTAGATCCGACCAAGACTCAAGAGTCTGAGGCGCCTGTGCCCGCGATCACAGCTCTCCGTTTTGTGCTGGAGACGCACAAGAGGAAGGTCCAGCCGAAGGACGAAGACTACATCCTGGCCGGCGAGCCCAAGGGTATGCCTCTCAACCTCCACAATCTAGCCAATCGTTTGAGCAAGCCAGCACTGTAAGAGAAGGGTCTGGAATGGAAAGGCTGGAAGGCCTGGCGCGCAGGACTCGCAAGCGCATTGTATTCATTAGAGATGCCACCCAAGGTGAATGCGGCTATACTAAGGCACGATCCTTTGACGTCGTAGAAATACTACATCGACGCTCCAAGCGAGGTGTCGGTGAAAGCGATGGAAGGGATTGAAGAATGGTTCACTGCTGTTGAAGAAGCGGACAATGCAAGTCATTGAAGTAGTCATCGACACTGCGTAAGTTGTTAAAAGGGCTCGTAGCTCAGCGGTTAGAGCAGCGGACTCATAATCCGTTGGTCCCAGGTTCAAATCCTGGCGGGCCCACCACATCTTTTCAATCAGTTAGAGCGTTCTTTAATGGCTGCACTTGGGAGAGTGTGCCCGATTTTGTGCCCTACAGCCTGCAAAATCGGGTCAATTGAAGTCTGATCGAGAGCTAGAATCGCGGCTTGCTTTGCCTCTGTGCGGATGTGGCTGTAACGTTCGAGGATCGGATGAAAATGCTGATAAAACCTAAGCAACGGCGTCCTCTGCCCGCAACAGAATCAGAGCCCCATCCTGGAGAGTTTGTCATAGGTTCTGACAAGTCGAGGGCAGCGGCTAGGATGCTGGCATCGCGGAAAGAAAATTCAGAGTTCAAGATACAGGTCAACACCAGTATCCCGGGGCCAGGACGAACGAGCCAGAATTCCTAAAATGACTTGTGTGGACTGGCCGTTTGCAAATAGAAATAGCCCCCGGAGGAGATCATCCCCCAGGGGTTTGTATTTCAGCCGTGGTTGCGCCAGCGGCCTATTCGTTCTCTTGACCGCAACACCTCTTTCTTCTTGCCGTCCTCCGATCATCCCGGGGGCTCAAGGCCTGTCTTGCTCTGAAATATGAATCGCCCCAAATAAAAAAGAGGAAACGCCTGGGGGACGTTCCCCCTTTCGGGCTGAGCACCGCGGGGGGTGCCGGGCGGTTAGTGGGAGATGTTTGCGGCAACGATCACGAGTTCGGGCTTGCTATAGTTCTTGGCAAGTTGGACTTCCTTCTTGCTCATGGGGAACTCACGGCCCCAGTTATTGCCTTCAGTCCATGCCTGGTAGAGGAAGTAGTGCTCGCCCAGGCGATGGAACACAAGCTTGGTTGTAGCTGCAGGAGCATTGCTAGCGCAGGAGTTGGAAAGAGCCATGCCCTGTGCGGGCTGCTGAGACGTGCCAATTTGAATGACGAGGCCGTTGTCGGACATGGATTTGATGGTGTACTCCCCAGCAGAGTAGGCGTGGTCGCCGACGACAAAGTCGAAGGGGATGCTAGCCTTTACGTTGGTCGTCTGAGCCTGAGCAGCCGTAGCCAGCAACAGGACAGTCAAAGCGAGAAGGATAGAGCGTAGGTTTTTCATAGAATCTCCTTTGTGTCGGAAGCGAAGACCTGACTCGTGTTTGACTTTCCAACTGCCGACGCGGATAAGGACAGCAGGCGGAGTGCCGGACACATCGGAAAAGCAGAAACGGAAAGCGAAGAAGGTGAAGCAGCAGATTCAGTGGGAGTTAAGGAGCAAGGCCAAAAATAGCGAGGAGGCGAAAGGAAGTAATTGCGCGCCTGGGCTAACCGAATGGTTATTGCCCACTATCCTGGTTAGTGTGGAGGAGTGTTCTGACGGTAGCATCCATCACAGCGCGTCCGGCAAGATGCCGTATCGCCATTCAGTGTATTGACGGTCGTTCCAAGATCGGAATGACCCAATAGCGACGGTGCGGTCTTGATCGATTCTCCTACTTCGGCGAGAAGCGTGGCATGTGTATGTCGAAACGAATGCCACGATACTCGTGGCAACTTGATCCGATCACAATTCACCGAGAAGACCAACTCTACGATCGCGGATCGCGTACGTTCCTGTATTCTCAGGGATATCGTCATCGAAATGTCTCACCCTCCCTGGTAGCAAATCCTTGGAGTGTGTCCAATCGAAGCACGAGTAGGCCAAACGTTCGCGCGCTGACCGCTCAGCGAGCGCGGGCCACTAACAGCGTCAAATCGTCTCTCAGTTCTTTGCCGCCGAAGTTGTGCGCCGCCGCGGCAATCGCCTCTAGCAGACCCGCAGCGGGAAGATTTCTATTTGCTTCAACGGCAGCGAGCAAGCGCGCGTCGCCGAAGAGTTCATCAGAACTGCTCTGGGCTTCGGTCACCCCGTCAGAATACGCCACCAAGATATCGCCAGACGACATAGTTGCTTCACCAACCGTGCAGTTCCAATTCTCCAATATCCCTAGCACAGTTGCCGTGGGGCCTAGCTTTTCACAGATGCCATCAGCGCGAACCAGGAATGCCGGGCAGTGTCCGCAATTGACATAACGGAGCTTTCGCGTTGTGTCGAAGTAATCCGCAAAAAACATCGACGCGAAGAAACCTGGTGTCACGGACTCATAGAACAGTTTGTTCACTGTACGAAACAGCTTTTCCAGATTCTCGAGCGCGGTAACATACTGGCTTCGAACACTCGCTTGGAGGTTGGCCATCAATAGCGCGGCGGAGACCCCCTTTCCAGAAACGTCGGCCAGCACGAAACCCACTCGGCCTCTACCCATGTCGAGGAAATCGTAATAGTCGCCACCGACGCTCCAAGCCGGCTCGCAGCTCCCGGCATACTCCAACGTCTCCAGCGGCGGCGCATGTTGCGGTAACAACTTCCGCTGCACTTCGGACGCGATAGCCATTTCATTTGCACGTTTCTTCTTCGAATCGACGGGGACCGGTAGGTTGTTTGCTAGCCACGAGCTTTCGGAAACCTGTGAAGTGAGGGATCCCGAAACGGCACAGTCTTCGCTGGAACAGGATCGTTGGGGCAACTCCCGACTGGCGGGAGTGTGACCGAACAACTGGGGATTCCGCGTGGGCACTGCAACAGCACAATCCGGTTCGAGCCCGGCGAGCGGCTGGCTAGCAGGGACATGACCAGGGCAAAGTCTTGCGGTGGCCAGCCTGGCCGCGTCGACTTTAGTGTTTACTGGGATCATATCTGCCATTGTCGCCTACATGCCATTTCTTGCTACAAGTTTGGCGTTTCTTCTAGCTGTGAAATTCATACCGTGTTTGTGCCGCGGTCCTCTTCGAACCATATAGCGCGTTGACGTTCCATAGCGCAACTGCCGGCTTCCACGGGACTGGAATACGCTGTCCTCTAAAGCAAAGAACGTAAGAGCGGTTGGAAACCCTTCGGAGGATTTGCTTTGATCCTAAACAAACAAGGTATTTGGTGTAGAATCGCCCCGTGCCCGGCATGGATTACGCTGCGTTATCGGCGGAGGGACTGATTCTTGCCTGCACGCAGACGGGAGACCCGGCTGCGTGGGAGGAGTTTGTCCGGAGATTTCACCGGCTGATCGCCACCGTGGCGCTGCGCGTCGCGAGGCGGTGGGGTGATTTTTCGCCCCAAGCGGTCGACGATCTGATCCAGGAAACCTACCTAAAGCTTTGCGCGGGCAACTTCCGCATTCTTCGTAATTTCAAGTCACAGCATCCAGATGCGTTCTACGGCTATCTGAAGGTGGTGACGGCTAACCTAGTTCACGACCATTGCAAGACCGCGCATTCCCTTAAGCGAGGTTCCGGCACGGTCGAAGTCGCAGCCGATCCACAGATCACATCTGAGGGTGGCGCGACCGCCAAGAGCAGCGAGCGGGGCATTCTGTTGCAGCAGATAGACGTCCTGCTCGGTAGGCTGGCAGTGGGGCAAAACCTAGAGCGAGACCGGAGAGTGTTTTGGTTGTACTACCGCGTCGGCCTAACCGCGAATGCTATTGCGTCCCTGCCAGCCATCGGACTGAGTACCAAGGGTGTGGAAAGCACTATCCTCCGGCTGACGCGGCTGCTGCGACAGGAGCTGGCAGCGGATCGCCCACGGCCCGGGGGCGTGCACGACTAAGGACGAAGGAATTTAGTCCCCCAAGTCGTTGTACTAAGAGGAAGAAGGAGTGAACTTGGCTAACGACCACCTTGGCCTGCAAGAGATCGAATGGCTCGCGGAAAGCTCCCGGCACACTAGGCCAGCGGCGCAGACGGAGGAAGCCAGGCTCCACTTGGGCAGGTGCGAGTTCTGCCAAGGTCTTATGAAAATGTATGAAGAATTGAAAGCGCCAGGAGAAGAGCGCGGGGGACCAAACTGTCCCGCAGAGTCCGACTGGTGGTATGTGGCCACGGGCCTGCAGCCAGAATCGCGGGCAGCCGAATTGCTTGAACATTCAACTCGCTGCGACGCCTGCGCCTTGCTATTGCGTCAAGCAACTGAGGACTTCACGGACGAGGTAACGGAACAGGAAATTACGCAGATAAGTACCCTCCCCAGTGCCCAAAGGGAATGGCAGCAATCCCTTGCACAAAGACTCAGCGCGACAGAATCCGCGCGCGGCAAACAAGGCCTATGGAGCCGGGGCTTGGCAGATTGGTTCCCTCGGCCACGTCGAAGCGTATTTCGCTATGCATGGGCATATGCGGCTGCGGCCATTATGCTCCTTGCTGCCGGCGTTTGGCTGATGCAGACGCGGCGCGAGCCTTCGATTAACCAGCTGATCGCACATGCTTACACCGAACAGCGTCCCTTCGAATTGCGCATCGCAGACGCAGCCTACGGCCCGGTTCGTCAGGAACGCGGGGGAGAGCGCTCAGCCCTTGCGGAGCCTGCCGGTTTGCTTAAAGCTAAATATATTATTAAGGAACGATTGGCCACCCGACCAGACGACGAGGCAATCTTGGCAGCGAGCGGCAGGGTCGAGCTCTTGGAAGGGCATTATGACGAGGCCATTCGAACCTTCGGCCGCCTGCTGGACACTCATCCGGATTCCCCGCCACTGCTTACTGATCTCGCTACAGCCTACTGCCAGCGCGCCGCGGCAGTAGACCGCGCAGTCGACTACGGACAGTCCATAGAGCTCTTCGGCCGGGTCCTTGCAAAAAAGCCCGACGATCCCGTCGCCTTGTTTAATCGAGCCATCGCCCTGGAAAGGATGCATGCCTATAATGAAGCCATTCATGACTGGGAGCACTACCTCCGTGTGGATGCGAGTGGCGATTGGGCCGCCGAGGCTCAGCGGCGCCTGAGTGAACTGCGCGAAAAGATGAAGGCGCGCGAAAGGCCTTAGATCATGCTGCGTAGCGCCCCGGGATTGGCCGCACCCATTCTTAGGGCGCGCGCGACCAGCCAGCCAACGCCGCCAGCGTCCTGGTCCGCGTCCCTCGATGAGGAATATCAGAGCCCAGAGTGCCCGGACTGTCGTTACGTCAAGATTGATCGCCGATGAGAAAGCGCCTATGCTGCCGACTTCCGGGATCTTGGGCTGGCGTCACTGCGGCCCAATTGCTCGAAGGGATACTCCGGTGGAAGTCGTTATGAGCAGATAGGAAGCGTACACGAACGGCGCCGAGCAAGATTCACAGTGCGCCCGGTGGGCAGCCAGATAGGAATGGAGGCTTGAGATGAGGCCAAAATGGACAGTCTTGGTTTACATGGTGGCGGATACCGGCGACAGTTTCTATCAGTATGCGATGGGCGATATTACCGAAATGATGGCGGCTACGTTTGATCAGCGGGTAAGAGTCGTAGTGCATGCGGATGCTCCGGCTCGTTGGCAGACCAAGTGCTGGGAAGTGACCGGCGCTTCCGATGTTGCCGTGGGAGGATGTGTCACGGCGAAGAAGATGGGAGTCGCCAAAGAAGTCCCTTGCCATGACAAGAGTCTGCTGGATTTCGTTCAAAACGTTGTAGACAACTACGAATCAGACTACTACCTGCTTGTTCTTTGGGGACATGGCGAAGGAATCGACTGGAAGGAGAAAGTATTGGCGGGGCGCGCGTCCAACTTCAAGGGGGCAGGCAAGCGATTCGCACCTGGATCACAAAACGCCATCGATGTCGGGGTGCTGGGGAAGTCGCTCGCAAAATTGCGGTTGGAGAAAGTCAAAAGAGACAAAGTCGTTGTTGGCTTTGACGCATGCCTGATGGGCATGGTTGAGGTGTTCGATGAAATTCAACCGTACGTGGGTTGGGTTGTCGCGGCTGCAGACGAGATACCCGATACAGGTTGGCCGTACACGGACGTCTTGCAGATACTTGGAAATTGTCCTGATATTCAGCCGAAGGATCTGGCCAAGAACATTGTAAACGTTTGTGCGCAGTGGTATTCCACGCACAATTATAATACTGGTGAAATAACAGAGTCCGATGACAGTTCCGGTGCTAGAGTTAGCTTTGCTGCTTGTAATCTTTCCCACGGTCCTGCTGTTCTGGACGCAATGCGGGCGCTGACAGCCGCGTTGAGGGCATATATATCCGATATATACGATATCTCAGCTTGGAACGCCGTAAAGGAGGCACGAGATTTCGCAGAGGATCTCTCGGAAAAAGCCTATGTCGATCTATATGCGTTTTGTAGTGAGCTCGCGCGACTGACTGAACATCCTGAACTGAGGGATGCCGCGAACAACGTGAAACTGAGCGATGCCGTGAACAGCGTTATAAATGCATTGAACGATTCAATTGCTGCGTTTCAGTTTTCTAGCAGCTATCCTCAAAAGTATTCGAAAGATGCGCGAGCGGTATCGATCTGTTTCCCGGAATCGGCCGACTTGGTGGGCAGTATTCGCGACCTTCAAGTCAATTGGGGTGCCTACCTCGAGCTAACCTTCAACCATATGACGCATTGGTCTGATTTTCTCACCGAGTTCTGGGACAGGCAGCGGGCCGCAGGCGATCGACGCAAGCCAAGAGCTCTGGCGAAAGCAGCAGGATGCTAATCGAGTACGTCCACATTCCCGCCAAAGGAGGAACGCATGGGGAACGCACGAGTGGCAAAAATAGAAGGACCCGAGAAACCACCGACAGTATTGGAAGAGGAGACGGTCATAGGGTGAGGTACCAGCGTGCCCGGTATTCAGATCAATTGGGCTCCTACATCCATCTGAATTTCAGCCGGGGATCGCACCAATCACAGGAAAGAGGAGGCGACGACAATGGGAGATCTGCTAACGAAGAGAGAGGGAACCAACAAGAGAGAGGGAACCAACAAGAGAGAGGGAACCAACAAGAGAGAGATGAAGGAGGCCTACTCGGATGCAGGTGCTGAAGGGGATTACACGGTCACCCTGCCTGACGGGGACACGATCACGATCCAGGGCGCAATTGCCGTCAAGGTGTTGGCTCATGGCGAGCTAAATCTCGTAACGGATACGGGGCGGTGGTATCTCTTCGCGCCAAACGCATGGAAGTCCGCGTCTCCCAACCAGCCCGAACCGGGCAACCCCGGCACTTAGCCGGGCTCTCGGTCAGCGTCCATAGGAGCCAAAGGCGGCCCAGTAATAGGGGTGTGCGGTGCCGGGTTGAGTTTGCAGCTTGTGACCAGCCTGCTGGAGCGCGACTGCAATCGGCAGGCCCTCAAAGAGGCGAGTATAGAACTCAGCCATCGTCCGCTCGGTAAGGCGGGAATCCACGGGCCAGCGGGAAGCAACTACGTGCGGAACGCCTGCACGGAGGAAGCTGCGGACCAGAGTGTCTGGCACACCAAACCCTTTCTCTGTTTCCGCAGTAGCGCAAGCGGACAGCACAACGAGTTGCAGTCGTTGAAGCATTGCTGATTGCAAGTCGCTCGCCGAAAGAAGCCTCGGTTCATCGGCATTTTCATCCGATTCGGAGGGAGAGGCGAGAACGAGGCCGCTCTGCTTGACTCCAGAGACGGCGTGCCCAGCAAAGTGAAATACATCACTACGGGCCAACTCTTGCCGAATGGCCGAGGATGTCACTTCTCTCCCGGAAAGCAACCGCGAATGCCGAAATCTTGCGGCGATGCTCGAAGCTTCGCGATCCGCATCCGGCAGCGGAGAAAACCGGGAGGCGACCGCCGAGGCAAGTTCGGGCATGCCTACAACAAGTGCCGTTTGCTCTGGAGAAATTGTTGTAGCTGCGCGAAGGTTTAGCCAGTAACTCAGGCCGGGCGAAACCACGATAGCCAACTGATTGCCCAGGTACTGTCCGCGCCCGTCCACCAAAGCTGGCCACGGCACATCACTTAGGAATGAGTCCGGTTCTACTATCAAAAGCCGGCTCGGCTCCAGATGCCGCTCGAATGGAGCAACAAGCAAATTGTAGAGATTTTGACCTTCCAGCCGGAGCCTCGCGACGTCAGAATTTGGATCGGCACACAAGTGCGCGAAGCTTCTCACGCGGCCCGCCAATTCCTCTCCCGAGGCGGCAATCCACACGAAGTTCACTCCACGGTTGTCGAAGGCCCAGGCAGCCACTCCAGAAGGCAGGGACGCAAAGGAAATAACCGTTTCGTGTTGCAAAGCCGGGATTGTATGCCCAACTCGCATCAGGAGCCGCGAGCTCGGCCCGCCACTCAGGTTCGCGGAGAGATCCCCTCCGAAGGACGAAGGCCTGGACCCTCGCAAGGCGGAAGCGCGGTACCATTCCCATACCTCCAACGCTTGGGCGGCATCTGGCTCGTGAGCATACAGCTCAACAAGCATGCGGTAGGACAGGGCAGCATCCCATTCCCAAGCGAGTCGGTCTGCCTCCGTCCCAAGCGAGCGCAAATGGAGTTCACTAACGCGCAGCGCGCTCCGGAGGGCCTGCTCCGCCTCCTGTAGGTTCCCGCGGCTAAGATGCAGCTGACCGAGCGTCTGATAGAAGCTGAAGGCAGCCCAGGAGTCTGTGCGGTGGGCGAGAAGCGGTTTAACCTGTTCCAGTCGGTCCGCTGCCGAATCAAGCCTGCCTTGCTGAACCTCGACGGCAGCGAGGTCAATTTCGGATGAGGCCCGAAAAACCGATTTGCTCGGAAGCATAGAAAGCTGCTGGCTGGCAATCCGGAATTCGGCCTCGGCTTCAGGCACCTCTCGGACCCTCATCGCGGCCACCGCGAGCGCGTGATGGGCCCACGCCTGGTAAAAGCGGTTCGGCGTTTTTTCTATCATGCCAAGCGCTTCGCGGTACAAATGCAGCGCCAAGTGCCATTTCTGTGCATCCTCTGCCAGGTCGGCCAATTCCACATAAGATTCATAAGCGTGAAAAGGATTGTTCAGAACTGCCCAAAACGCCCCCAAACCCGCCCGAGTGTCTTGCCAGTTACGCTCTGTTGAGCGAAGGAATCCGGATGCAAAGAGAACGCTCTCTAGATGCTGTCCGATATAGCCCGTGCTCTTTGTGAGCTCCAGTGCACCCTCGCTCAAATACTGGGCTTGATCGAGATTTCCGGCATGGTTTTCGCACGCCGCGCGCCAAAGAAACACTTGCGCCTTCAGCCATGGGTAGGAGTCGAGCTTCGTCTCTCGGAGTTGTGTGTCTGAAGCCAGCAGGCAGTCTTGTATTCGCGCCGCCCGCAACAGCGAGTAGATGATTTCCTCGCGTGCGTGCAGATATCCGGCATCGGACTTGGCGGTTTGGAAAAAGTGGGCCGCCGATTCTGCCAGCGGGCGGGCCGAGTCAGGGTCGCCGGCTGCATTGGCTTTCGCGGCTCGCGCCAGAAAATCGAGTGCTTGCACGAAAGGCTCTCCCGTATTCGCTGGCGCAGAATCTGCTGGCAAGTCTCGGAGAAGATCGGCAAGCCAAGGATCCTTATGGCGCGTGCGCAATACATCGGCTGCGGCTGTCAGCGCCTCCCACACGCCCTGTTCGAGGCGCCACACATGCTGACCAGACGAATCTGCCGAAACGTACAAAGACGGCAACCATCGCTGAACTGCAAGATCCAGGTACTCTTCGTCGAAAGAAACAGGCCAGGGAGTGGGGAACGGCGACTGGCCAGTTGCGCGGGCACGTAGGAGGGGAGTCGCTGTTACTGGGTCACTTTGCAGCAAGGACAACGGCCGATCGCGCGCCTTAATTTCTTCCTGTAGTTCGCTTAGACGTCGGCGAGCTTCATCGGCCCAACTACCCTTCGGGTCCACGCGGAGGTAGTGTTCCCAATCACGGATGGCTTCTTGATAGGCGAACATCTTTTGCAAAGCGATGGCTCGGTTGAAAAGCGCCACATGGTCGTCAGGGGTCTTTGCGAGAGTCCGGCCAAGCAATTCTATGGTTTGTCCGTAGTCGATCGCATGGTCTGTCGCTACGGCACGTTGGAAATAGGCAGTAGCGAGATCCGTAAGTAAGGCCGGGGAATCCGGCTGAGCGTCCAGCATTCGGCCGAAGGTTCGAATGGCCTCGTCATAATGCCCTGCCAGAAGCTCGACCTTGCCGCTCGCGACCAGCATGGCTTGGTCGTTTGGCCGCGTCGCCAGCCGCTCCTTAATAAGGTATTCAGCCTTGAGCAAATCGGCCGGCTCCGCAAGAGCCGATCGTTCGCCGCTGCGCTCTTGGCGAACGGGACCGTAAGCGGCGCCGGCGATACGCAGTTCGAAAGGACGCCGCTCAGCGTAGGCACTCGCAATGAGCTGATCGATCGAAGGCTGGCGCCGTGTCTGCACGAGCCAAACACCCGCCGCAAGGACAACAATGGCAGCTGTCGCGTAAGCCCATGCGTAGCGGAAAGCACTGCGTGGGGGCCAGGTCAATCGATCTGAGAGGGATCGAGCCCATTGGCTGACAACGGTTATGAGATTGCCTGCCTGGCCGCCCTCGGTTCGTGCCGCGACAAGTCTCTGCGCCAAGGATTGCTGCCATTCTTGCTGCGCACTGGGGAGCGTCGTGAGGCACCCAATTTCCTGATCCGCCACCTCTTCCGTAAAATCTTGAATCGCCTGACGCAACAGCAAACCGCAGGCGTCGCAATGAGTGGAATGTTCAAGCAGGTCGGTCACTTGCGAATCCGGCAATTGGCCGGCGGCTACTCCCCACCAAACGGTCTCCAAGGGGCAGTCCGGCGCCGGGCGAGCCGTTGCGGCGGCTGCGTCCAGTTGTCCGGATCTTCGCTGGAGGTCTTCATGCATTTGTACAAGCCCCTGGCAAGGCGGACACTCACTCAAGTGGTGCCGAATTTCATCCAATTGCGCTTCCTGGCCCGGAGTGCCATTTCCTCTCCGTGGGCCTTCGGCCAGCCATTCGATCTCCTGAAGCCTAACGTGGTCCCGAACCAAGGTCACCCCCTTCTCTTCTTAATACAACGACTTTGAGGGATAAATTCATTCTACCCGAGCATTATTGCCCGCCTTAGGTCGATCTCTGCCAATTTCATCGCGCAAAAGCCGTGTCAGCCGGAGGAGACTGCTCTCCACTCCTTTGGTACTTAAGCCGATGGATTGAAGGCCGGCGATGGCATCAGCCGTCAAACCCACGCGGTAGTACAACCAGAACAGCTTGCGATCTCGTTCGAGGTGTGGGCCGGCTGCGAGCCTGCTGAGCGCGGCGTCTATCTCCCGCAATAGAATCCCCCGCTCACTGCTCTTGACGCCCGAGGCTCCGCCTAAAGAGTCACAACCCAATGGAATCTTCTCGTCGGCCGCGATTTCGACGGCGCCGGAACCCCGTTTGGAGGAATGCGCCGCCTTAAAATGGTCATGAACCAGATTGGCCGTTACGACATTTAGATAACCGTAGAACGCATCCGGGCGGTCTGACTTGAACTCACGGAGCATTCGGAAGTTGTCCTCACAAAGCTTAAGGTAGGTTTCCTGAACCAAATCATCGATCAATTGCGGCGAAGACTCTCCCCAACGTCTTGCAACGCGCAGGGCTACCGTGGCGATTAGCCGGCGGAACCTGCCAACAAACTCCCGCCATGCAGCAACGTCATCGGTCTGCCAACAGGCTACGACCAATTCCTCTGGGGATAGTGAGGCGTAGTCCATAAGAGCCAAGGTGGATTCTACACGTACTTGGCTAGTTAGCGAGATTCCAGGCAAACCGCCGAAGGGTTTCATTCCGATCTCTCGTTCTTGGTTGTGAGTCAGGGTTTTTCTCCGGGAGGATGCTCCACAAACTTCGAATGGCGCCTACAATCTGCCCCGGCTAGATTGGATCGATAGAGCTAAACACGTCGGAACAAGCGCCGAACCTCCGACTAGGAACAACACGGGAACGGCATGCCCAACACCAAACCCAACAATGTTCCAAAACGACCCGGCCCTTGTGGCCCTATCCTGGGCGACGGGAAGTCCTGCTCTTCTGCCATTCCCACAATTGAGCCGCTCATCGTGCTCGAAAGCACTAGCTTGGCGCCGCAGCCCAAGCGCAGTCCGCATTTGCGCTGTTGCACCCCTGTTCTCAGTCGAGGTCGCCCTGCAAGATCCCGCACCTGGGAGAAGTCGGCCACATTGGGACCTCTTTCGTCGCATGTTTCGCCGCAGAGTTTGCGAGCTGCGAGAACCGTGGCAACCGGGGGCGAAGCAAAAAACGGACGCATGAATCAAATGGCCATAGCGCGCGAAGTTCAAAGGAAGCTGTTGCCGCAGCATATGCCTGTGCTGGAAACGCTGGACTATGCCGGAAGCTGCGAACCGGCATGGACAGTCGGTGGCGACTATTATGACTTTCTCGATAAGGGCAACGGTCGAGTGGGTTTCGTGCTAGCCGACGTGTCGGGCAAGGGAGTGTCCGCAGCTCTGTTGATGGCCAACCTGCAAGCGAGTGTGCGGAGCCAATACGTTCCGGCTCTCGAAGATTTGGGGGGATTGTTTCGTTCGGTGAATAAGCTGTTCTACGAGTCCGTGATGCTGGGTTTCTTCGCGACTCTGTTTTTTGCCGAGTATTTCGACACAACTCGCAGGCTGCGTTACGTCAATTGCGGCCATTGCCCCGCCTTCCTAGTTCATGCGGATGGCCAATGTGAAAAGTTGCACGCCACCGCAACTGTGCTCGGAATGTTCGAAAACTGGGATTGTTCGGTGGGTGAAGCGGCTATCTCATGCGGTGACATCTTAGTGGTGTATTCAGATGGCGTCACTGAGGCACGGAATAGCTCCGGTGAGTTCTTCGGGGAAGAACGATTGCTGGCCGCCGTTCGAGCGAACGCGAGTCTTTCCGCCAAACGTCTGGCAAAAGCAATTGCTGAAGCAGCGCACGACTTCGGCGGCAAAGAACAGGCCGACGACTTGACACTGTTGGTGGCCCGCGCCAGTTAACTTCCGTCGCACAAGCACTTAGACATTTCCCTGCGTAGCCCAGTTGGTTAGAACCTGCATCAAATTTATCGGCATGAGAACTACCCGGCCGATACGGAGAGCTGATTGTTTGCTTTGGATTGTTCCACTAGCTTTGCCGTCGCGAATATAGTTCTGAGATCGGCTTGATTGGGACTAACCAGCCATTCGCAGTCCTCCGCGTCTTCCCTAAGATAATTGCAAACTCAACTTCAGGAGCGCTCTGCAAATAAGACTCCGCTTCCTGCGCTGTTCCTGCGCAGAAACCCGGCACGAATTTGAAGCTCCCTTGTTCCGCGAGTTCCCTCGGCTTCGTTTCTAGGTTCGTTTCCTGCGCCTTCTTTTCCAGGAGCAGATCAAATGGATTCATCCTTCCTCGATCGACACCAGAGAACCTATCCCCAATCGCGATGTCTGCGACGATAGCCGGTTCAAATTCGGACTTACTAACGATAAATTCGAATGGGGGGAGCGTCTGGCGCAACCGAACATCGCGGTCGGTCACTTCGATAACCACATACTCGTTGCGCAGCATTGTTGCCTCCGAAGACCGTTCGAGTTTCTCATCACGTTCTGTCTCTGAGAACGTCGTGCAAACTCACCCTGCCTTCATCTAGAAAACGCTAGGCGCTGGCAAAACCCTTTTTTCGTGGTTAACGACCAAGGGGGAGGTGAAGGAAGTGCGTCCAGCAGCTTGACTCCGGGCCTTCTACGGGGTACTTCCGCGCAGATATGGGACCACTGCCGAGGAGCATCCAGGTGAGGAACGAAAGGAATGCGGTCGAAAACCGCCAAGGAGTTGTTCTCAGTTTGTTCTCACAAAACCCGACTGCACCCCTCTGATGAGACAGTTTTTGATGGACACACTTGCAGTTCTTTGAGTTTCCTTCCCGTCCCCCGAGGAAGCCGGGGATCTGGGGGAGGGGGCGACGTCGCCCCCTCCCCCAGGAAGTTTGTCGCTTGTGTTCGTCATGGCGTGAAAAACGCTAGAGTTGCACTCGCCGAGCTCGCGACCGCTCCCAGCCAGGAGGAACTATGTCCTACAGGATAGCGGGAATTGATGTCCGCAAAAAGATGCTGGCTGCCGCCTGTTTTGCGGGTATGCCTCAGGTTTGGGAGCGGCTGTGCGTCCTGCACCTGGGCGAATAATCCAGGTTTCGGCTACGGTGCTATCGGCAGTTGTTCGTGATAGATTTCTGGCGCGGCCGCCGAGCATCAGGAGCTGAGGAAAAGTATGGACACAGTACTCCGAGCGGATCACATCGGCAGTTTTCTTCGGCCTGCTCGATTGCTCGAAGCCCGGCGTAGTAATCCGGAGGTGCTGCGGCAAATTGAGGACGAAGCTATCCGGCGGGTCCTCGCCAAACAAAAAGAGCTTGGATTTGCGGCCGCTACGGATGGCGAATTCCGCCGGCGAAATTTTATGAGCGATTTTACGGACGCGGTCGAGGGATTCGATCTGGGAGATGCGATCGGGCGAAACTGGCACGCGGAACAGACGGCTAGCGCGCCCGTGAGTAGCGTGACTGGGATCGTTACGTCGAAGCTGCGTCAGGTGCGACCGTTGACGGGCCACGAACTGCCGTTTTTGAAGGCCAATAGCCCGCTGCCAATTAAGATTACGTTGCCAAGCGCGACGCAATTTCCCGCCATCTCGTTCAAGCGCGGTGTCACAGATGAGATTTACCAAGATCATTCGGCGCTGCTGTGGGACATCGTGGAGATTATGAAGGCTGACCTCGCGAAGCTTGCTTCCGATGGCGTGAACTACATCCAGATCGATGCGCCGCGCTACAGCTACTACATGGATGCGAAGTGGCGGGAATGGATCAAGACGGAATTGAAGGTGGATCCGGGCGCCGCGCTCGATGAAGCGGTGTGTGCGGACAATGCCTGCTTCCTGGCGGCGAGGAACAGCGGCGTGACGCTGGGCATTCATCTATGTCGAGGAAACAACCGCAGCCATTGGTATGCCGAAGGCGGGTATGACGCGATTGCGGAAAAGTTGTTTGGAACGTTGGCGGTTGACCGGTTTCTGCTGGAATATGATGACGAGCGATCCGGTACATTTGAGCCGCTGCGTTTTGTGCCAAGGGGCAAAACCGTGGTGCTGGGGCTGATCAGCACAAAGGTTCCGCGCATGGAAGATCCGGACATGCTTGCGCGGCGAATCGACGAAGCATCGAAGTACGTGGCAATCGAAAATCTGGCCCTGAGCCCGCAGTGCGGATTCGCGTCGACGGCGGAAGGAAACCTCCTCAGCGAGGACGATCAATGGGCCAAGCTGAAGCTGGTGACGGACATGGTGCAACGAGTTTGGGGCTGAGCCGGGAGAGGTGGAATGAAAACAATTCAGGGGCCGGGCATATTTCTGGCGCAGTTCGCCTCAGATAGCGCGCCGTTTAATACGCTGGACGCAATCTGCGCCTGGGCGAAGAGTTTGGGCTATGTCGCGGTGCAGATTCCGTCGTGGGATGCGCGGTTGATCGATCTGAAGCGCGCTGCGGAAAGCAAAGCGTATTGCGAGGAGCTCGCCGCCGTAGCTGCGCGACATAACCTGGTCATCTCCGAGCTTTCAACGCATCTGCAGGGGCAGCTTGTTGCGTGCCATCCTGCTTATGATGCGGTGTTTGATGGATTCGCACCGGAGCGGCTGCGCGGGGATCCGAAGGCGCGGCAGGGTTGGGCCGTGGAACAGATGCATCATGCGGCGAGGGCTTCAGCGCACTTTGGCCTGAAAGCCCACGTCACGTTTTCGGGTTCGCTGGCGTGGCCGTACCTGTATCCCTGGCCGCAACGGCCGGGGGGCCTTATCGAGGCGGCTTTTGACGAACTGGCAAAGCGTTGGCTGCCGATCCTGAATGTATTTGACGAGGCCGGAGTGGACCTGTGCTTTGAGATTCATCCGGGCGAGGACCTGCACGACGGAGAGACCCTCGAGATGTTTCTGGAGCGCGTGCACGAGCATCCGCGCTGTAACCTGCTTTACGATCCCAGCCATTTTGTACTGCAGCAACTCGACTACCTGCACTTCATCGATTTCTACCACTCGCGAATCAAGATGTTCCATGTGAAGGACGCCGAGTTCCATCCCACGGGGAAGCAGGGCGTTTATGGGGGATATCAGCCGTGGCTGAAGCGGGCCGGGAGATTTCGTTCACCGGGAGACGGCCAGGTGAACTTTGGGATGATATTTTCGAAACTGACGCAATACGATTTTCCCGGATGGGCGGTTTTGGAATGGGAGTGCTGCATCAAGAGCAGCGAGCAGGGAGCAAGAGAAGGAGCGCCATTTATACGGCGACATATTATTGAGGCGGCCACGAATTCGTTTGATGATTTTGGGAAGTCGGGGGCGGACAGGGAAAGATTGCGCGGGATCCTGGGGCTATCGGAGGAGAGAAGGTAGAAGAACGAGAACAGTCTCAGCCCTGAAGGCCGAGCCACAGGTTTGAGGAATGCTAGGAGCTTTGGTCGGTGAGCGTGCCATCAACGAAGTTAATCTTGCCCCAGGGTGAGATCACAAGCAAAAGCAGGCGAGGGTCATACCCGCAGCGTGCCTGGATAGGGTTGCTCATGGCGTCATTTAGAGGAGTGCCGTTGCCACGCTTGCCGACAGCATTGAAATTATCGCCGTTTTGGGATCGATGGGACGAAGTGACCGCCGAGAAATTGACGATTAAAGGCCGGATTGGAGTTGCGCGATACCTGATCGGGATACCTTGACGTCGTCTTCGGATTTGCCGCCACTGAATGCTGCGATCAGATACCCGTTTCTTCCGTGAACGATCACACCGCCGTTCCATCCGAACTCGCCGGTCATTGGAGGGCGCACCTGGCTGCCGCTGTCTTTGAGGGTATCGGCCATCTCCGCCGCTTTGGCGTAGGCAATTCCGAGCAAGTTGGCGCCCTTGTCGCTCTGTGAGGGCTCGTCTTTCATTCTGCCAACAATGGCCATTTTTGAAGTCCAGGATTGAATGCGATCGCCTTCGAAGTAGGCCACCACCGCGACGCCACCGATGCCTAGTTGCTCGGCGCGCTTGCGCATGGCTAGCAGAGCGGAGTCCGCCAAACTGTCGAAAGTATTGACGGCTGGGGGACCATACAGGAAAGCTGGAGCCATTTCGGCGATGTCCACACGAAGGCTGACGGAATCCGCCCCTGGGAAGTTAGCGGTGATTTTCTGGGTGACGCGGCCTGTGGCGGCCCATTCCGTTCCGCGCTGAAACGTGGTGATGAAGCCAACGCAGCTTAAGGCGGCGACGTCATGGCCCATGGTGGTGTGAAATACGCGGCCCTTGCCGTAGCTCACGACGATGAGACTCGGCTCGTCACGTCCGGTGCCCTTGTTGTCCGGGTCCGAATGGGCGGTGGCAAGCACGGTCATATTCTCGCCGGGGCCACGGAGGGTGGCGTAGAGTTCATCGGCGCCGTGCATCCAGACGCGCGGCAGGCCTTTCATGATTGGGTGATCGGGTGTGCGAGTGGTGACCTGATAAGGCAAACGAACTCCATGGGAACCGGCTGGCCCGGGAGAATTGTCGCTGACGAGTTTGCCGTCGTTGAAATACCATAGCGGGCCGGACTTCTCAGAGCGACCTCGCCAACCGCCAACGCCGGTCATCTGGTTGAATGCCAGCCAACCCGGGAAGGCATTGTCTGCGGCATGGACGATGACGAGCCCTCCACCATTTTTCACAAACTGCTCCAAGTGCTGGCGTAGATCGAGAGGCCAATCCGGAGCGTCGCAGTTGAAGACAATGGCCTGATAGCTGCCGAAATCAGGCTTGAAGTTAGCGAAGTCTTCACCAAAGCTGGGAGCGGTAGCGACGGTGACCTCGAATAACCCGGTGTCCTCAAGCTCTTTTTTCAGCACGCGAGAGGTGAGTTGCCAGTTGTGGTAGGGACCACCGCTCTCTCCGTCAAGAAGGAGCACACGGATCGGGTTGGAATGGGATGGCACGGGCGCCGGGCAAAGCATTGTAGTCCAGACCGCTGTCAAAAGAATCGCGAACGCGAGTTTTCTCATGCTAGCTCCCTGAATGTTACTTGGCCACGGCGTTGGCTGCGTTAGCGGCAAGAATATAGGACGCGACAGTATCCACCACGTACTCGTTTTCGTACCACAAGAAGGGCCAAGCTTCCTTGAGTTCGGGAAAGTCCGGCTGAATGATTACGATTCCCGGGATGATTCCACCGGGAATGAAGCTGTAGTCGGCGCGATTGTTGCCATAGGCGATGAGCTTGGACTGGGTTCCCACGGAAGAAACAAAAGAGAGATTCGATACTGGATGGGTGCCGAGGACGTAGTCGAAACCACGCAGGATATACTCGGGTCCGACAATGTCAGGAAACGTTTTGTGAAAGAAGTACATCTGGACGGAGAATCCAGCC
>Ga0210392_10000536_pt1 | contig 22869 bp, 29 predicted proteins | sample IncBWC30OmetaG_FD_161057 | JGI IMG/M metagenome (GOLD analysis project Ga0210392, IMG submission 161057) | Forest soil microbial communities from Barre Woods Harvard Forest LTER site, Petersham, Massachusetts, United States - Inc-BW-C-30-O ...
TCCAAAGCATCCCAATCACAGGAGCAGTTCTATCATTAAGCGACGCGCACGGTAGCGCACAGCCCTATCTGGGCTCGTTCGCGCCAAGGAACGACCCTCAAAAGTCAATTCTCAGACGCGCTCCTAGAACGTTTGACAGAACTGACAAGCAAGCGCCTCCTTGTCAGCTCAGGATCGGTGGCCAGCGCCAACAGCCAGCGCCAACGGAGCTTGACAGGCCGTATGGGTCCATCGTAAGGGAGTGATTGATTGATGTGGACGCTCAGCCGATGGGATTGCTCTGCTTTTCAGGAGGTACTCGATCACTATGCCCAAGAGTGTAGCCGTACTCGGCGGTGGAGTCGCGGGATTGAGCGCCGCGCATGAACTGGCGGAGCGCGGATACGACGTCACCGTATACGAAAAGAAAGACATGTTCGGAGGCAAGGCACGAAGCCTCTCTGTGCCAAACACTGCAACTGCTGGCCGCAAGGATCTCCCAGGCGAGCACGGATTTCGATTCTTCCCGCGATTTTACAAGCATCTGCCGGACACCATGATGCGGATCCCTTTTCCTGGCAATGGAAGTGTCTTCAAGAATCTGATAAATGCTACCCGCATCGAAGTGGCGAGGGCGGGCAAAGCTCCGCTGGTTCTGACCGCGCGGATTCCCCAGGACCCGCAGGACTGGGCGGTTGCTTTTCATACCACGTTCACCGGCATTGGGGTCCCAGATGACGAGGTTTTGTTTTTTGTCGATCGGCTCCTTGTCCTGCTGACGAGTTGTCCGGAACGGCGGCTAGCGGAGTACGAGAAGATCCCGTGGTGGACTTTTGTGGGCGCCGAGACGCGATCGAAGGAATATCAGACTCTGCTGGCCGAGGGACTCACGCGATCACTCGTGGCCATGCGCGCAGAAGATGGCAGCACGCGGACGGTGGGTTATATGCTGCTGCAGCTGCTCTTCGGTCTTCTGACAACCGGCGGGTTCGATCGCCTGTTGAGTGGCCCTACGAACGAAGTGTGGCTGAACCCGTGGCTCAGTTACTTAAAACAACGCGGCGTAACCATGAATGCGCACGTGACCGTGCAACAGATTCATGCTGGGTCATCTGGGGTTACCTCTGTCAGCGTAGGACGCAATGGCCAAGCGCAGGAGGTAACCGCGGATTACTACCTTGCGGCTATGCCAGTCGAGATCATGGCTGGGCTCGTAACGGACGAGTTAAAACAGCTGGCTCCGTCCCTAGCTGCCTTGAATCAGCTTCCGACCCGGTGGATGAACGGGATTCAATTCTATCTCAGCCAGGATGTTCCGCTCGACTATGGGCACACTCTTTACGCGGATTCGCCGTGGGCACTAACCTCCATTTCACAAAAGCAATTCTGGCAACAAGCGAATCTCGCAAACTACGGCGACGGTCGCGTGGCAGGCCTGCTTTCCGTCGACATCTCAGACTGGGATGCCGTGGGCATTCTGGTGGGCAAGTCCGCGACGCAATGCACGGCGGACGAAATCAAGAATGAAGTCTGGGCGGAGTTGAAAGCCCATCTGAACGTGGGAGGAGCACAGGTACTACGGGACGACAGCCTGCTCTCTTGGTTTCTCGATCCCGACATTCAGTTTCCCAATCCCTCTTCTGCCACTAACGCCGAGCCCCTTATGATCAATAAGGCCGGGACGTGGCAGTATCGCCCCGAGGCGACAACTGAGATCCCAAACCTATTTCTCGCTTCCGACTACGTGAGGACCTACACGGACATAGCCTGCATGGAGGCTGCGAACGAGGCGGCGCGACGAGCGGTGAATGGAATCCTGGCGCACTCCGGATCCAGCGCCGAGCCTGCGGCCCTCTGGCCACTGCAAGAGCCAGAGTTCTTTAAGCCGATGGTCGAGTTCGACCGGATGCGCTTTAATTTAGGCCTGCCCCACAGCAGCCGGCCGATTTGAAACCAGCAGGTTATGGATTAAAAAGGGGCAGAGGTGCAGCACAGGTCTTGGGATCATTGAAGAGCAATGCTTACACGATTGTGACGACGGGTTGTTGATGGCATCGGAGATAACAGGAGATCTGAAGCGGTTGATCCTGCGAAATACCGGGGAGTTAGGGTTTCTCTGTGTTAATGTCCTTTTTTGGTCCCAGCGATTTCAGGTACCGGACGAGTTGCCATCGCTGCGCTTCCGGTAGCTTGGACCAGACCGGCATTCCCTTCCTAGCGACTCCGCTCGTAAGCAGCCAAAACAAGGTACCGGGAGTTGCATCCTGCACTTCTGTTGCTCGCAGGCTTGGGCCTTTCTTACCACCGACGCCTGAATCTCCGTGGCACTCGGCGCAATGATTTTCAAAGAGAAATTGACCGGCGACCACGGCGTCGGGATCATTTTGAAGAGGATTCGCGCGAACGCGCGCCTTCTCAGGAGCTTTGGTCAATTCAGAATAGTCATGAGAAGTGTCTCTTGCAGGTTTTTCCGTCTCTGGTTGGTTCTGCGCGAAACACAACGAAACGACAAAAATCAACGCGAAGATTCTTGCTGAGATCAAACATGATTTCATGAGCGGTCTCTGAACACTTTTTTGACCATGTCGCCGAACCCGGATATCTCTTTCGCAATCCCCCAGCGGATCATGAATTGATGGCTGTTCCCGTTCAGACCAAATGTCGGGGAAGCACGTAATGTCCAGCCAGAGGGCATGTTCCATACAAGAACTGGAGCGAGGTATTGAGATGTTTCATTCAGACCAAAGATGGACGTATCACCAAGGCCTCCATACATTTCCACTCCGGCGACAAAATTCTGTGGACAGAAGTTGCATCGTTTTGCCGAGGCTTTGAGTGCCAGAGGCCGACTCGCCCCAACGGCGTAGCCAAATTCCCAAGGCTCACCGGCGAGATTCTTTACGAACAGGAAGTTTTCAGATACGTTCCAGCCCTTGAAATTGCTCCCTAGAATCAGCTTTAGCTCGAGTTCGTTGTTGATCTCCCGGCGTGCTTCGGCATTCGGCGTCAAGAAATCAGATTCCACATCGTGTCCTTCGATCTCTTTGAGTATCTTGTCCGCGCCGTTTACATGCTCATATTCCACATAAAGAACCGGATTGATGAAATGTTCCCGTTTGAGCGGTCGAAAGCGATTTTCCCAGCGAAAGCCGGTAGAAACCGTGCTGTCGTGAAATGTGGTCTGCGCATCCAGATAAAATTCTGTAGTCCACCACGCTGTCGCACCGTACTCGAACTCGAGCCAGAATGCGTGAAAGTCGTTGCCACCCCGTTGCGTTCCGTAGGTGGAAAAATACTCGATTTCAAGATTACGGGGCTCCTCCAGAAATTGGTCGTAAGTCACGATATAAGGATTTTCTTGTGCGCGTACGGCTCGGGGCAATAAATGGGAACAAAAGACGAGGAAAAGGGCAGTCGCAAACAACCGGGATAACCGTGGCAATGAAATCTCCTTGCAAATGATTTGCAACAGCAAATCAAGACTAACTTAGTCCGATATCATATGCAAATGATTTGCAAAGACGATTAGGTGGAAATTGGGTCTGATTGTACCGGACTCAGCTTGAGGGATCGAACGGCCATGGGAACCTCCACCCCGCACTTCGCATCGCGGTCTAAGATGAGAAACCGAAGGGTCAACTCAAAGGGAAACGCTTTCCGCAGCTGTTGCACGAACGAAGAGGCAATAGAGCACGCCAAAGGTGATCGTTGGCGGTGAAGAGGTCCATGGCCGCAATCGCTTCCCTGTGGTTTCGCAGGAGGCGAGCCAGCGTTTGGCTGGCTCGGGATCTCTCGACGCCCGTTTCATCCAGCGAGATGGTTCTTTCGCAGAGTTCCAAACCGAGCATCAGCAGCTCGCCGTGGATGCGCGGCGCTCCTCAGGTTTGGATTCTCAGCAACCATCCGGAAGATCCACTCTCTCGAACGTCCTTCGGCGTCGGCTTCCTCTCAACCGGCGTCCTGGCTCTAAGAGATCAGCTTCCAGTACAAGCAAAAACCAGCCCGATGCCAGCGAATTACGGTTTCCAGATGCAATCAGAAATGGGAATTGTCGTCTGATGGGATCGTTTGCGGCACAGCTTTCGGAGACGGCAGCAAGATGGCGAAGAGCGGTTACCGGCTGGGCTCACGCAACAAAGGCGAAGTCAAGCGAAGGCCGGTAATTTGGTGGCAAAGGTTCCAGCGATCCAGCAGCACAATCACGTTGCCCAATCTGTGGTGCAGCGGTAACAACGGGTGCAAAGTCTTGCGTGAATTGCGTTCCTTTGGTGAATCGGGAAAACCTTCCGGAGCAAGCGAAGTTAGAGCGCATCGCCACGCATAGCGTGGTTGCCGAAGCTCGTAGGCCCGCTACCCAGTCAAACCAAGCCCAGGCATTGCGGAGGTGGAAGGCCTCTGATTTGCCCGAGTCACAGCCCCTGTCATGCCCAGAATCCCCGCCTGTGCGTAACTGCAATTACTAGTTTCGCCACATTTGTTCCTCGGTTGGATTGACGCCCGGGTCCCTCTGCCGCAATCTCGGAAGAGTGTTCTTCCGCGCAAAAGGCCACACGTGTTGTTATTCGCCGACCATCATGAACAAGGCAGGCGTTTGCCCGCTGCTGCGATCCAGGCGCTCCCCGGACGAATCCGGGGCTGTGAACGTTGGCTTTTAGCGCTTCCCCTGCTGTGGATCACATGCCAGCCATTGGGGGCACAAGCGCCTCCGGCGGACGATGTGAAACCGGTCCCTCTCCTCACTGGTAGCGCTGGATTCATCACCACCTTCGACGGTGGCGAAACCCACCTCGGCCCCATCGTTACCCCCGTTGTCCTCATCCCACTTGGCCAACGCTGGCTGTTTGAAGCTCGAGGCAACTTCGAATCGGATCTCGTGGCAGTCCCGGGACAGAGCGGCTTCCACGGGTCAGTTGAAAAATCTGTCGATTACGCCCAACTCGATTTCATCGCCAATCCGTACATTACGGTCACGCTCGGCCGCTTCCTCACTCCTTTCAATATCTATAATGAGCGACTGTATCCCGTCTGGATTCGAGACCTGCAAACCGACCCGTTGATCCTCCCCATCGGCGTCGGCCCGAGCAACGCAAGTAACGGCGCCATGGTTCGGGGCGGTTTCAAAGCTCATCCCGCTTTCGACTTCGACATCAATTACGCTGTCTATTTTTCGACCCTTAACAGCACAGAGTACATCGACTCCGCCCGCTTTGCGGGAGGTCGTGCGGGAATTTTCATTCCTAAGACGCGTCTCGAATTCGGCGGCTCTTTCCAGCACTCTCTCGAAGAGGGGCGTTCGAACTCCTTTGGTTTCCATGCCATTTGGGAGCCGATCGCACTGCCTCTCGAAATCCGCGCCGAGTATGCACGATCTTTCCAGGGCAGCGGATACTGGGGTGAGGCGGCCTACCGCCTTGGTCAGTTTCCTTACCTGGAAAAGCAGCTGCGCCGGACCCAAATTGTAGGTCGCATGCAGCAATCGCTTGTGGGTGCATCTCCGAGCACTTCGCTGTTTCCCACGAACATGAAGATGTTTGAGGTCGGTCTGAACTACTACTTCATCGACGGGTTCAAGGGTGTAGCCAGCTACGGCCGTGAATTCAGTGGCGATGGCAACAAAAACGTATGGACGCTCGGTCTTACTTATAGATTCGTGATCCCGCTGGGTAATGCATGGAGGAACTAATGCAGCGCGGTGCCATTCCCCTCTGTCTCCTGGGTGCGTGCATCTGCCTTGCGATCTCTGCGATCGCGCAGGAACGGCAAAATTCATTACCGGCGACTCCCGCCTCTTCCGCGGCTGTTCCTGTACCAACCGGTAACGCTTCCTCGGCTACTCATCCTTCAGCCATCCCGTCACACCCGTCTGGCGGAGAAGAAGCTGCAGTTGAAAGTGCACTTCGCATTGAGGGTGAAAAGCGCTTTCGCTCTAACTGCGGACGCTGCCACATGGCCCCGCACAAGTTTCCGCCGCGCGTTATGGCGACAGCGATTCGTCACATGCGCGTCCGAGCTACGCTCACAGATGAAGACATGCGCCTCATTCTGCACTACATGACCCAATGACGCTGCGCTACCACATCCTTGAAAGACTCGCGGGCGCCTTGCTGCTCGCGGTTCTGGCACGGCATTCCTGTTTCCCTCTTTTGCCACAAAGTCCGCCTTCCAATCCACGCCTGATTGAAGTTCTCGCCGATCATGACAGCCGCTACAAAATGGAAGGACTAAGACCACCGGAAATCACCGTGAGAGCCGGTGAGCAGATTACGTTACGAATCACTGCAAGGAAAGCCAAACATAAGAACCGCGAGGGTGCTGTCCACGGATTCACCTTACTGCACGCCAGAGATCTGAAACCCGTTCGAGATTGGGATTTTACGCTCATGCCCGGCACGCAAGATTTCGCTGTTACCGCACCACAGGAGCCAGGCGAATACATCGTTTTCTGTACGGTGATCTGCAGCGAAGATCACGAAGGCATGAAAATGAGATTTATAGTCCTGCCCTGAAACGGCGCTGGATTGCATTTTTTGTGAGAACCAGAGAGGCACACGTGAATGACTAAAACAACATGGAGATTTTTCCTTGTAATTTGGATGCTGGCGGGCACAATTGCCATTTCCCAACGACCCATCGCTGCTGACGAGAAGACTTTCCGCGGCGAAATTGCGGACACCCAGTGTGCTTTGAACGTTCATTCGCTAAGCAAGTCGCACAAAGAAATGCTTGGCATGAAACCTGATCTGAAGACCGATGCGGATTGTGCGCGCTTCTGTGTCAAGGAACGCGGCGGCAAATTCGTGCTGCAATCCAAGGAGAAGGTCTATCGCCTGGATAAGCCCGACGAGGCCGAGTCTTTCGCTGGCCAGCAGGTCAAAATCGTGGGCACTCTGGACCCGAAGACCAACACGATCACCGTGCTCAGCGTCACCCAGATCGCCCCTATCCCTCCCGGTTCGGCTCATCCTCAGTGATCGCGTGGCGGCTGACGTAATAGCCGGTGATCACAAATATTCGGACCAATTGGGTTGGTCATCCCAGGCGGCGAACAAGGTGTTCAACATCACTAACGGTGACGTATTCGAGTGGCGCAATCTGTGGCCGACCCTGGCTGAAACTCTCGGTGTGGAAACCGGACCGGAAATGCCAACGAGCGTGGCGGCCTACCTCGAGGAAAACGTCGATGTCTGGGACCGGATCGTCGCGAAGTACGGTCTTCGCTCGCGGAACCTGCAGCAGTTGGTTGGCCAAGGGGATCAGCACGCGGACTTCGCGTTCGCCTACGGCGCCCGGAAGGACCTCGAGCCTTCGTAAGCACCATCAAGCTGCGCCGGGCTGGGTTCACAAGGACGATTGATACCGAGGACTCGTTCCCTGACGCGCTGCAGTCCCTGATCGACCAAAAGCTCTGGCCCCCCGCCGCGAAGTAATTGCGGATAACGTCTCCGGCGTTCGGATGCGACTTCTACAGGGCAAACAGGTTGTGCTCGCCCGCCATAACGGAATTTCGCGTTGGCTTTTAGGGACGCTTAGTTAGGCACCAGAGACCAGATTGGTTAAACCTCAGTTCACTGGAATCGGGAGGCACGCAATATGGCTATGCTCCAAGGCAAAACGGCTCTCGTGACCGGCGCCTCACGCGGTATTGGGCGAGCTAACGCTCTGACACTCGCTGATGCTGGAGCGCGCGTGCTTGTTGCACTATGGTCGCGCCGCTGCGGAATGCAAGCATTGAATGGGATCGGCAAACCGGACGATGTAGCGGATGTGATTGTCTTCTTGGCCTCCGACAAAGCCCGCTGGATCACCGGCGCGAGCATCCCGGTGGACGGTGGATCGAAACTCTGATTCGGTCAGCGAATTTCAGCTTTCTTGCGGATCATGGGCGCCTTTGCGTCAGTCAGATCGAGAAAGGCGCGGACAGGAGCGGTGATGTTGTCCTTCTTCCAGGCCGCCACAAGCTCGACCCGCACGTCATCGGGCAGCAAGCGGTAGAACCGCACGCCATCCGCTCGCAGATTCCTGGCACAAGCAGGAACGATAGAAACACCCTGCTCCGCGGCAACGAGGGTGAGCACCGTCTGCATCATATTTGGCTCGCACTCAACCAGCGGAGAAAAACCGGCATTAGTGCACATACCTGTAATCGTGTCGAACAGACGGGGAGCACCTTCACGATGAAACAGGACGAAGCTGTCTTTAGCCAGATCCGAAATACGCACGCGTTTTGTTTCTATACATCAAAAGCAGCTTCCTGCTGCAGTGGCGTGAGCTCTAGGAGCATCATCTTGATCCCCGGATACTGTGCCTTAAAAGTACGCACGATTTCCGGAAGAAACACGTAGGATGCTGATCCAAGGAATCCAATCGATAGCTACTTTCCGTGAGATCGAAACCCAGCTTGAGAAGTTCGCCGTGAATGCGCGGCGCTCCCAGGTCGGATTCTCGGAAACCATACGGAAAATCAACTTACCGCCAGGCAAATCGGCTCCGACGAACACTCCCGAGAGGCCAGCTAAGGCTGAAGCAGATCGCTACACAACCCACTATCAGCAAGCTATACTGCGCAACTATGTCAACGATCGGGGACAAGTACCTGCTGGGGGCCGGGCGAAGTGACCACGACCGGTTACGCGTCATCAGCGCAATTCACGATGGCCGAACCCGCGAATTGCTGCGGAGAGCCGGATTTGTTTCGGGGCATCGTTTTGTGGAGTTTGGTTGTGGGTTGGGCTACGTCACTCGGTGGGCCGCAAGTGAAAGAGCACATGCCACGGGGATCGACCTGAATGTGGACCACCTGACGGTGGCTACGGAAATGGCTCGCGAAGCTGGACTGGAGACCGCGGAGTTTCGCTCCGCCAACATTTACGAACCCGGACTAGAGCCGGAGAGCGTAGATGTGTGTTACTCGCGGTGGCTCATGGTCCATCTGAACAGGCCCGTAGATGCGATGCGCGCCATCCATGCGGCTTTGAAGCCGGGCGGAGTGATGGTGTGCGAGGAGGCCGATGTGAGCGCGGTGTATACTGAACCGGCATCAGCCGCTTATACGGAACTGCGCGACATTTGCATGGAAGGCGCCCGCCAGAGAGGAGTAGATTATTCGGGCGGGCGACGCGCGCATTTGTGGGCGAAGGAAGCGGGCTTTGAGATCGTTCATGTCGATGCCTATCACCCACACTACCTGACTGGCGAACACAAGGGATTCTGGAACTGGACGTTGCGCGCCGTCGGTCTTGGGATGGTGAAAGAGGGAAGCTTGACCGCGGCGCGCCTGGAAGAGCTGGTTGCCGGAATGAACGAGGCCGATGCTTCACCCGACACGGTGGTTGCACATTGCCGGATGCACCAGTTGATCGCGAAGAAGCCCAGCAAGAAAGCCTAGGTCCCGATTCCTCCGTCCTGCCGCGCTGGATTTAAGAACCCCAGACTTTGTGACTGGCGCACGAGCCACTCGGAAGCTATCCACTTGGATGATTCGTGCGCTTACCTGAGAAGTGGGTACTAGAATCAAGGGTGTTCGCCTGTCTTGCAGACCTGGCTTTACCGTGTGCGCCCAATCAGAATCGTTCAGCAATTTCAACGCGTCTCGTTCTACTGCCTCTGTTACAAGCCAGTTGGGACTGTGTTCCGGGCCCCTGAAAGGTGGGCACCAGAAGAGAAACATGCAACAAGTGGGTCTCTGCAGAACACAGGAATTGCAGGCGAAGAGGCCCACATCGCGGCACCTCCGGTAATCTACGAGGGCAGCGCAAAGCGTAATATTTCCTGCGTCCATCTGTCTGGCGTCCCCGGGCCGTGATGGGTGCTGGAGCAAAGGTACTAGCAAGTCTCAACTATTTCAGTACGGACCCTCTATTTCTAGGGCGGCGTGCGAAATGTAAGACTAATCCAATGTGGGATTGTTTGGTATTGACTACGTCGATTCTCTCGTTGATCTACCTAGTAACGCTACAGCTGCGCCTTGCGAAATGGAATCCGACTGAGACCACATAGATTTAGGGAGCTGGCCAAATCATCCCACTCGAGAGGTACGGGCCGCTATGGGAACACAACATTTCCGGAGCATCGAACGCCGTCGGACGTCCCGAGTAGCATTGTGTGTGGACCTCATTGTCCATGGGGAGACGGAGAGCAGCGGGAAATTTAAAGCCCAGGCACGGACGCTTTCCGTAAGCAGGCACGGTGGGATGATGGCGCTGGAGCCAGAGGTGAAGATTGGGCAAAAACTGATGTTGATTAATATGAACAGCGGGCAGAAGGCGGAATGCAAGGTGGTGTCGGCGAAGCCCGTGCGTGATGGCAAGAGAAATGTGGCGTTTGAGTTTGTGCCAACCGAGATCAATTTCTGGAAGATGCACTTCCCAGTGGCGGGGACGAAGCCCATTCGCCGGACCGTGCAAGCGCTCTTTGGGTCGGTTCGTGCTACGAAGATGACGCGATAAGACGGCATCCGACTGATGAACCGTCGCTTAAGTCCTTCCATGACTCTTCGGGAACCGATGCGGATCGTCCAGCGCCGGCACATACGTCAAACGCCGAAACCGTCCATCAAGTGGGTACTGGGAAGAACTTGTCCGCTTGCCCGACTCAGCGGGACTTAGCCCGCCAATCAAGTCGCAAAGCGGGAGCACCGGCTTTCAATTTCGAGCGAGTAAGAAACCTGTCAACGCCTGCTCTAGTTACCCAGTTGCGCGAGAGCGGCGTTCAGCGTCGCGCTAGAGATCTTAATTAGTCCGCGGTACGGCGTGTACAACTCTAGGATCAAGAAGATCGCGCAGGATACCGAAAGCGCGGAGATTAACAAACTCGCGACCACGGTCCCATTGGCGGGGGCATACAGGCCGAAACTGATGAATAGGACAGTGAGCCACAAAACCAGGATGATGAGCATTGGGATGGATATTGAAGTGACTCGCTGTTCATACATCAGCCAGCGCGTTTGTCGGATCTCTCTCAGAATGCTTGAAGCTTCGGATTTTAATGAACGTTGCCTGTCATCCTTCGGCAAGAGTCCCTGAATCTTCTCGAAGATAGAGTCCGTGTCCCGAGTTGATACCGCCAAATGAGCGGGATCTACATTTTGTTTCATTTTCATAAGATCGAGTCCATTCGCGACAGCACTGCGGAGCACATCGCGTGTTTCCTTCGTCTCCGTGCCATAGAGTGCCAACGTTCGGTCCAGCAAGATGATGTCGGATAACGTTCCCGTTATCTCGTGGCTCAGCGCGTCGAACGAACTTTTTGCTGACGAGATCAGCAGGCCAAGAACAAGGGCAGTCATTGTGGCGACTAGCCCCATTGCGATCATTACGATACCTTTCGACTCATCACTCAGATGGTTCTGGGGCAAAAGCTTGCGTAGAAACATTCCGAGCAACGCGCCTCCGAACACAACCGCAAATACAAGCGAACTGCTTGCTATGGAACTCATGGCAACTCCATCTCTAGCTTCCGTACGGGGATCGTAACAAAAACACCGCAGTCAAGTTCACCGCTGAACTTCCAAGCCAACTTTGCTCGTGTAAGAATGTGTCGTCGATACCAAGAAATGGAATTGTCAAAACTAATGACTACTGTACTCGCCAGATCAGCTTGATTGTGAACCATGATGTGAGGGGTGTTGCGCCTCCAGGTTGGGTTCATCGACCGTTAGAATCCTCGCCCGGGTGCGCGTCAGGTTCGTACACTTTGCCGTACCGCGTGGTTTCAGCGGTGATCACCGACCTCATGATGAGGCTTATATCGCGTCCTGCCACGTTGTTGGCAAGATCGTTGAGGCGACCGACCTGCTCGGGAGAAATAGGCTCCGGCGTGCGTGCCACTGCCCAAGCGGTCGTCTTACCGTCTCGCTGCATGAGGACGACATCGACCAGACGCGCTCCGGGAATCTTTGCGACCTCCTGCGCAAGCGCCTTGCGGATATTGCTCTGCATGATCGACTGTGCGCTGGTGCGCCGCAGGGTTCCGCTCAAGTGAAAGGCGAGGAGCAGGACCAACGCTAAGCAAACTAGTCGCGGCGCGAGAACCTTATTGGCTTTATTTGCGGCGGCCGGGCGAAGTCCGGCGAGTAGGAAGACAATCATTGCGCCGAGGGCAATGGCCGTGAAATTGGCGAGGAACAGGAGAAAGGCGCCCGCGGCTGGAGTGGGCAAATGGCGAGCTAACAGGATGCCACAAGTCGTCAATGGGGGGACCAACGCCGTTGCTATAGCTACGCCGACGACGACGGAATTTAATCCTGTCGAGACAAAGGTAAATCCTCCGGCAAGTCCACCTACAAGAGCGATTAAGAGATCAACCAGGCTTGGAGAGGTCCGACCGAGGATCTCGCTTCCAATGGTAAGGTCGCGGGTCGATATGCCAATTAGTACGCCAGCAATCAAGACCAATACAGCGCCGCTAGCTTCCGCCATAAGGGCGCGCCGGAGGAGGTGCAGGTTGGCCTCGGCCAGTCCAAGAGCGATGCCAACGATTGGACCATAGAGCATCGCGATTAACATCGCGCCGATGATGACAGCTGGAGAGTTCTCTATGAGGCCGAAACCGGCAATCAGCGCAGCGGCCAGGTTCATGGCCAAGTAGGCAGCAGTCAAAGCGGCACCGGAAGCGACCGATTCGCGTATCGCAGCGCGTTTAGCTTCGACTACTTGGGGGATGATTCTTGAGAGAAGCGATGATTCTGTATTCATGCGACGCCTCGGTACAACCGTTGCTCCTGGCGGACAAGACGTAATTGCCCGAATCGACAGTGTATAAGTGACAGTGTATTTGTGGTCGGCCAAAAGGTGTAGTCTTGCTCCGGTCGATCGCCTGATTGCGGGAAGTCATGAGCCAGAGCCTTATAACCCAGCACGTCGCGTTTTCTGGATCATGGACAACTGCTCTGCCCACCGCGGCCAAAAGGCGGTCGATCGTCTTCGCTCTCAATGGCCCAACATGCTCCTCGTGCACCCCCCTATCCACGCAAGTTGCCTCAATCAAATTGAGATTTACTTCTCCATTGTGCAGAGGAAGGCTCTCATACCCAATGACTTCAAATCCCCCAACGAACTCGAACACTGGCTGCTAGCCGTCCAAGCGATATGAGGTAACCGCCTCGCCTTTCCAATGGACCTTCACTCGCAAAGATCTGACAACTCTCTTAGCGAAGATCGAAAATAAACGGTTAGCCTCCCTAGCCGGACCCCAAGATACGTCACCGTAATTCCGAACCAGAGCAGGCAAAGGTCGAACCAAAGACGGTGCAGGGAATTCTGCGTCAATCAAGAATCAGATGACGCTCGATCTCTACACGCAGGATGACAGCGATGAAGCTCGTGGAGCTCAAGGAGAATTCCTGAAAGCAGTCGGAACGCATTCAGGAACGACACAATAATGCGACGGGGAGAGCAGGGAATGGCATGATTGGCCGTCACATGCATTTCCTGGACAGAGTCGCGGTATGGGAGTAAGAAGTGCAACAAGAGAGGCCCCAACAGAAATGAGATGGTCGGCCTGCGAGCGTTGAGGTGACGTATGGATATTGATGGGGACAAATTGCAACAAACCGTTCTCGCACTCCTCTACTTGAACTCATTTCAAGAAGGCACGGGGAGACGTGCTTGGAAAGGATTCCCCTGGACGGTCATGGACGCGCTTTATGAGAAGGGCTATATCTCGAATCCGGCAACGAAAAACAAATCCGTGTGGTTATCCGAGGAGGGCGCCAAGCTTTCTGAAGAATTGTTCGAGAAGCTTTTCGCCGCCAAGTAGCGGGCAGCGGTACTGCACGGGACGAGACTGGTCACCGTCGCAAGGGGCTAGTACCAACTTTGAAGTAACCCGAGTTATCAGCAGTTGAGGGTGTCTTTGAAAAACATCCTCTAAAAATCGCCGATAAATCCGGGTAGCACGTGAATTTAGTTGCTTGAGCGTTCCCCGGCTAGGTCACTGTTTGGAGCAAGCGACAATGCGAACTACTCGTAACGGAGAGCCACCATCGGATCGACCCGCGCCGCCCGCCGCGCCGGAATGTAGCAAGCGGCCAGCGCAACAGGAGTCAAAATCACGGCGACAGCCACAAAGGTCTTCCTGGAAGCGGCCATGAAGGGACGTTACCCGAACGCGTTCGTGGGAGAGCCGCCGTACGAACTGATGGGCTTCAAGACTGGCGACGAGAAGATCATGTATGCGCCGCTGGATTGGGTGGGCTTCCACTATTACACGCGGCGCATTGTTTCTGACGTGAGTCACGCGCCGGCGTTTGAAGGCGGGAATTTCAGCGGCACGGAAATTGAGGCGGACCCGGCGACGGGGCGCGATCCGTATACGCGATTTCGCGCGGTGATGCCGACGGAGGGACCCCTGACGGAATCAGGTTTGCAAGTGTGGCCGCGCGGCATCTATGACCTGGTGATGCAGATTTCGCGCGAGTACAACAACCCCATCATCGAGATAACGGAGAGCGGCTGCGGGTATCTCGACGCACCGAATGAGAGCGGACGCGTACCGGATTCGAGGCGCATCGAATTTTTCCGCCAAGAACTCGCGGAATTAGCACGAGCGATTACGGATGGGGCGCGTGTGCGGTCGTTCCATGCGTGGAGCTTGATGGACAACTTTGAGTGGGCTAACGGGCAGACGGAGCGCTACGGGCTGATATACGTGGATTATCGCAATCAGAAGCGCACGATCAAGGATTCAGGTTATTGGTACGGGAAAGTGGTGGCTTCGAATCGGTTGGAAGCGTGACCACTCTGTACTTTGTGCCGGCCTCCCGCCACTGATCTGGCAGAAGCACTGTCGCGATGAAGGCTGCCTGGTTAACGTTAGAGCTTTACCCGATGCGCGTGCCCGCTCAGGAGCAAACGGGGAGGCAGGAAGTTCCGCGCGCGTCCGGTAAAGCCGTTTGGACGTGGCCGCGCAGCCGAAATAAAAGCTCGTTACGACGAATCCTGACGTCGTATTTCGATTACTATCACGGATCGAGAACGCATCTTTCGTTGGGCAAGGACTCACCGGAGCCACGAGCGATTCAACCTCCGGAAATGGGGCCCGTCGTGGTGGTGCCGCAGGTCGGCGGACTGCACCACCGCTACGAAAGACGGGCTGCCTGAAAGCGTCCGAATCCACCACGTTACGCGCTACCTTTCACTTTGGCCCTTTGCAATTTGCGTCTGATCTCTGCTCCGTTGACACGCTTGCATCATACGAATTGTGTTCACCAGCATCAAGCAGGGCCGCCGACTGTTTGACCCTCTTGGTCCGGTAGGGGGAATAACATTTCCCATAAACGGCAGAGCGAAAATAATTCCCTTCCGCTCAGACATTTCGAGATTTCGAGAGGCACAGTCACCTAATTCCTTGCGCGGATCTTCTATGCCATGCACTCTCCTGAACAACGCGCTGCTCAGCGCGCACGTCCGGTTTGCCGACGATACCTGAATGTGGCCGGGCACCAGTGTGGCCTCCTGGGTTGCATCAGGAGCGACTGCCATGACTAAAGCACATCGATAGCGATGAGCGTAATGTCATCGTGCTGAGCCATGGAAGCGGGTTGCCAGTGACGAATCTCCGTGAGCAGCCTATCCAGCAACTCAGAGGGTGGGCGCAACTGATTGTTGCGAACGACTTGTTCCAACTTAAACTCGCCGAAGGAATCGCCGAGGGCATTTTCGGGCTCGCTGACGCCGTCGGTATAAAGCAGGAAACGGTCACCCGGGAGGATGGCCATGTCGCAAACAGGGTATTCGGAATCCGGGAGCACTCCGAGTAGCAGCCCGTTGCTTTCGATGCGGTTTAGCTCGTCTCCGCGGCAGTGCAGAAGTGGCGGATGTCCGGCGGCCGAGTAGAGCGCGATGCGATTTTCCGTATCGACCCAAAGATAGGCCGCTGAAACGAGTTGCGGGCCCATTTGTGCCGAGAGGACGCCGTTCAACCCACGTAACACCCTTTGCGGGTCGTGTGCATACGGCACGAGCGATTGCATCGCCACCTTGATCATCGCGGCGATAAGCGCGGCCGGGATACCATGTCCGGTCACGTCTGCCACCAGGAAGCCAATACAGTTGTGATCCACGGGAATGAACTCATAGAAATCGCCAGCGACTTCCGTCATCGGACGATATGCCGCAGCGACGCGAAGGTTCTTGATGCTGGGACTATCTCCCGGAAGAATGGAGGTTTGAATATCACGGGCAATCGCGAGTTCGTTTTCGATTGACAGCAATCGGCGTTCGCTCGCCAATACGATTCGCACAGCGATATAGCCAAACGAGAAGAGGAGAACGGCCAACCCTAATGAGCCTGTGAAGCGCGTGGTCGGTGTGTGGTAGTGAAGGAGGCGCGATAGGCTGAAATACAGCGCTTCCGCGGCGAAAACGAGCGTGCCGGCGACCATGACTGCGCGGTTGGGAAGAGTCAGGAACTTGCGGGAAAGTGCCGGCACCGCGACGATGATTACTAAGACGAGCAGGGCAGCGGCAGCGAGCAGGTTATTGTAGGGGATCAACTTGTCGCCAAAGCCAGTTATGACGAAAATTCCAATTCCGGTGACACCAATGGCCAGACTGATGAAAATCAAGGCGCGAAGAAAGTGACGAAACTTGCCGGCGCTCAGCTCCAGCCATGCGAGCGAAGCGACAGGAAGAAGCAGGTAGGTGACGGCAATCCTCAGGAACGGAACGCTGATCTGAACCCAATGCGGCAAAGCAGCGACAACAGCCGCCGATTCAGCCAGCAGCCGGGCCCCCCATAACCCACTCCATATCCCCAACCAGACGAAGATGCGCACTCCCCCGCGACGGCGAACTGCAGCGAGGAAACAGGAAGCCAGCCCGATGAACAGGAAAACAGCTCCGGACATGATGTTAACGAGTTGGCCGCGGAGCATCGCCAGAACTTGATCTTGCAAAGGAGCACCTCTGAAACACGGCCAAGATAGCAGAGTCGATGCCGCTCCCAAAAGTGCAGCCGATGGGAGTCAGTGTGCTGAAAGCCTGTGGATAGTGCCATGACGTTCGAGTTACAGAGGTAGAGCTTCGAGGATGACGAAGTCGATGCCGGTGGGGATGACGCGATTGAGGCGGAAGCCAGAGCGAGCGAGGAGAGAACGGTATTCGTCGGGGGTGCGTTCCCGGCCGCCGGTGAGAACGAGCATAAAGAGGTCGGTGATTTTGCCGCCTGACGGCTGATTGGGTTCGGAGAGGCCGAGTTCGACAAGCAGTAGGGCGCCATCGGCGGGAACGGCGCGGCGGCAGTTTGCGAGGATTTGCAGGGACTGATCGTCACTCCAATCGTGGATGATGCTTTTCATGAGATAGGCGCGCGTGCCAGTGGGAATGGTTTCGAAGAAATTGCAGGGTTGCATGATGGCGCGCGACGCGAGGTCGCCCGAGAGATAGCCGCGCAGGCGGGCGCGTTCGAGAACGTGCGGGACATCGGCCAGGACGCCGCGAAGACTTTTGTGGGCTTTCAGAATGTGCGCGAGGAGAATCCCGGTGCCGCCGCCGACGTCCGTGAGGCTCTCCCAAGATGAAAAATCACATGAGCCAGCAACAGAGGGGCCGATGAGATTGCTGAAGGCTGTCATGGCGTCGTCGAAAATTTTGGCAAGTTCGGGATTTTGCGCCAGATATTGGAAGGAGTCCATGCCGGAGAGCATGTGGCGGGAGGCGATGCCGGTCTGAAGGCTGTAAGCAAATTCCTGGAATGGCCGGGCGCAGAATTCGGAGCCACTGAAGATGAAGAGAGCGCGGACAGATTGGGGCACATCCGAGCGGAGAGGATTTGAGAGCGGGGTGTTGCGGAACGAGCGGGGAGAGGTTTCTTCAAAAATGCCTTGAGCGGCGAGGGCGCGAAGTGTGCGATAGAGGGCGTCTTCATTGAGAGCGAGCTCTTGCGCGAGGCCTGAGGTGGCGTGGATGCCACGCTCGAGGAGATCGGCAACGCCGAACTTTGCGACGGCCGCGATCGCCTGGTGGAGGATGAGCTGGCTGCGATATTGGAGAAGCTGCGCGGTGGGATTGGGAGCAGGAGCGTTGGCGGTCATGAGGCGGCCTCCGGAATTGGGGAAAGCGCCGGGGATTCAGAAACGGAGCCAGCGGCGAAACGGTATGGGCCCAAGCGGGTGAAGAGGAAGGCCGCGACAAGCATCAGGAAGAAAAAGAAGATGAGCGGGGCGGTGTAAGAGTGGGCGCGGTCGAAGCCCGCGCCCATGATGTACGTGCCAGCGGCCCCGGCGAGGACGAAGCTGGAGAAGCCGACGCCGTAGGCGAGGCCAAACGAACGCAATCCGAAGTAGCGGCTGACGAGAAAGGCGATGACTTCGACTTCGCCACCGAAGGCGAGGCCAATCATGAAGCCAGCGAGAATGCCAAGTGGGCCGGAGGCGCCGGATGCGAGAAGGGCGACGCCGAGAGCGGATTGGCCGAAGAGTACGGCACAAACCCGAGGGGCGAAGAAGCGGTCGAGGAAGTAGCCGGAGCCAGTACGGCCAAAGAGCATAGCTACGCCGATGATGGAAGTGGCGTTGGCAGCGGCTTGCGCGGAAGCGCCGCGGTCGCTAAGCATGGCGGCAAGATGAAGCACGCAAGCATGTGCGCTGGCGCCGGCAAGGAAAAAAGCACAGACGAGAAGCCAGAAGGTGCCGGTGGTCCAGATTTGGGACCAGACAAGACCGGAGAGCTTGCGGTCCGTGGTTGCTTGGGGATGAGAGGACACAATGCCATCCGAAAAGAGGCCCATCTCGCGGGGATCTTCCTTGAGAAAGAGCCACAAGACGAGAAAAGGAATGACGAGTATGGCGGTGCCGAATATTGCATAGCTTGAACGCCAGCCGTAGAGTCCGATGAGTCGCTGAGCGATGGGTGGATAAAGCATGGCGGCAATGCCGCTGCCGAAACTCATCAGGCCGAGGGCGAGACCACGGTGGCGGTCGAACCAACGAGAGATGACGGCGCTGTACGGAACAACGCCAGTGCCTGGGCCGATGCAGCCCATAGCGAGATAGAAGAGGTAATACTGCGAGAGGCCGGAGCCGATCCACTTTGCGGAAATAATAACGAGGCCAACGAGAAGAGCTGAAGGAAGCACGACGCGGCGAATCCCGAAGCGATCGATCAAGCGGCCGACAAAAGGGCTTATCGTGGCCATACACAAATTGTGAATGGTGAAGGCGAAAGAGACTGCACCACGACTGGCGTGAAAATCCTGAGAGACGGCTTTGAGGAAGACGCTGAAGGAGTAGACAGCGACCGTGGGCTCGCTAAAGAGAAGGCACACAGCGGTGACGGCGACGATCCACCAACCGTAGAAAAGGCGCATATGAGTTGAGTTCATAAGTGCTCTAGAGGGAAACCGACAAGGGGAGAGAGGGTAGCATAATTGAAGTGAGTCGGAACGTCCGAACGTCGGAACGTCCTCAAACCACGGAAGGAACGACTTTCTAAGAGGCGAGGATTGTTGTGGGTAGGTTGATGGCGTGGAGGGATTTTAACGCTGCTTTGCGGCGACATTGGCAGATCAACCCTGTGGCCTCAGACCTTAACACGGCTGAGAATGTACAAACTAGCTGTTGTAATCAGGCGCTTACTCTCAAGACCGGGATTCGCTAAGCGCGTTCTGGTCGGATGACCGGGCAAACCGGAAGTAATGCCCAACAGAAGATCTCCGCGTCAGGGCGACGCCCGAAGATATGCTGAAAGCAACGAAGGCATTAGATTAAGAATGCTGAACCACAGGACATTTCAAATAGTCGGCGTCTCACGTTACATACCGACATGAGGCAATCGATTGCTGCGAAGCATTTCAGGGAATACACCGCAACTCTATTTCTCGATGACGCCGCAGGCGATCCGAGCGCCCGAATTTCCGGATGGGTCGGTTTTGTAGTCGTCCGCGGTTGCATGAATCACGATCGCAGTGCCGCCGTCGTGGAAGAGAGAATTAGGGCCGTCGCCGAGCGTAACGCCCATCGCATGCAAGGTCGCTTTACCTGCACCATCGGCTCCGATTTCGAGATTCAACAGATCACCAACGTGCGGACCATCCGGATTGTCTTTGCCGTGTTTCTTCATGTCAGGGTTGAAGTGGCCTCCCGCAGTGGTGAACGCCGGGCCTTCGCACTTGCCGATGGTGTGAATGTGAATTCCGTGAGTGCCCGGCGGCAGTTTCTCGACATTCACCAAAATGCGAACTCCATGGTCGGCGGCCGTAATTCTGGCAGTGCCAACCTTACTTCCTTGGGCGTCCATAATGTCTGCGTGCGCTGACTTCGGCGCGTCTTGGCCGAACGCGACCGAAGCACACAGAAGCGCGGAAATCATCAGGAAAGTACAAGCATACATAATCTCCTCCATGAGGTTGGATCTCGGGATTACGTGTAAGAATTCTATCACTGAGAGACGTCCCCCAGTGCTTTGGGTGCGACAGTTGAACGGGCCGCGTTCCAGGAATCGGTGAGCCGAGCGGCCAGCCGCTCTATTTTTGCCCAACTGACTCCCACGGAGCCTTTTTCTCATAAACCCTCACCGCGAATTTGGTACTAGAAGCAACATGCCCGGTTATCCGACCAATCGAGCACTAATCCGTTCAGACCGTGACACAGCTCTCGGTTTGAAAAACATCGACGTGATTTGAGGCGGCGTAAGCCGTCACAAACCCATGATCGCCTGCGTGATCCCTTGCCACCAATTTGGATTGATCCTCCAAGCGTAGATTGCGAGACTCTGCACAACGATCAACGAGGGCAGCGCATAGAGATAAACCTTGTGGACGCGGTTATCCACCACCCAATCACGCACCATGCCGAGCACGATTATACAGTCTAAGGCGGGGTAGAAGAGGTTGTGGTTGAATATGAAATCGAATCTGCCAATGGCAGCGTCCATAAGTTGGCAACTCGCTACGAAGACAAGCCGCCGATGGTATTCCGGCTTCTTTCTCCAATAAATTGCCATCGCGATGCACGAGCCAAAGATGATCATGTCGACGAACGGAACCGACAAGAAGGCATCTACGCCCTTCTGCTGAAGCACAGCCGTATCGAACCGGGTCATGACCACCGCGATTGCGAAGCCCAACATAACCATCACCGTGGCCAGCCCCGCTCCAAACCAGCCGAGCAAGCGGTGCACGCTGACTTTCCGCGTGCGCACCAGAGCCGACTGAGCGATAACGAAGATCATCCACGTTGAGAAGGCGGCGCCGTGTATCCACAAGAGCAGCGGTCTTGGCGGGTTGGCGTGGAACAGGTTGGCGTTGGCCGTGCGGCTGAAGCCCAAAATCACAAGCGCGGCCAACACCAGCGACATGCAGAGATAGAAATACCGGCCCAAGAATGCCTTGAACTGATTCGTTATGCTTGCTTCTTTCTCAATACGAGCAACCAGCTCTACGTTTGCAATGGCCACAGAACTTTGCCCCCAGAGAACCCTGCAAATTTAAGTCTTTACGCCATTATGCGGAAAGGGCCCGGTATACGAAATGCGGTGTGGCGGCACTATAGCGGCGCCATGGGTAACTGTCAAGAAAGGAGGCTCACGAAAGGAGGGTCACGACAGCGACCAGAATGACCGAGGCGAGGAGAAGGAGTGGGGTTTGCTCGCGTGGAAAGGCAAGTTTTGCCGAAATTGGCACAGGCTGCTTGGCCTAAAACTAGGCCGTGGTAGAGCTTTTTTGGTACGCATAACCCGAATATCCCGGTCTTGGGCGATGCCGAGCAGATCGTCGTTTGTTTTTACACAGAGAATTCTATCGAGCCAACGGTTGGCAGTATCGATGCTCCGACGTTGCAGGTGGCAATCGTCAGCATCATGGAAGGCGGAAGCGAAGCCTTCCAGCGACGAAAGGAAATTTACGAGATTTGGAAACAGTAGAGCTCCTCGAGATCGCTGCGCGCGGTGAAGATAGCCGCCACCAATTCAAAGCTGACTTCACCAATGCGGCTTCCATGGCCGCAGAGATCGTAGCTCTTGCCGATTCGGACGGGGGCAAATGATAATTGGCATTTGCGATGATGGGACGGTTCAAGGGCATGATGCGGCGGCCGTCCATCGCCTAAACCAGCTGATTGGCAGCGCATCCTCGGAGTTGGTTCGCCCCGCTATCAATCCGACAACTGAGAACGTGTCCGTTTCGACGGACGTCGTCATTGTTGTGACCGTACCAGACGGAATCAGCAAGCCCTATAACAACATGGGCAGGGTATTAATACGACCGGAGAACTGGAAATTCCAAGAATTGTGTTGGAATAACTGGTTGCTAACGCCTTGATTCATCGTGATTACTTCGTTTCCGCTACCGTGCGTGTTTTTGTGCTTGATGACCGCATTGAGATCGTCAGTCCAGGGCACCTGCCTAACAATCTGACCGTTGCCAACATTCGCAGCGGAAACTCAAATATTCGCAATCCAATCTTGACGTCTTTCGCGACCACACTTCTGCCATACCGGGGGCTCGGCACCGGAATCGTGAGAACGGTGCGCGCATATCCGTCGACTTTGTGGACGATAGAGACGGCAATTTGTTTCGTGCAGTGATTCCACCGTCGTCCCCGACTCCATCGGCGTCAGGCTGTTGCGTCTGTAGGTTCGACAGTTACCAGTGCGATAGATAGAAACTGCCAGGGTAGATTCACCAAAGCTTTCTACGCCGTTCCCGTTGAAGGACTTAGAAGGTCGAGCGCCAGCACAATCTCGCCGACGCTGAAAGCCGAAGCCCAGAAAGCCCGCGATATAAAGCAGGCCGAATCCCAGGCCCAGGTCCGCGTCCTGCAGGCCAAAGCCGATTCCGCTCCTATGCAATACACGCTGCCCCCTGCGTTTTTTGAAGCATCTCTCGAGTGACCGGAGTCGCTGTTTCATCGTCAAACTATCTGTCCAATCCATTGGACCCGAGCTAAACTCCGAC
>Ga0210392_10000537_pt1 | contig 22851 bp, 29 predicted proteins | sample IncBWC30OmetaG_FD_161057 | JGI IMG/M metagenome (GOLD analysis project Ga0210392, IMG submission 161057) | Forest soil microbial communities from Barre Woods Harvard Forest LTER site, Petersham, Massachusetts, United States - Inc-BW-C-30-O ...
TAGCTAGCAGTGCAGTATTGCCGGTCATAGCCGAAGTAAATAGATCGCCCAGCTTAAGGAAGCTCAGCACATCGGTGCAGCCTGATGCGAGCGATAGCCATGCTAGGCCAAGCGAGGGGCGGCCTAAAATAGCGCTTTCGGTGCTCGTCACAGCGACTGCCCCCGAACGTCAAAATAAAAATTAACACGGCGAAGCGACCCGGTCCAGTGTGTCGGGAAATGAGCCGCGCAAGAAATGTTCGAAGGCCGCCTTTGACCGCTGTGGGTCAAACCCGGAAGAACTCGAAGTGAGCATAACGAGTCCGCTTTTGGGGTATAGCGACCAAAATGCTCTATGGCGGGGCGTCTTGAGACCGTCTGCCCACGCGTGATTCAAGCTCCCAAACCGGAGCGTCGAATCATGCGTTACGAACTCACCGACTATGAATGGGCCGCCATCAAGCCGTACCTACCGAACAAGCCGCGCGGTGTTCCGCGTGTAAATGACCGGCGCGTGCTCAATGGAATCTTTTGGGTGCTGCGCTGCGGAGCACCCTGGCGTGATCTTCCCGAGGCGTTTGGTCCGTACACCACTTGCTACAATCGCTTCGTCCGCTGGCGGCGGGCTGGTGTCTGGGGACGCATCATAGACGCACTTGCCGCTGCCCATGATGCCGCTGTCCAGATGATCGACACCTCCATTGTCCCCGTGCATCAGCATGGGGCGTGCATCACAAGGAACCAGCGCCAATCGATGGGAAAGCGTTGATGCAGAGCTGGTTCACCTTCGACCCTAAACTCGCGGAACGCTTTCAGGACCTGTTCGCCGCCATCATGGCAGGCCTCGGCGGTACGCTCACCAGCAGCGACAAGAAATAGGGATGCGTCGTTCACCGTCCCGTCGATCGCCGCCTCCATCGCGCGCTGGCTTTCGTCCCGTGCCGACGCTTAGCCCGGGTGCCCCAGGGGGAAAAGTGAACCCGCCACATCAAAAATCATGCCAAAAATCTAGAGGCGGTCCACTCAGTGTGCGACGAATGAGTAGATAATCCAGATTGCGGCGAGAGCCGCTACAACGAGTATCCAATTGGAAATTTGGGTACCCGCTATCGATGTTTTACCGCTTAACCACTCCGTGGCATTCCTCCTGGATAGGAAGGTTCGGGCCTTATGGCGAGGGTTCGGGCTGGCAAACGGGTTATCTAGCGCGCATAGTCAGCCGATGGGGCATATCCTTTTCAAGATCGCAGACTTTCTGGTTGCGATCTGCGTGGCGTCGGTAATCGCGGTCACGATGTGGTGCGTTGCCTATTATGTTTTTGGCGTCTCCAGTCTAGACATTCGGAGGTCAGCCCTGATGGGCGCCGCCATCTTCGCCCTGCTACTGGCGACACTGTGGCTCCAAAAGAAATCATGACCCGAGGCTGCCGCCCTGGCCTGTGTACAACGATGCATTCCCATTGGTCCGCACCCGCGTCTCCTCACGGTGCCATCGGCCCGTTCCCTGCAAACCACGTTTAGACCACGACCAAGTACGGGTAAAATCGAGCCTCTCTGTATCGTCCCAGGTCAACCTTGCAATTTCCTCGGCTGAGAATTGGGGTCCAGGCGTTGTCAGGCTCATCGCCAATCACCTTCACCTCGCCATCTTCAAAAGCGCACCAGAAGTCGGGGCCCTTTGCTCCGCCGGCATTACCCGGCATCAATGCTCCTACTGCCCCCTCCGACTCCCGCCGTGACCCCCGCCTGATGCGATGCTGAGGCCGCTACCCTCGTCCGCGACGGGTCTCCCCCTGTAACTGCGAACCACCCTTCCGACGTACCGTGCCCACTACCCCGGCGGATCGCGTGGGTGCGCGTGTCGATTGCTTCCCAATACGTGCGGCCTTCCCCAAATGACCGGAGGGTCGGCATCCGCATTAGAACTTTCGCATGTGGGGTTCCAAACCGATGAACAGGCCCGCCCAGTCCTCGAAGCTTCGCTTTTACCAAACGGATCAGCCACCGGCGGTAGTAAGACGCAGGTCTTTGAGCCGCAGCAGCATGGTGAGCATTCGTTCGAGCTTGCGGTCGAGATGGACCTCGTAGCGCCCGAGACGCTCCAGCGTATCCGGGTCGAGCGCCTCGCCGAACGCTTGCTCGCGGATCAGCGGCCGGTTCGCCAGTTCCTTCTTTCGGTTTTCGAACCACGGCAGCACCTCGCCTTCGAGGAAGCGGCGCAAGCCTTCGACGCCGGCGGTGGCTGGCTCTTCGCGTTCTCCGAGTTCGTCTGGATCGCCGGCCAGCGTTTCCGCCCACCAAGCTTGCGTATCGTCGCGCAATGCCGCCAGTGCCGCCTCGTAAGCATCGTTGCGCTTGGAGCCGAGCAGTACGAGGGCGCGGCGTGTCAAAGCCTCGTCGGTCTCCATTTCGGCAATGTCATCGTCGGTATCCGTCGCCGTGGCGCGGATGGCATCGACGACTCGTTCGGACTGACCAGTGGTGTCGAGATGCACCAGCGCCACCTTTACTGTTTCGCGGTAGGACGCCAGCGTTCCCTGCAGCCCGCGCCGGTGCGCGGCAGCCTCAGCAAGGCGAAGCCTCCGCTTGCGCCAGAGGATGCCAGCGACCTCCTCGACGAGGTGCTCCTCGGTCGGGCCCTGAGGACCATGCTCGGACACCAGCGCCTCGACAACCGCCCGGTATTCGTCGGCACTCTCCCAGGGCAGCACGGTGTAGCGCGACAGTACCCCGTGGCGCAGCGCGTTGAAGCGGGTGAGCGCGGTGCCGGCGTCCTCCGAAGCGGTTGGGTCGGTATCAGTCATGGCCAGAAACTCCTTTTGCGTTTGGGTCTATCGATCCGCGCCAGCAGGCGTTCGGCGCGCAGGGCGAAGGCCTCGTCGACAATCATCTCGGCGGTGACGGCGCGCTCGCGCAGCCGCTCGTAGGTCCGCCGCCACATGCCTTTCGGCCTCGCCGGGAATGGCGCTACCATGCCGGGATCGCCACCGAGGCGCTGCCGGATCTTGTTCGCGCGACGCAGCGTGCGGTCCCACGAGCCCTCGCCCTGGCTGGCGTGCGCGAGGCGATAGCAGTGTCGGCACAGGAAATACCGCCCCGGTCCGTGCAGCTTCGCCACGCCCCGCCCGCAAGCGATGCCGTTCACCACGCCTGGACAAATGAAATACGGCCGCGCCCCACCGAAAGGGCACGCGACGCGGACGATGCGGACGGTCTCCGCGACATCTTCCCAATCCCCGCCGCCCATGCGGACCCGGTAGGAGAGTTGCAGCCGATCGGCCTCGGCGCGCAGATTGATCGAGGCGACCTTCTCGCCGTCGCGCGTCCATTGCCAGCCGCCCATCCAACCGGCATGCAGACAGCCTTCGCGATGCAGCCGGTTCACGTCGATGGACCGGCAGGATTCGACCGTCCCACGTCCCGATCCACTCGGCCGCCCCGAACCCAAGCCGCCCATCACGTACTCCCGTTTTTCCCGAAATCGTCTGGAAACCCAGCCGGCCGCGTGATGCCCATCGCCTTCAGAGCGCCGACAGCCTTGACCTTGCGCTTGGCGCGCCACACGGGCCAGCAACGCGAATGCAGCCAGACGAGGCCGTTGGGTTCGGTGCCGTAGGGCAGCAGCGGATCGTGGGCATGTTCACGATCGCAGCACACGAGACAGCGCCCGGCCGGCGAGCGCTCGGGATTGCGGTTCAGCCATTCAACAAGGCAACGGGCAAAGGCTTGGGCCTCGGACTCTGCACGAGGCAGTCCGCCGTCAAGCTGAACGATCCCCGCACGCTCTTCGAAGAAGACCTGCCAGTCCTCCGCCGACCAGCCGTCTTCGGCCGGCCGAAGCAGCGCCATGATCTCGGCCTTGTGCCGGGAGAGCGCATCGAGCACCGGGGCCGGCGGTGCCGAGGCTGCCTTTAGCGCAAGGTCATCGCCATCGAGTGCGAGTTCTACACCGGCGGCGCGGGCCGCCTTGAGAGCCGCGGCCACGCTCATAGCCGCGTACTCCAGCCCGAAGCCCCTGTTTTTTCCGACCCAGATTGAGGCGGGAGATTTGCGTCCGCATCGTCCGCACCGTTCCCGGCTTTAATTTTCAAGGGCTTGGCGCGGACGGTCGGAGCGTTATCATTGCCGCTACCGTCCGCATCGCGGGCTTCCGTCCGCAAGGGTTGAGCCGCGAAGCCATTGGCCGAATTGGATTTCGGCATGGGCGCGGACGATGCGGACGGTGCGGACGGTGCGGACGGTTCTGCCCCCGGCTTTTCTGGCGTGGCAGAAGGCTGGATTGTCGTGATGTTGATGGTGCGGGTCCGTGCTCGTCCCTCCCGCCCGAAGCCGATCTCGATGCCAATCTTGCGCAGGAAGGTTGCAGCCCGGCGCAGCCGGCCCGCCAGTGCCCGAGGGCCATCAGGCCAAGACTTGGACTTGGCAACTCGCTCACCCACTACCTCTGCAAGGGCGCCCAGAAGGTCCGAGGCCGTCCCCGTCCACACCGTCCGCGTTGCCATCACGGCGCGCACGGCGGTGGCGATCGGGTCGGCGTCGATCACGCCCTCCACCGCATCGTCGCGGTTGCCACAATAGGCCGACCAGAAGGTACCGGCGGGCCACAGCGCCGTCTCGCACGCCGTCGCCCACAGCGCGAAATCCGCCATGCGCGGCAGCTTCTCCAGCCGTGTCTCGGGCAACCGCTTGAGGCCCTCCACCACGGCATCGAGCAGCACACCAAGGACGCGGGGGCGTTCGGCGTCGAAAGCGGCCCACAATTCCTGCTCCGGTCGGCGGTGCTCTTCCGGGATCGGCTGCAACGTCAAGAACACGGCGCGGTCGGCGAGGTCGGGCCGGATGACGATCTCCTCGATGCCGTTGAGGATCACCGGCCGCGCGGCGTCGAACAGCACCTCGTCCTGGTCGGTGTAGAGCTGGCGCACCGCAAAACCACCGCCGGTCGCCAACCGGCAAAGCGTGTCGGAAATCCACCCCGGCAAACCCGAAACGTTGTCGAAGGCCAGCACATGGCCATTGCTGGCCGCGATGAACAGGTCGCGATCCTCGCGCGGCAGGGCGCGCAGGGGCGCGGTGTTGGGATCGAGCAGCGCCCGCAGGATCGCCGAGAAGGTGGACTTGGCCGATCCTTGCTCGCCCGACAGGGCGATCACCGGATAGGGACCGCGATTGCGCAAGCAAGCCAGCGCCCAGGCGACCACGAGGACAAAGTCATTATCCGACTGCACATTGAGAAAGGACCGCAGGACCTCGACCGACCCACCGGCCACCGGCACGGGAAGAGGCTGCATCCCGGCGGCGCGACGAAACCGCACCGGCGGATTGTCGATCAATCGCCAACCGGCGGCATCGATCTCCACCGCCCGCCAGGCTGCGTCGCCAAGGTCGAGGTAGAGCTGCTCGTCCAATCCACCGACCCGGACATGGACGACGCGCTCAGGAGCATCGAAATGCGCCTTCGCCTCGATCACGTTGAGCGCTGATTGCAACGCCTCCGAACTCGGCGCGCCCTGCGTCGCCTCGAAGAAGCAGCGCGCCAACCAACGGCGGAAACCCTTGGCGCGAATCGGCCACGTCTCCCGGTGTCCATTGATGTCAAGATCGGCGAAGCCGGTTCCATCGGGCGCATGGAACAATTCGGCGGTCTGCGCGAGGTCGATCAGTATGTCGGCCTGTGTCGGCCCGCGCCCACCAAAATCTCCACTTTCCTCGGCGATAGCCTCATCGAGTGCCGTCACCCGGCAGCCCGCACTCTTCAGCTGAGCACGCAGTGCCTCGAACGAGGCGCGGTCGTCTTTCTTCATTGCCGCAAGCCGCTCTAGCGCTTCGGGCGCGAAGGCAGCGCCGGGATCGGCCGCCGTTTCCTCGACCAGGCCGTCCAGCGGGTCGGGAATGTCCTCGGCCGCGCCTATAGCCTCCGCGACCAGGTTCTTGGCAGTGCCGATTTCGCTCTCGTGTTCGTCTTTCATTGCGCGCCCTCCTCAATCCGGGGCACGCCGCCCAGCAGCATGTCGTTGAAATCCATCCCTTGCGTTGGGCGGGCAATACGCACGCGCCGGCCCTGGCGCTGCCAGCGCGAGCCACAGTCGCGCGCCGCCGCCTCACCGGCTTCGTCGCCATCGGCGAGGACGATCACGTCGCGCGCGTCTTCGGGGAGATCGAGTGTCCGTAGCCCGGAGGTCGACAGTGCCGCCCAGGCAGCATGCCCGGTTGCTTGCATGGCAGCGAAGCAGGTCTCGATGCCTTCGCCGACCATCAGCACCTCGCCCGGCTCGGCGAGGCGGACCGCGCCGCCGCGACATGGGCCGAGCATCATCTTCTGTGGGTCGATCTGTGCCTTCCCGCTGCCATCGCGGGCAAGATAAGTGCGATGGATCGCCAAAGGCGTGTTGTCAGCCCCGCGCGTCACCAGCGCGATCATTGCAGGCCAAAAGCCGCCGGAAGGATGCTTCAACTCCGCAAGGAAACGGAGCATCGGTGTCGGGGGGAGATTCAGACCGCGAGAGACAAGATAGGTTTCGACCAACGTGCCGTCGGCTGACATCGTAGCCTGCCAGATGGCGAGCGCAGCTTCGGTGCGCTTGGTGTCGTCGCGATCCGGCCCTGTTTTCTTTGGAACGCTGCGAGACGCAAGGCGCATGAATCGGCGGGAGCCGATCTCCATCCACAGACGACGCGATCGCAAACTTGCGATGACCTGCTCCTGATCGCAGCCTGCATGGCAGCGGATCAAGACCTTGCCGTCGTCTGCCTCGCGGATCGAAAGGCTCGGCGTTCGGTCATGATGAGCCGGACACCGCGCCATCCAGCCAGCGCCGGCTTTGTGCCCACCAAGGGCCTTGGCGATCACGGCGGCTGTCACGGGTGCCAACCCCTACGCGCCACGGTTGGTGCGCATGAACAATCGGGCCTGAGAGGTGCTCTGTACCCGCGGCTGTTCAGCCATCCACCCCTGCAAATCTTCCAGGAAGTAAAAAATCCTACCCCGCTTGACGAACTTCGGCCCGGTCCCGGCAGACCGCATCATTGCCAGCGTTTTTGGGCTTAAGCCCAGGAATTGAGCCGCATTGTCGCTATCTAGCCGCCCATCGGGAAATACGACGACCTTCACCCTCTGAATTTCAGTGTTCATAACCGAATCTCCTGTGAGAACGTGTCATGAACCTACCCAGAAAAAAATGTATTGCAATCGACTACATGTCTTCTATATGCTTCTAAGCAGTTCATAGAACTTCCGGCATAGGGACTTTTTTCGATGTCCGAAGGCTTTCCGTCTGCGAGAATCCGAAAACCGGCAAGAGCCTCAGAAAGCAAACGAAAATCCGAGGTGGTGACAGTTCGCCTCGACCCTAAGCTGAAATATCTGGCTGAGCTCGCGGCCCGTCGCCTCAGGCGCACCCTAAGCAGCTACATCGAATGGGCGATAGAAGACTCGCTTTCCCATGTCCAAGTGGAGGTTGTTTCCTCAGAATTCCCCGTCACCTTCGCAGACAAAGCGTCATCTCTTTGGGACGTGGACGAGCCGGATCGATTTGCAAAATTAGCGCTGAACTATCCTGACCTGCTGGACCACGAGGAGCAACGAATCTGGAAGCTGGTCAAGGAAAACGGGCTGGTATGGCGCGGTAGCTACTCGGGTCCGGGGAAGGAGTGGACCTGGGAAGTCAGGGAAAGCAAGCTGATCTGGGATCACCTCCGAGAACATTGGGAAACTTTCCGCGACGTTGCTCGGGGCGATAAGCCGCCGTCCGCCCTACCAAATTGGCAAAAGAAGTTAGCAAAATTTGATGACGACATTCCTTTCTGATTCCGGTGGCCCATGACTAAGACATTTCTCAACCTCACTCGCTCGCAGATACGAAAGCTCAGGACGGGTGAATGCATTACCGAACACGGAATTTCTTTCGAGCGGCTTGCGAACGGTGACGGGATTTTCAGTGTCAACATCATGGTTGACCGTCGAAGAATCCACCGATCGGTTGGTCGTGAATCGGACGGCACAACGCGGTCAACCGCGGAAGAATTCATTGCAAAGTTACGCCACGACGCGCGCGAAGGCCGGCTGAACTTGCCGAAACGACGCAAAGTGGCCCTGACATTGGCGGCGGCTGCACCTCTTTATATAGATCGCCTCCATCAAGAGGGAGGCAAGAATATCGAACGTAAGCGACTTCAACTAGAGCAGAGCTTAATTCCCTATTTCAGCAACCGACCACTCTCTCAGATTACAACGTTTGAGATCGAGCGTTACAAAAAGCATCGCACAACCCAGCCCATTACAAGCCGCAAGAAATTAAAGCCAGGCGAAACCCATCCACTGCTCAAGCCTTCCACCATCAATCGAGAACTTGCGACGCTGTCTCATCTTCTGAACAAAGCTGCCGAGTGGGGTTGGATCGAACGGCCGTCGGCAAAGATCCGAAAACTCAAGGAGGGTGCGGGACGAATTGTTTATCTCACTACAGGACAAGCCGACGCGCTGCTCGAAGCCGCAAAAGCTGATCAAAACCGCCAGATTTATCCCTTCATTCTGATTGGTCTTCGGACCGGAATGCGAAAATCGGAAATCCTCTCGATTCGGCGTGAGCATGTTGATCTCGCGGCGCACACCATTTACGTCCCTCATGCGAAGGCTGGCGCTCGCGTCCAGCCCATCTCACCCGATCTCGCTGACTTCCTGTCTGGATACGTCGAAACACTTCCGCCCGGCACTCCCTGGCTGTTTCCATCGGTTGGCAGCCGTCACGGGCGCACAGTTGATGTGCGTAAGGCCTTCGTCCGCTCGGTTATCGCAGCGGGTCTCGATCCGAAACAAGTGGTGCGCCACACGTTGCGACATACCGCCATAACCCACCTCGTGCAGGCGGGTGTCGATTTGCCCACAGTCAAACGGATCAGCGGCCACAAAACACTTGCTATGGTAGAGCGATATGCTCATCAATCAGGCTCTCACATCGCGAATGCCCTAGAGATACTTGATGCCCGTTATCGAACAGAAAAGAAGCCCGCATGATTGACCTCTGCCACCACGCCTTTCGCGGCGTTGCTCCTAGGCGAAGTGGCGAATGAGCCGTCTCGAGGACCTTACCCAGAACGCCTCAATTCGAGGCATATTGCCGACGGGGCTTGTGACTGTCGTTAATGTTCAATGGCACGGAACGGCAGCACTTGAACTCACCTACAAGACACCTGAAGGTAGGGTTGCGAATGAACTCCTATACCGCCACGACGAGCCGCGAATAGAGGTCGTTCAGGAAGGTCGCCCCTGGAGTTTCGATGGTGATGGTGGGCTCTTCCGACTAGTCTCCGAGGCGCATCGAATCCGTCTCGCACATCTCTTTTGATCCCCTGCTCGCGGTGCACGGTGATTGAGAAGGACGTGGATGGGCCTAATTCTTTGCCGCTGCGGTTGGATGGCGAGGTCCCAAACCTTGGTAAGTTCGCAGCGTGCCGACGTGTGGCGCGCGCTATTTACATGGGCTCTGCCCCGCTGACACAGGCTGCGCATCGGGGGTTAGAAGATCGTCGCGTGAAGCTCGGCTGTGTCATGCCGGGAGAGTCACCGTCGGTTTTCGGTGATGCATTGCGACGGCTCGCCGGAGCTGCCACCTATCTCTATCAGGATGGACCACGCTACTGGTATTCGACGCAGCCCACAGTGACAAAGCTTGCGGATGATCGCGCCGAACAATTGAAGCGCGATCCCGACAAGGTCGTGCACGAACTCGACCTCCGACTGCGCAAGAATTTGGAACAGAAGGGGGACTTCAATCGTATCCACCCGATGCCGCAGTCCGGGCAAGACGTCCCCGATGACCTCGACGCGCGGTTGGTCGTGCTGGCGGTTGATCACCCCTACAGCAAAGAACCGAGCTGCCCTGCCGAGAAAGCCGCCAAAGGGATCTTCGAGGCTCGCGGCTCCACCCCCCGTCTCTATCGCAATACGCTTGTCTTTCTAGCCGCAGACAAAACCCGACTGCAGGATCTCGACGAGGCGACCCGCCGCTATCTCGCATGGGAGTCGATCCTCGCCGAGAAGGTGACGCTAAATCTCGACCCCCAACAAGTGAAGCAGGCTGAAACCCAGAAGACTGCCGCTGACGGCGCGGTCACTGCGCGTGTTCCGGAAACATATCAATGGTTGTTGGCGCCAGTGCAGTCGGTACCACAAGCAGCAGTCGAGTGGCAGGCAATTAGGCTCTCTGGACAGGATGCTCTGGCGGTCCGCGCAAGCAAAAAGCTCCGGAGCGACGAACTGCTGCTTACTGGATTTGCGGCCACGCGGTTACGCATGGAGCTCGACCGCGTGCCTCTCTGGCGCGGTGATTGCTTCAATCTATTAGCGATGGTCTGGCACTGTTGACATGGGCCAAGGATTCGTTCGCCTTCGCCGAAAGTTACGATGAGGCTTCAGCCAGATACCGCGGCCTACGCTGTGGCCAAATGGTTGCTGTGTCTGCTGACAACATGAACGGCGTTCTGGTCAAGCCGGATATTGCAAAGAGGCAGTTTGACATAGAGACAGCGATGGCGTCTCCGATGCCCGCCGCTGGGGCAGCCACCGCAGGATCGTCGCCCGACGGACAGACTACCGGTACATCTGGCTCAACATCTGGCGTGCCAAATGGGTCGCCATCAACACCCTCTAGACCTAAGCGCTTTTATGGGACGGTCACGCTGGACGCGACCAGGGTCGGACGTGACGCTGGCCGCATCGCCGATGAAGTCATCGCGCATCTGTCCGGCTTAGTGGGATCCTCGGTCAAAGTTACGCTCGAAATTGAGGCCGAGATCTCTCTGCCGGTGTGCCAGAAAACGTGGTGCGAATAGTTACGGAGAACAGCCGAACCCTGAAGTTCAGCAGCCACGGATTTGAAAACGAGTGACCCAGCCAACCTGATTACACCGAAATTACACGACCAACCTAGTTATCGAGCCAAAAAATCGCTAAGTACTTGATTTAATGGTGCCCAGGGGCGGAATCGAACCACCGACACTGCGATTTTCAGTCGCATGCTCTACCAACTGAGCTACCTGGGCACTTCCCCGCCGCGCTGGGCCGGGAGCGGCGGTTTATAGTCAGGCCGGGCGGCCCTGTCCACCACGCTTCGCCTGTGGTTTCGCGTTGCGCGGCGACGCCAATTGCCGAAGGCGGGGCGTGCCCGGCATCGCCCTTCGGGCTATGCCGGACGACCCCTCAGAACCCCGCTAACCACCAGAAATAAAACAAAAATTCCTACTCGTGGCCCTCGTCCTCGTCCTCGCGGCCGGGGATCCAGTAGGAACCAGACAGCCAGCGGTTCAAATCGACATCGCGACAGCGGCCCGAGCAGAACGGCCGCGCCGCCTCGCTCGACGGCTTGCCGCAGATCGGGCATCGCCTGGCGCCGGCCTTGGGCGAAGGCGCGGCGGCTTTCGGCTTAGCTGGCATTCAACCAGCCTCTTTTCTTTTGAAGATGCTCTAGTTTCATTATTATTCCCAATAGCTTAAGCCGTTTCGCGGCGGAAGGCTTACCCCCAAAATTGGCCCCATGGCAACACCCATGGCAACGCCGTGCAAATTTCGGTGAGTTGGTCTGGCCTAAGCCGGCAGGAGCCGGTCGACACCCGCGCCAGCCGTATAATGCAGGCCTGATTCGCCCACGACAGCTCCGAAACCCATGAGATTTTTACTATCCCTTTTTCAAACATCGGAAGGCGGCCCGCATTGGATATCCATGCGGGGTGGGTGGTGACGGGAGGCTTCATCATCGCTTCACTCGTCATCTATCGAAACGATCGTGTAACTCAAGGGCCGTGGATATTGACGCCAGCTCAAGAGAGCAAATTCGCCGATGGTCTCAAGATGGCCTTCAAGGGCAAAGTAGCGCTGGAATACGGAAACTCCGATGCAAAGCGCGTCTATGGCTTCGCCTCGAAGCTGAAGGAGGTCTTTGAGACATCGGGATACGATGTCTGGGGATACATGGCATCATACATCCAATCATCTGGTGAGCCGATTAAGGGAATACGTATTGAAGTCGTGAAGGATCAGCCATCAGATCACGTCGGAGCTGGGATTCAACAGGCATTTATCGCCGCAGGCATCGATGCTCCGGGAGTTGAAAGGCAAAACAACAATCACCCGCCAGACACTGCGCTCATCATGATTGGTACTAAGCCCTAGCGGTCAATAATTGCGGCGTAGAGGAATAGGCGCGCAAAAAAATTGCACCTTTAGATTTATTTGCTCGCTAAAGCCGATTGACTCAACTGGGGCGCGAGGTATGAGAGCGTCGGGCAAAGAGGGCTGAGGGATGCGCGCGCGATTCTTAGCAACGCTTGCAGGCATAGCTATCCTCATTGGTATCTCGCGGGCAAACGCGGATACAGCCATTTATTCGTCTATTCCGGACCTTAGTGCTTTTTCCTGGAACAACGCCTATTGCTCGGACTGCGTCCCGCGGCGCAGGATGAACCTCTGACTCTTCTCTCGCTATCGAACTCAGTTTCTGTTACCGGCCTAAACTTAGCGACTGGTCCTATATTCGGCGACAGTACTTATGCCGGTTTGGGGGGCTTCACCTTTGAAATCTACAACAGCAATCATTCGCAAATTATCTTTTCGCAGCTGATCTCCACCACGTTGGTCGCAACCACAGCAAACAACACTGATATAATCTCGGGCAAGGTGTCCGGATTGAGCCTTTTGAGTGGGACCTATTGGGTTGGCTTTTATGCAGACGTGTTGGGACTACCTGGCTTTCTTCCCGGCGCGAATGGGCTGCTGATCGAGACAACGCCCCACACGGGCATCGAACAGTTTCCTTTGGAGGGCAACATAGGCTATCAGCTTGTTGGGACCGTCAGCGCCGTCCCAGGCCCAACTGTTGGCGCCGGAGCGTATAGCTTCGCTCTCGCTGCAATATTCTTAGGTTGGTTCAAGAGACGGCGCGCGCGCCAATTGGCGTAGGTCTGCAATTGACGCCGCACGGCTATTGGGGGCGTCACGAACGAGGCCTGCGTTTGTTCTCATATTTCTGCTGGGAAGACTTCGTCTAGCCTCTTGCCGAGCCCAATCTAGATCAACCCCTTGAGTCCACTCTCATCGAAGGTCTATGCCGTCATTTCTAGTAGAAATGGTGAGCAGAACATTTGTTGAACAGGTAGGCTATCCGACGAGTTCATTGCAAAGGTCGATGCCTGGGCCAAAAAGCAGGACGATCACCCGGGACGTACCGAGGCGATCCGCCGCCTGGTCGAGCTGGGGCTGAAGGGGAAGAAATGAGCGGGCACAGCGAAGATAATAAGCTTGGGGCGACGGACATTCCAAATGAGGTGCTTGGGCCCGAACGAACATTGCTGCAGATGTTCAAATTTTACGTCGAGCCAGAAATCGAACGCCGCCGATCCGGCAGACTGCTCACCGAACCATTCATCTTGGCGAGAGCTCAAGTGCTGTTCTTCGAAGGACGGTCGCCTGAAGTCAGGCTAAACGATGAAGTCAAGATTGCTTTGCTTGTGAGGGCGCCGCGTGCGGTTCAGAAGGGCGAGGCTGTTAGCCTTTCGGAAATAGAGCACATTGAAGGTTCGGAGTTGGATCTCGCTGATTCCGACGCCGGTCACTTCACCGCCGTGCTGTTAAATAACAACTGGTTGATGTTTTTCGACTTTCGCCGCAACAAGCGAAAGGCGTCGGCTCTTGTGAAACGAGCAGAGGAGTTTTGCGCCATGGCCGAGCATGCACTGTCAGAACGTTTTGCCGGTCCATGGGTCGACAATTTGTATAGTGCTTGCGAACTGCTCGCTAAAGCCCGCCTGATCACATCTTCTGCCGAAAGCAGCGACGTCAAATCTCATGGCCGCATTCACTCCGAGATTAATCGTTGGGGTCTGTTAGGAAACGTTGATCGCAAATTCGTCGAGACGTTAAACAAGCTCTCGAATCTTCCAACCTCGGCACGGTACAAGGGCGATGATATTTCCCAGCATGTATCCCCAGAAATGGTAGCGACCGCTCGTGCCGAGATATCGGAACTAAAGATCCGGCTGAAGCGGTTTAGCCCCGATGAAGTTTAATGCGATAACACGACCCGTGATGCCCCGAGATCCATTTATCCGCGAAAAATTCACCCGGGAGCGCACGGCCGCTAAAAAGCTGGCCGCGGAATATTTCGCGCTTCCCCAAGGATCGGTACCAGACCGAGGTGGAAAGCTGGCGCGCCCTGCAATCGCAAAACATCGAGTTCACCATGAAGCGGCTGCCCAAACCGATCGAGAGGGCGACGGAGATCGCTAAGTGAGCAACGATATCGAGAGACAGTTGGCCAAGATACTAGCCCGGGACAATGAGCTGCGAGACGCCGAGGCGAGCGAAAAAAGAAAGCAAGAGGCCGCGGTTGCGGCAGCTGTGATCGAATGGGAATCTCGCGTGGAGAAAGTGCTTCTCCCCGCAATCGAACCGTTGGCCGCGATGCTAAAGGGCGCTGGCTGGACTTGTGATATTGAACGGACGCCTCGCGGATTCAAAGTAGCTGCTTTCCGTGGCGATATGGTGGTCTATGGGTCAAGAGAGCGCCCTAGCCTCTCGTTCGAGCTACAACAAGGAAAAGACTTAGTGGTCCTACACGAAGCCACGCCGTCAGGCATTCGCTTGGATGCGAAGATATTAGGGGTCAGCGTTGAACCCGATGTCGTCAAAAATCGCATCGTGGAGTTTGTCAGTAAACTGGCGCTGAAATAAAGCGCGGTCCGGTAGCAAAACGCGGAACATCAATCACGATTCTGGGAAGGAAGGCACGACGCGCGGACCGCATGACGGATGGCCGTTACCGGCTCGTGGCCGTCAAAGGGGCTCGCGTCTTTGTTGGCACCTTGATCGACACAATCAACAAGGGAAAAGTCCGTCTTGCGATCTTTAGCGTTCCGAAGGGTTGAACCGGATCATCCTCGAGCCGATAAGGAACGGGAGGAATCTGCCTTCCTGCGCTAGTCGTCTGCATCGGCCTTGCCCTGCACTAGGTTGAGTGCATCGCGATACAGAAAGGGTACCCAATAGGTGGGCTCATCGCGAGTCCCGCGCTCCTCAAAAAATCCGAGTTCAACAAGCTGTTTGGCCTTGCCGATCGCGGCGTTGTGTGAGAGCGACCATAAATGAGCTAGACTGTCGGGGGTCTGTTCGGCCTTCTGGCCTTCCAACTTCGATACAAAAGGTCTTTCTGACGCGTATTCGGCATACAGGTATTGGTTCAGCCTTGCATTTGAGACCGTCGGCAACGCGCTTTTGAAAACGGATCGATCGAACAACTGATCGTTCGCCGCGGCGGCTCCACCATTTTCAAGCCGTCGGATTTCCTGCTCCAAAATGCAATTGAGCAGATGGATCAACTCTCTCGGTGCAGTCTTGCCGGTTCCATCAGCGCAACGCGTGACCAGCCATTTGAACGTTTGAGCCTTCTGCGGTCCTTGCTCGACCTGCTTCGGGAAAAACCTGTAAAAAATATCTTCTTGCTTCGCCGCATCTTCAAGAATCGATGTCACATCGATCCCAAATTCCTTTACTAAGGCGCTATTGTTTAACAGGCGCCGCAAAATCAGGTTCAGCAGCGCCGGCTGCGGCCAATCCAGAATGACATATCTGATGAGATGGCTGGCCTCACGCATCCCCCTCTCAGTGATTCTCTTCCAGATATCCTCCCGCAGAAAAATCTTAAGCGATATCTGGCCCCGGCTCTTTATGTCAGCATAAGCCCGGATCAGCGCGCGAAGGGCGTTGGCTTCCAGCTCGTGGTTTTCCACGAACGCAACGTCAAGCCTGTCCAACAGAACCCAGACCGCTAGACTGCTCTCGCTCAATACATCATCAAGCAGTGCGAACAAATTATCGACCGACGAAAAACCGATACTCTTAAGATCAGCGGACGGCTCTCGGAGAACGATTTTCCCGTTTACTCCGATTGGCATTTGGGTAATGGGGTCTAGCGTAAGCCCGCCTTCTACCGATTCAGCCGCAACGATCCGCTTTGCATATTCGTGTACACTCCGAAGAACGCCCGTTAGGCTGAATTCTTTCTCAAGCAATTTTGCGCCTTCGAGAGCAATAAAAATCTTTTGTGCCTTGGCGCCGCGAATGTCATATTCCCGCAGTTGCTGCGCGATAATCGTAAGGATATAGAGCTTCCAGAGCACCACAAATTCGTTCTCGGTCGTGGGTGGATCAGCAATCAAATCCTTAAAAACGGTGGCACCACGAGGATTTTCAGCCGCGACCAGTAAAATGCCCTGGTCGAAGAACGTATCAGCCCTCGTCATCAGCAAAGAATAAATGGCGCTTTTCCCGGCGCCTTTTTCGCCGCGGATAATGTCAATGTCGCCCTTCGCGATCCTAGCCCATTGGTTTGTTTCGACGAAGTAGCCGGCCAGCGCGTTGACCTCGTCCTCAGCAACCTGAACGCCAAATGACATTTCCCTCAGCAAATCAATCCGCTTCATCGCAAATTCTCGCTCAGCGTGAGATGGTCGCTGGGCGGTTGTACGCCTTGAAGCTCGACTTTGACAAGTTTTGGCGATAATTGCTCCCACGTTCAAAGCAGCCATCTGTCACTCACGAGTTGTTTCCGATGCGCAGACACGCGCTTGTCAAGATCAGGCCCTGGGGTTTGCTGGCGCGCTTTGCTATCCTTCAGCCGCGATTTCAGACGGTTGTACTGGCGAGACGCCATTGGCGAGCGCGATGCACGCCCCTATTTTGAAATTATCAGCCATAGCAGTCTCCGATCATTAGGAACGCGGCGAGCCAGCCACCGAAAACGACTCGCCGCGAGGGCGCCAACCGCGGAAAGGAGAGGACCACCGAGGGCGCCGATCTGATCGACATTAGGCTGCCCTGGTAAGTAATTTCCACACGGGCACCGCTTTCGTTCCACCTTGCAAATAAATTTGCGCGTTAACAATGTCGGTATACAACGAACCGATTGCCGTCTGATTGGCGCCCGTCGCGGCGCTCGGAGCACCCGCGCCGTACAGGTGCATCAGATCGGCCGGCATGTCCTCGATGTCACGATCATAGGCATTGCCGATACCGAAGAAGGCGGGGACAAGCGTCTCCCGGAAAGGGTTGGTTTCCGAGATTGCCGCCAGCAACGATTGGTTTCTAGGATGACGGTTCATTGTAGCTCCTTTGCTGATAGTGTTTCATTCCGATGAAAGATCTCCAACCATGCGCCAGAACGACGCCGGCGAGCCGTCATAGACGGCGGCCTCCGGGGTGTTGTTTCCAGAGCTGGCGTTTAGCCAATACCCGTTGAAATTGCCGGTGCTTCCGTAATAGCCGAAACGCGGCGGTGTTTGCTCCACGCTGGACACCATCAGCTCACTGAGGGCCCATACTAGCGCGTCGCATCGGTCCGGCGAGCCATCGCCTGAGTACCCGTCGCCGGTCATCGCGGCCATCTGGTCTTCGAGTTCGGTAAACAAGCCAACGTGACGAATGCGGTTCTGCTCATACAGCGCCGCGATCGGTTCTGCGCGTTGGACCTTGCCGCGGCTCGCGGTCACCTCCCGATAGGGCACGTTCGGATCAACGGTGCGGATGACGTGCTCGCACATGGCGCCGCCGAAGTTGCGCTCCGCAACGATCCTATCGGCCTTGAATTCGCGGTACGCATTGACAGCCACTCGCCCCCAGCCATCAGGCGATAGCTTGCAGGTCCGATCGGCCAGCACATAACCCAGGCCGTCAGAGCCCTTGCCGGCGACCACAATGCCGATCGAATCGCCACCATCCTCCTGGCCGCGGGTGCCGGAGGGATCAACCGCGACCACAACGCGCACCATGTCCGGCAATCTCCAGCAGCCGTTGGCGCGCTCCAGCATGTGCGGGTCCACAAAGCGCCTTGCACATCCGTCAACAGCTCGCCGTCGATCTCCTGCCGGCCTAATCTTGTGCCGGAATATCTGCTCATGATGCTGGAGATGAATGTCGGTGCGAGATTTTGCGCGTTGTCGATCGTCTTGCCCCGCGTGATCACCGTGGTCGGATCGGCAATGATCGCTTTCAGCATCTTGGAAGGCCGTGGCGTCGTGGTGATCAGCTTTCTCGGCCGGATGCCAACCCGCAGGCCGAGATTGAGCATGTCGAGCGCCTCGGGGTGCGGCCATGTCGCCAGCTCGTCGCAATACGCCAGGTCGTGCTGCGGACCCCTCAACCGCTCGGGCTCCTCGGCGCTGAAACAAGTGGCCTGAGCGCCGCTCGACCATTCGAGTCGCCGCTTGCTCGGTTCCCATGTCGGCCGCGTGCTGTTCGATGCAATACTGAGAAAACCGGAAGGGCCCTCGACTAGAACGTCCCTCACGTCCGCCGCCGTCGGCGCGACCAACGCAATCCGGCTGGCCGTGCCCGCCACGGCATGACCGTGAACCCATTCGACGCCGCATCGCGTTTTGCCCCAACCTCTTCCCGCCAAAACCAGCCAGGTCGACCACCAATCGCCAGACGGCTCGCGTTGCTCCGGCCGCGCCTGTACCCGCCAACTGCCAGAAAGAGCGTCCGCGAGGTTGGAGAACATCTGGCCACTGCTACGCATGGGGGTTGATCTCCCGCATGGGCGAGCTCGCCAGCGCGGCCGCGGTGTGTTCTGGTGTGGGTGCACGGTCCTCGAGCTGGCGCAGGCCGTCGACCACCTTTGCAAGCGCGTCGGGATGATCCGACAATGTGCTGATCAGCATTTGCTCGAGCTCGATGTACAACGGGCTCGACATGAAAACTGTCACGTTATGGTTGACGGTGTGCGGATTGAGGCGGAGCAATTCGCCGGTCAGGCTCGCCAGCAATTTCAAGGTTTCATTCAACCGGCCCGCCAGCGCGGCGGTGCCGGATCGATCGTTCAGAACGGCAGCAAGCTGCATTTGTCGGAGCAACGTGCTGCGAACGATCGCTAGATAGTCGAGCAGCGACAAGCTCTCGGCATTTGCCCTCTCGGCGAGGCCCTTCAGGTCGACGTCGCACAAATAGATCGCGCGATCGGCATCGGTGACGTGGTTTGTCATGTGCCGCCAAACGGAGACCTTGTTGATGCCGTAGGTCTTAGCGATGGTGTCCAGGCTGACGCCGGAGATGCGCGCCAGTTCGATGCGCGCCCGCTCGGGTGATGCACAGACCAAACACCGGGCCCGCGTGATCCTTCGGACCATCAAATTCCCTTTGCGCGTAAAAAAACGTTACGATACGCGGACAAGCCGTTCATGGCGCGAAATCCGCAGCACGTTGCCACGGCGTTGCCATGGACGGCATAGACACTTCATTATCTGGCGTAAAATACTGATAAAGCAAGCATTATCGGAAGTGTTGTAACTGGTGCGAGCCAGTTGTTTTCGTTTTCATCCGTCGTTTTCGCGTGCTTGCGCCTGTTACGAAAAAAAGAAAGTTGGCACACCACGCGGCGGTGCGATCGGGACCGATCTGGAATCGGGAACCGAAATCAGAGCCAAGTTTTGTTGCGGAGAAAAAAATGATACCGACCGCCCTGGCCCTTCCTTTCCCATGGCACCTCCCCCCTCAAACATGTCCAACCGATTTCATAGCCTGGCCGCTGTTCCGACGCGGTCGACGATGCTCGCGATCTATATAGGGAACAACCTGGCCTTCGCCGCGCACTCGCGCACTACGGACTCCTGCACCAGTAGGCCGCCGGCGCGGTCGATGACCGCAAGACGGCGATGTCCCAAGGCGACGTGCCGATCGATCCAGACGCCACCCGCATCCGGACCGCGGCGGGCCATTGTTTCCGTCATCGCTCGGATGAGGTCCTGGTGCGCCCTGAGATCGCCATCTTAGCTAACCCAGCCAGCTATTCCGCAGATCGTGTGATCCTTCGCGTTCGGTTTCCATGTCAACACGCCGCATATCCCGTGCAACGCGTGAATTTCCTGGATCAGCGAAGGTCTGCTCGGGGTCATCAACGGACCTGACCGCCCCGAAATGCGACTTCCGCTCTTCCCCCGAAAGCTGACTCAAGTCGGAAATCGGGCCAGGTCCGAAAAGTGCCTGCCACAAGCAGACCTAGCAAGATGCTACTCGATGACCTCGGTAGCAGCAGCCAATAACTCGGGCGGCACCGTAAGGCCGAGCTTTCTGGCGGTCTTCAGGTTGATGGCTAGGTCAAACTTGATTGGCTGCTGAACTGGAAGGTCGGATGGCCTCGTCCCCTTGAGGAGCCGCCCTACATAGGAGGCGGCTCGGCGATACAGATCCTCGTAATCGGGGCCATAACCAATCAATGCGCCCTCCCGCGCCGTCGGGGGGAAAGCAAAAATCGTGGCCAGGTCGTGACTCAATGCAGATTTGATGAGTTGATCCCGGTTGCGGAACGTGAACGGACTGGACTGAACGATGACGATCTCAGCCTGATCCGCCTTCATTGCACCAAATATATCGTTCGCCTCGGCCACGTCACGGATCTCCCGCGATCGAATCTCGACATCCAGCGATTTTGCGGCTCGCTCGGTGACCTCTAGCCTGTATTGTCCATCCGCCCATTTTGGGTACCAGAGATAATTGACCGTCGCCTGCGGCTTCCCCAACTCAATCGCGAACTGCACATACTTGCCGCTGAGGTCTGCATGCATGTCACTGAAGCCAGTGATATTTCCGCCGGGACGCGAGAGGCTTTCGACCAGACCGATGCCGACGGGATTGCCGACGTTGATAAACAGAATTGGGACCGCCAACGCTTGCCGCTTCGCTTCCAGCGACGCGATTGTACCCGACGGGACCAGCAGCCTTGGACCGCGTTGCATCAGTGCACTCACCGCCTGCGGTAACTCTAGCTCGTTCTCAACCCATACTATGTCGAGCACGACGTCCCGGTTTTCCATGACACCGGTTTCGAGCAAACCCTTCCGGAAGGCTTCGACGAGCAACTGGCTGTATGCATTGGAGGCTTGGCCAACTGGCAGGAGGCCGACGCGCGGCAGATTTTGCTGTGCATACGCCGCCAGCGGCCATGCCGCCACCCCGCCCCCGATCAGTGTGATGAGTTCGCGACGTTTCATGCCATCCCCAGATCGGAGGAAGCTCCACCTAGTCAAGCTAGCACGATGGAGGGGGCCGGATGCGACTATTCGGACACCGGTCGATGTCCGCTACAGTCGACGATGGCAGCCCCTGACGCGCCATGGTCGAGCACATTACGGTCGTTGTTGCGCTCTTCGATATCCCACATCTCGAAGAGACCCGATCCCGGCGGCACTTTGGCAATCATGGCGAGGAATGTCGCCACTGCCCGCAATTTCAGCGAACCTGCCCTTTGCAAAGCCGAGTCCGTCGAGATAGGCAATGCTGCGCACTGGCTCGTTTCTTGAAAGCGGCTTAGAGGGAGCAAAGCTGGGCAGACCATGAAACTCAAGCGCGCTATCGCCGCCATCGTTCTAGCGTCTGCGTTTGCCGGACTTGTGGCCGCCAGCACGTTCGAGGATGCGGTTGATGCGCATGCCAGAGGCGACTACGCAAAGGCCCTGCGTCTTATTCGTCCACTAGCCAATGATGGTGACGCCGCAGCCCAGTTCAATCTTGGGTTAATGTATATGACTGGCCAAGGCGTGCAGCAGGACAATGCTGCCGCAGCATTATGGTTTCGGAAGGCTGCAGAACAAGGCTACGCCCTCGCCCAATCCAATCTCGGGACCCTGTATCTCTACGGCCACGGCGTGGCGCAGGACGATACCGAGGCAGTAATGTGGTTTCGGAAGGCTGCAGACCAAGGCGACGCTATCGCCGAGTTTCTACTCGGGAACCAATACGCAAACGGCAAAGGCGTACCGCAGGACTATAGTGAGGCGATGATCTGGTTTCAGAGGGCTGCCGGGCAAGGCCATGCCGTCGCCAAGCTCTATCTCGGGGTCATGAACGCCGAAGGCCGAGGCGTGCCGCAGGACTATGTTCGTGCCCACATGTGGTTCAGTCTATCGGCGGCACAGGGTGAGCAAGGAGCGGTCAAGCTTCTAGAAATGGCCGGGAGGATGACCCCAGCTCAGATAACCGAAGCGCAGAAGCTCGCAGGCGACTGGAAGCCGGCTACGCAGCCACCTCCTCGTTAGCGGAGCTCCTATTGCAGTGCTGATGACCGCTATGGGTCATGAGCGTCGTCCTCTGCAATGAACGGCGGCCTGTCGATGTCCGCTATGCCCCGTTAGCACTCATCAAGCAACTCGCAAATAACTGAATGACCTCCGGCGTCGTCGCTTTGCTTCCTTGGAGCGACTGTCGCCGTTCGAGCGAGGCAGCGGGCAGCCCGGGCTGCCCGCGCCTGACGATGCGCGGCGCCGACCACGCCGAGCTGATCGTCTGGGTCGATTTGGCCCGCTTTTTGCTAGGTCTAATTACAGGCAGGAACCGAGCAAGGGAGGTCTAACCGTCAAAAAAGCGGAGACTATCAATGCCTGTCCGGATCAGATTGTTCGCTGCCTTCGCTGCTGTCCTCTTAGCTGAGCAACTGGCACACGCCCGTGATCCCGACGGCAGATATACAAACTCCCCCCTCCACGGATGGTTCGAACAGTTGGCAAGCAAGAAGGGGCGATGTTGCTCGGACGCTGATGGCATGTCCTTATCGGATGTCGATTGGGTATCACACGACGGTCACTATCGCGTCCAGATCCGTGGTGAATGGGTCGATGTACCCGATGATGCCGTCATAACGGAGCCAAATCGAGCAGGACGGACGATGGTATGGCCTACTTGGTTGGACGGTCATCCCCAAGTGCGATGCTTCATGCCGGGGACTATGAGCTGAAAGCCTTACAACGGCGGACGCCCAACGCGCAGGCCAAATGGTCTTCGCGGACCCGGCCCCGCGCACCATTTAGGTAATCGTCAATGACCGCTTCGGGTCATTC
>Ga0210392_10000538_pt1 | contig 22849 bp, 20 predicted proteins | sample IncBWC30OmetaG_FD_161057 | JGI IMG/M metagenome (GOLD analysis project Ga0210392, IMG submission 161057) | Forest soil microbial communities from Barre Woods Harvard Forest LTER site, Petersham, Massachusetts, United States - Inc-BW-C-30-O ...
ACATGGCGGAATCTGGCGACTGGGTCACGCCTCGACTCTACGGCCATCCGTGGTTTGAAAAACCCCCTCTGTTCTATTGGGGCGCCGCCATTAGCTTCAACCTTTGCGGCGTGAACGAAGCTGCCGCGCGCCTTCCCAGCGCCATTTCCGCTCTGCTCGCCACTGTGGCCATGGCCTGGCTTGCCTGGCGCCTCTACGGTGCAGAAACCGCCCGCTGGCTCTTGCTTCTGCTGCCCACCACCGTCGGTATGATTGGCTTTTCCCACGCCGCTGCTACAGACATGCCCTTCTCCGCCATGCTCACCGTCGCCATGGTATTTGCCGCGTCCATCATCGGCCTTACCCGCAACAAAAATTCGCCTATTCTTCCGCGCACTCCCTGGCTCGCTCTTATTTTCTTCGGATTCTTTCTTGGCCTCGCCGTTCTCGCGAAAGGTCCCGCGGCTATCATTCTCTCTGGCGGCGCCGTTCTTCTCTGGGCGGTCCGCGCCAAACGCTGGCGCGATGCCTTTCGCTGTCTCCATCCCGTCGCCATCGGCAGCTTTTGCCTCACCGCTCTTCCCTGGTACCTGCTCTGTTCCCGCCGCAATCCCGAATTCTTCCGTGTCTTCATCATCGAGCACAACTTCCAGCGCTTCCTAACACCCGAATTCCAGCACATCCAGCCTTTCTGGTTTTATATCCCTATCATCCTCGTTGCTCTTTTTCCTTGGACCATGTTCATGGCTCCCGTCAAAATTGACGCGCTCCGCGATTGGCTAAATCCCCGCGCTCCTCATGCGCCATTTCTTTTCTTCGTCTCCTGGGCGCTCTTTCCTATCGTCTTCTTCTCCATCTCCCAATCCAAGCTTCCCGGCTATGCTCTCCCGGCGCTGCCGCCGCTTGTCATTCTGCTCGCCGATGCGGTGGGACGCTACGCGCGAGCCGACGAGCGCGCTCCTCGTTGGCCCATGTTAGCAATAGCTGCCGCGTTCCTTCTGATTGGCCTGGTGATTCTCCGCGAGTCTGCAAAGATTCCCGCGCTGCTATGCGTAAGTCCTACCTGCGGCATCACTCGCATCTGGGCATTTGCCATCGGCGGCGGCGCGGTAATCGGCCTGCTTGCAGCCGTGCGCCGATGCCGTTTGTCTCTGCTGGCCGTTGTTCTGGCGGCGCTGATCCTGGTCCTTGAGATCAACCGCTTCTTGCCAAATATGGATCCCGGCATCTCCGCGCGCGACTCAACGAGAGTTGCCAAGGCCGTCTGGTCAGACTTCTCGCCGCAGCAAGCCGCAACCTGGCAACTGAATCGTGCATTCACTTATCAACTGAATTTCTACCTGCGCTCGGATATTCCCGAATGGAAGCCCAGTGATTCCAACGCAAATTGGATTTTTGCGCCGAAGAATCGCGTGCCTGCTCTGATGGAGAATGGAATCGAATGCGTGAAGTTTGCGATCTATCCTGCGGTAGTGCCCTGCAGACTACCGAACTCAGCCGAGGGTCTTGGCTTCTTTAGTGGTTTTCGCGGGAGCGACAACCTCGGGGACCACCGAAACCGGTAAGCGCGTCAGAAAAAATGTCACGATGCGGTTCTCGTAGTTTCTCTTCTCATCTTCCGGCAAATTTACGAAATTCCCATGCGCGATGATTTGCTGCTCACGCGGCTCCGACGCTTTCAGGAACATCTCGCGCGAAATGGACGCCAGTTCCGGATCATCCACCGCCTGAATGAACAGCACCGGCACGCCGTTCAATGCCTTCAGCCTCGCGGAAAGCGGCGGATCGCCTTTATATCCATAGTTGAGCCACTCGAAACCCGTCTGCGCCGATTTCACCATCAACGGGAATCCTGCCACTCCGGTTTTCTCCACCCCGATCTTCACCATCTGCTTCGGGTAGTCGTACACAGAATCCAGCGCCACGGCGCGTACCCGCGGATCTTTTTCCGCCTCGCGCAGCGCCGCGTAAGCCCCCAGGTTGTAGCCCCACAAGCCAAATCGCATGGGGTCCACATCGTTGCGTCGCGCCAAAGCGTCAATGGCGGCGCGCACTTCGTCGGATTCGCGATAGCCAAACGTCGTCACTCCGGCATTGGCCCCGTGCGCCGTGAAGTCGAACACAAACACGTTGTACTGGTGATCCTGCAGCGCCGAAACCAGCGTCAGCAACTCACCTCGGCTCGACTGGTATCCATGGCACAGGATTACCGTCGGCGCGCCTCGCAGCCCGGGGAAAAACCAGCCTTTGCGTTGGCCGGCGCCGGTTACCGCGAAGTCCACTTCATCCGGCCGCCCCGGAAAGCTCTCCATGCTGATTTCCGAACTGGTGCGCTGCGGCTTCACGATCCAATACACCAGCACCGCCGAAATCGCCGCCGTCGCTAGCACGGCGAAGAAAACCAGCGCCAAAATCACCGTCGCCAGCTTCGCATACCAGCGCGTTGGATACCGCAGTTCATTCAGGATTGACATGGTCGTTCCGAGCAACAGCCAGCTTCACACCTGGCCGGTTCATTGCTCCTGCTTAGTCGTCACTATACCTACAGTGAAATGCTAGCACGCGCTTCGCTCGCCTCTCTTCTTCTTCGTGGGCTTTGTGCCCGATTTATATAGGCGCCCGTACCTGAATTTGGCAGCTTATGCGTCGAATCGGCTATGATGACGAATGTGCCGGGTTTACTGGGCTCTTCATCGTTCATGAACATTATCGACCTTCGCCAGACCACCGTCCGCCAGATCGAGGCGCTGCTGCTCGAGGAAGCCAAGCATTGGCAGGATGAATTGCATTGGGACTACGACGGCGCGCTCAACCTCATCAAGCGTTTCCTCGACGCTCACGCGCTCTCCGGCTGCGTGGCCCTAGAAAAGGGTGTGGCGCTCGGGTACAGCTTCTACGTCCTCGAAGACCACAAGGGACTCATTGGCGGCTTGTACGTTTCTCCCAATTACGACCAGGAGCCCATCGGGCGGCGCTTGCTCGACGAGATGCTGTTCTCCATGCGCGCTATTCCTCAGCTTAACCGCATCGAAGCGCAGTTGATGCCGTTTGGCGGTCCGGTGGAAGCTGCGCTCAAGGACCAGGGGTTTCGGCTTTACACCCGGCAGTTCATGTTGCTCGACCTGCACAAGAAGACGGAACACGTACCGGGAATCAACTCTGGACTGCGGCTCGACCGTTGGCACGATCGCTTTTTCGAGTCGTGCGCCAAGCTGATCTATTTGGCTTACGCGAACCACGTCGATGGCGACATCAACGACCAATATCGTTCGCGGCATGGCGCGCTGAAATTTCTAAAAAATATCGTGCTGCTTCCCGGCTGCGGCCAATTCCAGCCCGCTGCTTCATTCGTGTTGCGTCATCCGGGCAGCGACGATCTGGTTGGCGCGGTCCTCACCAGTGAAGTAGCGCCGGGAGTGGGTCACACCACGCAGCTCTGCGTGCAGCCCGGCTTTCAGGGGCACGGCTTGGGGCGTATCCTGATGCAAACGTCCGCTGAAGCTCTGCGCGTTCTGAAGTACAACGAGCTGACGCTGACGGTTACCTCCGAGAATCATACAGCGGTTCATCTTTACGAACGCCTTGGTTTCTTAACGATTAAATCCTTCACCGCTGGTGTGTGGCCTCGCTAACACAATTAGGGATCAGGGATCGGCGATCGGGAACCACTCAACTTCCAGGCTCCTGGCCGACGTCGGGCTGCGCTGAATAGTTTATGGGAGGAAACGTCAGCAGGATCAAGTGCAACGGTCCCGGGATCTCGACAGCGTCACGGACGGCCACGTCTGGAAGTTCAAAGTCGCATCTGAGCTGAAACGATCGCTGCGCATCTGCTTGCGGCTCGAACTTCCGGTTCTTCACGATTTGCCCCACGCCTGCGGACAAGAGCGGGTGACCCTTGACGACTTGGGTTTTCTCTACCCTGCCGTCACGCGAGACTGTTACTTCGGCGAGCCCTGTTCCCGAAATGCGCGTTTGCCCTGGCCGGTGGTGGGCATCGAATCGCTTCCAGAGAGATTCGGGCGGAGGTCGGGGCGGCCTGCGAAAAGGGCGTCGCCATCTATGGCTTCGGATTGCATCTTTGGTCGGGCCTTCTCGAATTCGTCGCCTGGGAGCCAACGGATCGCCTCGGTTTGCGAAGTTGCTGCTGCGCCCAGTTCGTAGCCAAAGCTGGCCATCATTGCGAGGCCTTGAAAATCCCAGCCGGCATGAAACTCGTCGCTGGGCTTGTGGTAATGATTCGTCACGTAATCCTTGGCTTGCGCTTCGCCCCACGCCAGATCGTGTCCCTGGAATTTCATGCCTTCGCTGATGGAAAACGAAGGAATGCCTACGCGCGACAAGCTGAAATGATCGGAGCGGTAATAGTGTCCCGCTTCGGGGTGCGCATCGGGCTGGATGGCGAGCCCATAGTCCTTGGCAATTTTCTCGACCGTGGGATAAAAGGTGGTGCGTTCGGCGCCGGCCACTTCCACTTCTTCGGGGATGCCGAGCGGGGCCAGCGCGTCGTAGTTCAAGTCCAAGATCGCCTGCGCGGGAAGTTGCGCCGCGTGCTTTCCCAAATATTCCGAGCCCAGCAAGCCTTGCTCTTCCGCTGTGACCGCGGCAAACAGGATGGAGCGCGACGGGGCAGGCTTGGTGCCGGCCCACACGCGCGCAATTTCCAGCAGGATCCCACAACCGGTGGCATTGTCGACGGCGCCGTGATAAATGTTTTCGCCCTTCGGCCGGCTGTTATCGATGCCGAAGTGGTCGTAGTGCGCGGTATACAGCACCGCCTCGCCCGGCTGCTTCGCGCCTTCCAGCATGGCCATAACATTCCGCGAAGTGAACGGACGCACCTCGCTGGCCATATGTGCCTTCAGTTTCACCGGCAACTCGATGGGCTTGAAATCGCGCGACTGCGCTTCCTTGTAGAGCTTGTCCAGATCGAGTCCGCCCATGGCCGCAAGCTTCTTTGCCACGTCGAGTTGAATCCACGACGCGGCTTGCAACCTGGGCGTGCCATCGTTCTGCAAGTACGAGCGCTCGGCACCCCACGAATTGCGCACCACGTCCCAACCGTAGCTGGCCAGATCGGTGCGGTGAATGATCAGCGTGGCGACAGCACCATGCCGCGCGGTTTCCTCGTATTTGTAGGTCCAACGGCCGTAGTAGGTGAGCGCTTTGCCCTTGAAGAATTTCGGGTCGTTCGATTCCGGCTCGCTCACAAACAGCAGCGCCACCTTGCCCTTCAGGTCCACGCCCTTGTAGTCGTCCCACTGATATTCGGGAGCGGTAATGCCGTAGCCCACGAAGACGATCGGTGCGTCGAAGTCGGCCATGGGCGATTGGCTCTCGTTGCTGGCGACGTAGTCGTCCAGATTTTTCAGCGGAACGGGCGCGCCGTCTTTCGGGACCAGGTCAAATGTGGTCTGCGCAAGGGTCTTCACCCCCACCATCGGTACATCTTGAAAGTACGAGCCTTTCAGGCCGGCTGGCTTCAGCCCGTAGCTCTTGAACTGCGCCGCGATCCAGTCTGCGGCCGCGTCGCCACCCTTCTGGCCGGTGCCTCGGCCCTCCAGTTCGTCGCTAGAAAGATATTTCACCGTGTCGCGAATTTTCTCTGCATCGATTTTGGGTGTATGCGCTCTTTGCGCCAGTGAGGGGCCTACGCCCAGCGCGATGGCGAGTAAGACGGCCGTCCCGACGATCAGCAACTTCCGCATGTGGTGTGTTCTCCTGAGGAGATGTTTGCGTACGAATGCAACAATACCGCAAGTTCGTGATTCGTGGCTTGGGAGCCGTGGCTCGTGGCCCGCGAAACCTGCGCTGGCGCGCAAGGGAGGCCGTGGTTAACAGGATGTACGCCACACTCCTGTCGTGTTCGTAAGTATGGCAAACAAGGGGCTTACGGGCAGGCATTGCGTAAGTGGCAGAAAGACAGGAGTTAGAGGAGGGAGCGTACGGTTCACCGTTAGAAGCTGAAAGTTCGGAGAGGTGGAGATGAGTGTCAGTTTGGGAATGCGAGGTGAAGGGGTATCCCAGGTGCTTTTGGCAAAGAGTGCACAGAAGATCGTCACGTGGAAGAAAGCGTAGACGCGATGTCGAATTGAGTTACTGGTTTTCCCGTGAGGGCACGCCGGCCCTACCATTCGCGGCGATACAAACGGTACGTTCACTCTTTCCTTTCTGCGAACAATCATAAGACATCGATGCATTACTTAACTGCCAAGCTATAATCGTCACCCACCGAAGGATTGCGTCGCTTTGGTTCATGTTCAACCTGTTGACGAGCAGAGCGTTCGGGGCTGATTTCAGCGGAAAGTTTTCCATTGGCAGGAACTACCCGCCGTCGATTGAGGGAGTCCATACGATGGCGGGTTTTCTGTTCGCGCGGACGCGCACCAGGGTTTTGCCGTAAGGCGTAAGAGCATATTCGACGCGCAGAGAACGCGTGCCGGAGACGGTGCGAGAGACGATGCCATCGGCCTCGAGTTCGCGCAATTGCTGAGTAAGAACTTTTTGTTTTGCTTCAGGGACTTCTCGGCACAACTGGCCAAAACGGCGTGACCCCGGCTTGCGAGCGAGGAGGACGAGCGGTTTCCACTTGCCATGGATTACGTCAATGGTGTCGCGCACGGGACAGTCCTTCAAGAGCATCCGGCTTCTCCCGTTACAAAAAAGTGCCTACTGGACGATGCGGATCAACTATGCCAGAAAGAGTTGAGCGGGCGGAAGTAGCCCAGTTCAACAAAAAACGGCATGCGGAGTTTGCGGAAAATCATAAGAAAGCGGGCGAGGCGCTGCGGGCGTCTGCACACTGCCTGTCGTATGAGATGACGCAGTGCATGGGGGATCCCGATTTTTACACCCTGCGGACGCGAGTGGGAGGAGGGTCGCACTGCCGGTTGGCGGGAATTTCGGGCAGAAAGAAATAGGATTGAAGGTTCTAGAACCATCGCGGCCGCGCGTAACATTTATACTCTACAGAAATTTATGTATTGCACCAGAGCGGGACCTGAAGTAGCTTACACTCCCCCCTCGCATTCGAAAACGTCAGAGGTGAAAAAATCATGTCCAAGCTGGGGACGTCTCGGCGCCTAGGAGTGCCAATCTTAGGCGTGCTAGTGTTGGTGTTGTTTTCGGCAGCAAGCAGCCGCGCAGACGGTGTGACCTTCAACAACCCCACCGGAGATATCGGGGTCATGCATACCTATACGCTCGATGGGTTCAGCATCATCGCTTCAGCCTTCAACGACGGGAATTTGTTTGGAAAGAACGAAACTATTCAGAAAGGGGTCGGGCTTACCGGCGATCCGAGCGGACAGCACGAGATTTACGCCGTCGGAGCAGGCGTGCCGCAGGACTTTATTCAACTCGATTTGTCGAATTTGATCGCTGCGGGATTCACCAGTTTCGAGTTCCAGATGAGCTCAACGACGGGCGGCGAGACTTGGCAAGTGTCCGCATGCGCCACAGCTGGCACCCTGTGTTCAAACGGGTCGACCTTGACCGGCATGAACGAAGCGCTTACTGGGGCACCTGTGAACCTCAGCGCGGCAGATCCCTTCCTGGACTTCTCCTCGAACAAGGGGAACGTTTTGCTGGGAATGATTGCTGCCACGCCGCCGACAACCACACCTGAGCCGTCATCGTTGGGACTGCTCTTGGTTGGAATGCTGGGATTTGCCGGAATAACGTTGCTGCGCCGCCTGAGGACGGTGCAGGCTTAAGCACAACGTCCGAACCAAATCTGGCAGGTTTTTCGAAGGACACAGCGTTTGCTGTGTCCTTTTTTTTGTGGCGCGAGGTTCCACAATTCACTTTCTCGAATTTGACACGTGGCGATGCCTGCCGGTCATGCATCTGACGGGTTGGAGGAACGCATGAACAAGCAGAAGACATTGCCGGAACATCTTGTGGAGCTGCTGAAGGGCGGCCAAGCGCACGCGGATTTTGAGGGCGCGGTGAAGGATTGGCCCACGAACCTGCAAGGAAAAGCACCAAAGGGCGCGGCGCATTCAGGCTGGGAAGTGCTGGAGCACATGCGCATTGCGCAGTGGGACATCCTGGAGTTCACGAGGAACCCTAAACATGTTTCGCCGGAGTTTCCTGCCGGGTATTGGCCGAAGACGCAGGCACCTCCGGACAAGAATGCGTGCAAGAAAAGCGTGGATGCGTTTCGGGCGGACCTGAAGGCGATGATCGAGATCGTGGAGAATGAGTCGACGGATCTGTATGCGCCGATCCCGCATGGGGAGGGGCAGACGGTGCTGCGCGAAGCGCTGCTGCTGGCGGACCACAACGCGTATCATTTGGGGGAGTTGGTGCTGCTGCGGCGGTTGTTGGGGGCATGGAAATAGCGGAAAAAGCTTTGGGAGAACTAACAAAGGCAACCCTCAGCGGCTAAAGCCGGGTGGAAGTGCAGGCACATACGGCACGGCCGAAGCCCAATTTATCGCCATGCTTGATGTCGGAGCTGAAGCTCCAACCCCCTACAGGCACAGCTTTTCGGCGGCTTATCAGGGTGCGGGAAAAATACAGGAACCTTATACGCGTAGATGGCGTACCACTGTGTCAGGAACGCGAAGGCGCGCCGTCCCTGGGGAAGCCGCGTCAGGGAGGTCCGCTTCATGACACAGATAGGGAATCAGCTGAAGCAGGTATTTCGCAGGCTGAAGCGGGCGCCGATGTTCACGGCAATTACGGTGTTTACGCTGGCCGCGGGTATTGGGGCCAACACCGCGGTATTCAGTGTGCTTGAGGGCGCTCTGTTCAAACCACTTCCCTATCCGCACGCGGAACAATTGCTGGGTGTTTGGCTGACCGCGCCGGGGATTCAGGTGAAAGATCTGGATCTGTCGCCTTCGGATTACTTCATCTTCCGGGATCAAGGGACGAGCTTCCAAGACATCGGGCTTTACGCCGTAGATACCATGAGTGTGACGGGCCTGGCCGAGCCGGAACAGGTGGCGGCTATGCGCGTTACGGACGGGATGCTGCCGATATTGGGCATTCCTCCAATGCTTGGACGCGGCTTCCGAAAAGAGGATGATTCGCCGGGCGCACCGGATACCGCGATGCTCGGCTACGGGTACTGGCGCAAAAGATTCGGCGAAGATCCAAGCGCGGTGGGAAAGAACATTGTAGTGGACGGAAAGAGCCGGCACATCATCGGGGTACTGCCGAGAAATCTTCACTTCCTGGATTTCGATGATCCGGCCATCTTGATTCCGTTCCAGTTTGATCGGAGCAAGACGCATTTGGGGAATTTCAGTTACGACGGTGTCGCCCGACTCAGGCCAGGCAAGACTCTAGAGCAGGCCAGCGTTGACGTGGCCCGGATGCTGCCCATGGTGATGAGCAGTTTTCCTGCACCTCCAGGGTTCAGCATTAAGCTGTTCGAAGACGCACACATCGCGCCGAATCTGCGGCCGCTTAAGAAGGACGTGGTAGGCGATGTGGGAAGCGCTTTGTGGATCGTGATGGGCTCGATCGGGATGGTGCTGTTGATTGCGTGCGCCAACGTGGCGAACCTGCTGCTGGTGCGAGTGGAAGGGCGCCGGCAGGAACTGGCCTTGCGCGCAGCTTTGGGCGCGGGTTGGGGCCGGATAGCCGCGGAGCTTTTGTTGGAGAGCCTTGCGCTGGGACTCGTCAGTAGCGTGGTGGGACTAGGGCTGGCCTACGCGGCGCTCCGGGTGCTTGTGGCGATGGCACCGGGGGGAATTCCGCGCATCCACGAAATTGGCATTGATGGCACGGTGCTGCTGTTTACGCTGGGCGTGTCGGTGCTGGCGAGTTTGCTGTTTGGTTCTGTCCCCGTATTCAAGTACGCCGGCACACAATTGAGCACGGGGATCCGCGAGGGTGGCCGGTCGCTGAGCCAGAGCCGCGAGCAGCATCGCGCACGCAGTGTATTAGTAGTGGTGCAAGTTGCGTTGGCGCTGGTGCTACTAATTTGTTCGGGCTTAATGATCCGTACGTTTAGCGCGTTGACGAAAGTGAATCCCGGATTCGCACGCCCTGAGGAAGTGCAGACATTTCGCATTTCCATCCCGGATACACAGGTGAAAGAAGCTGAGCGAGTTGTGCGCTTTGAAGAAGAAATCCTGCACAAGGTTGCAGCAATTCCGGGCGTGGCCTCAGTAGCAATTAACACCAAACTTCCGATGGATGGAGGCGGGTGGACAGATCCCATCTTCATTGAGGGCACCAACCTTCCCGAAGGCCAGTTGCCACCTCTTCGACGGTTCAAATTCGTGTCGCCCGGCTACTTTGCGACGATGGGGACTCCGCTGGTAGCCGGCCGCGATCTTACTTGGGATGATGCGTACAAGAAAATTCCGGTAGCGATGATCTCCGAGAACGTAGCGCGTGAATACTGGCACGAGCCAGGAAGTGCGCTTGGGAAGCGTATCCGTGTCAGCACAAAAGATGACTGGCGAGAGATTGTCGGGGTAGTGGCCAATGTTTACGACGATGGCGTGAACAAAGAAGCCTCTAGCTCCGTGTATTGGCCGTTGTTAATGGACCGGTTCGAAGGCGACGATACGAATGTCCGCCGCGACGTTGCTTACGTAGTTCGCAGTCCGCGTGCGGGGTCGGAGAGTCTTATGACGGAGGTGCGCCAAGCGGTATGGGCGGTGGATGCGAATCTTCCGCTCGCGAACGTCCACACGATGAACTATTTCTATAGGAAGTCACTGGAAAGGACGTCATTCACGCTCGTTATGCTAGGCGTGGCAGGTAGTATGGCGCTGCTGCTGGGAGTTGTGGGGATCTATGGCGTGATTGCGTATTCCGTTTCGCAGCGCACACGCGAGATCGGGATCCGCATGGCACTGGGAGCGCAACAAAAGACATTGACGGGGATGTTTGTGCGGCACGGGCTAATGTTAACGGGCCTAGGAGTAGCGTGCGGGCTGGTGGTTGCCTTCCTGGTGATGCGACTGATGTCCGCGCTACTGTTCAAGGTTAGCCCGGCGGATCCCGTGACGTATGCGGCAGTGTCGATCGGGCTGGGTGTCACGGCGTTTCTGGCCAGCTACGTGCCGTCACGGCGCGCGGCCACGGTGAACCCGGTGGAAGCGCTGCGGGCCGAGTAGTCCGTTAGCCTGAGCACGGAAAAGCAGAGGTTGCGATGGCAGTGATTATCTCCATGTTGCGAGGGGTGAATCTTGGGCCCCACAACCGGCTGAATATGGAGGAACTGCGCGCGCTCTATGAATCACTGAAGTTGCGCGAGGCGCAGAGTTACGTGCAGAGCGGAAACGTGATTTTTCGGAGCGAAGAGAGAGATTTGGTGGCATTGGGGAGGCGCATTGAAGGGGCGATCGAGAAGAAATTTGGATTTCGGCCACCCGTGATTCTGCGTACAACCGCGGAGCTACGGGAAGCGATTGCGAAAAATCCATTTGCGAAACGGCGAGACATTGAACCGAGTAAGTTGCTGGTGACTTTTCTGGACCGGGACCCGGGAAAAGAGATCAGGGAGCAGGTTCTGAAGATCGACACCATGCCCGAGGAATTGCGCATGGAAGGGCGGGAAGTGTACATCTATTTTCCGAACGGGATGGCGCGGCCGAAAATGAAATGGGCGGCGATTGAGCGCGTGTTGAAGACGCAGTGGACGGGGAGAAACTGGAACAGCGTGCGGAAAATGTTGCAGACGGCGGAAAAGCATGAAGGAAGTAAAGAAGTAAGGAAATAAAGACGGAAAAGACAACGAGAAGAAAAAGACGTACAGGCACAGAGGGCCACCGGGAGCGGGGAGGGTGCGAAGGACAGGGCTAGCGTGGCAAATCGAGCGAATAGACACCAGATTAGAAACAGCGGAGTCTAAACCCGCCCGTCTCGGAAGGCAGCCGCCACAACAGCAGGGACTGACCCAAGAAAAAGAAGCTGCGGCGTTCCGAGCCCACCCCTCGCAAAGGACGCGAAGGATGGGCACTCTCAAGTTCAGATGCTGGAAGGAGGGGGCGAGCTTGTGGACACGCCTGGGTCGGGATTCTGCTAAGCTGGCGCGTTGGCAAATCGGGTGGCGAGGGGAGCAAACGTGCAAGTAGTGGCCGGAGTGGACCTGGGCGGTACGGCGGTGAACTACACGCTGGTGGACCCGCAGGAACGATTTCTGATTGAGGGGCTTTGCGAGTATCCGGCGCTGGCGAAACAGGGCCCGGAGATTTGCCTGCAGCAAATTGCGGACGGCCTGGCGATTGCCACGAAAAATGCGGGCGTTTCGTTGTCGGACGTTGTGGCGGTGGGATTGGACACGCCAGGTCCGGCAAGCGGGGCGGGACAGTTCAGCGCACAAGGGTCGACGAACTTCGTGCACCCGAAGTGGGCGAGTTACGACATCCGCGAGGGCTTGGCGCGCAAACTGGAAAAGCCGGTGTCGTACCTGAATGATGCGAACGCGGCGGCAATCTGGGGACACTACACGATGTTCGGAGCAAACAGCCGTGAAACTTCAATTTCCATCGTGATTGGAACGGGAAACGGCGGCGGGATTATTTTGAACGGTGAAGTCGTGAAGGGGAAAAACGGATTTGGCGGTGAGTTGGGCCACGTGCTGATTCCCTACCAAAGCATTGCCGGGACGGAAGGAATCCGGGCGCAATGCAACTGCGGGCGGGTTGGGGATCTGGAGTCGCTGTGCTCGCTGACGGCCATCGAACGAAATATCCTTCCGTATTTTCTTCCGAAGTATCTCGGGCACGAATTCGCGAAGATGGATTTGCACGAAGCAGCGAAACTGGTGCGGGGACGAGCGGTGAAGGGCGACGCGTTGAGCAAGGAAGTGTTCCGCGTACAGGCGCACGCGCTGGGGTTGTTCTTCGACGAAATGATCAATACGTTTGATCCGGATGCGTTGATCATCGGAGGAGGGGCGTTGGAGACGGGCGAAGAATTTCAGAAATGGTTCATCGCGGAAGTGCGCAAGGGGATGCCTGATCAACGCGAGGAACAGGCGGGCATTCCAATTTACGTGATGCCGAATGGAGATACGGCAGGCGCGCGCGGCGCGGCTATTGAGGCGTTGAAGGTGGCGCGGCAGGGCGGGTTGGCGTAGGAAGTCGCTCGTACGCTCGTTGGTCCTCGAAGGGTACAGATTGCCACGGTCTCTCCACTGCGCGTCGACTGAAGCGCCGACGCTCCGGTCGGGATGACAACACAGAACGGGGGCTAGCAACAAAGCCAGCGCTACATTTGAGAAAGAAGAGGAGCGGCGCGTCTTTGCAGGCGAGCTTTCGGGGCGAGGAGCGACGTCCAAAAGAAAGAGAGATTCCTCACTCCCTAGACTCCGTTCGGAATGACAGACAAAGCAAAATCAAAAACCAAGGAGAAGAAGGATTGTGGCGTTCGAGCGTAAGAGCCCACCCTTGGCACACCCCGCGAAGGATGGGGCACCCTCAAGTTCAAAAGAGTGGCAACGTTACCGCGAGACGGCGGAGCTACTTTTTGATTACGCGATCTTTCAGGAGATTTTTTAGTTCGGACATGAACTCCTGGACGTCTTTGAAATCCATGTAGACACTGGCGAACCGAACATAGGCGACCTTGTCGAGTTTTTTGAGGCGATGCATGATCATTTCGCCGATTTCCGTGGTGGTGAGTTCGCGCTCAGTGGCTTCGTGGACCACGCCTTCGATTTCGTCGACGATGGATTCGAGTTTAGGCGTGGGGACAGGGCGTTTCTCGCAGGCTTTAAGAAGTCCCTGCAGAATTTTCTGGCGCTCGAAGCGCTCGCGGCGGCCATCCTTCTTGATGACCATGTAAGGAATTTCATCGATGCGTTCGTAGGTGGTGAAGCGGCGGGAACATTTCAGGCATTCACGGCGGCGGCGGATGGTGTCGCCGGTGCGGCCCTCACGAGAATCAATTACCTTGTCATCGACATGCGCGCAGAACGGGCACTTCACTCGAACGTTTCTCCATTGGGAATAGTACAGTCATTGTGCGGCATGGGAGGCAGGGAGGGCAATGGCGTGGTTGAGGATATTTCAGGTCACCGAGCTTGGTTGAGGGATATCAGTGGTCAGTAATCAGGAATCAGGAGGCGGGCGACGATGAGCACACGAGATTCCCGCAGATGCGTTTGTTGGTCTCGGCGGGAGGACCTTACCACGATCCCTCCACTGCGCGTCGGCTGAGATGTGCCGTCGCCCCGGTCGGGACAACACACAACAGAGGCTGACATAAAAGTAAGCGCTACAGGGAAGAATGATGGGAAGAGACGTGCCTTGGCGTTGGCGGACCGTCTCCTTCCTGCGGCCGGCATGCAGATGGCGGTCCCTACAAAAGCTAGCTGGGCTTCTGGGACATTTCGGCGTCTAGTTCTTCGTCTTCCTGGGCGCGGAGGCGGCGAAGTTCGCCGATTGATAGGCCTTCTTTGATCAGCAGAGGGATGCCGGCGATTGCACACGAGGCAAAGGTGATGATCCAAAGAACCAGGGCGGCAGCCACGGCGGTTTCGGGCTCGATGTTGAACAACTTGGTGTAGGCGAAAATCGTGAGGGCTTGGGAACCTCCGCCCACGCCCGGGAGCTGGACGGCAGAACCGACGAGCGTGAAGACGAGGACCAGCATGGCGTCTTGAAAACGAAGAGTGGCGAGCTTGCCGCCGAAGCCTAGGCCAACGATATAGTAGATGGCAATGACCAGCAGCCAGTGAGCCGCGGAGAGAACCACGGCAAACAGCAAGTCTCCCCAAGTACGAATGGTTTGCACACCGCGAGCGAAACCGAGGAGAGTGCGCGCAACTGCTCCGCGCCAGCCGTGCGCGGCAAGCCAACCTTGCATGTGGCGCTCGAGAATGGCGGTGCCATGAAGGCGAAGATAGACGAGAACACCGATGGCAACGAGGACGCCCAGGCAGAGAGCCGTGCCGACGGTCTTGGCGGCGGTTTCGAAAGCGGTGGCAGTTTGTTCGGGATGGCCATGGCGCTCGCCTGTGAAAATGAGCAGGCCGATGGCAGCGAGAATGGCGGTGGAAGCGGTGTCAAAGAGGCGTTCGAGGGCATAGATGCCGAAGGTATCGGCGATGGGAATTTTGTCTTTGCGCGAAATGAGGAGAGGGCGGACCGGTTCGCCCGCGCGGCCCAGAAGAAAGATGGCGGAGAATCCGGCCAGGGTCATTTCATAGATGTGCCCAAGACTGGTAGGCCCGAGATACTTCTGGAAATTCCGCCAGCGCATGGCGCGGAGGAAGTAGCAAAGATAAATCAGGACGAGGGAGAGAAGAATGTAGGCGAGGTTGGCGCTTTTGACGGCGAGCCAGAGCTTTTGGCCACTGAAATCGCTCAGATTGAGCAGGTGGCGGGAGCGATAGAGTAGGAAGCCAATCAGCGTTCCGCCCAGACCTAGTAGAAGCCACTTCCTCGACTTGGCACCCATAGGAAGGCAGCGTAAAGGGAGAGCGGGCTGGCGTCAAGGACCCGTAAGCAATTTTATTTCAACATCTTGTATAGGGGGGCACAGATAGGTAAGATGCCCCATCAGGTGGTTTCCTGAGGACGGTCCGAAGGGAACATTTTTGCCACATTTAGCGTTACACAATACGGCAGGCCGAGTCAGCCCGATGTGGGTTCTGCCTGAACAGGTATTCGGAGTATGGGGCTAGAGACGCTTGGAGCCGGATGCCCAACTGGTCCAGCAATGCCTCCAGGGCGACGGCTCGGCCTGGGAGGAACTTGTGCGGCGGCACACGCGTCGCATATTTAACATTTGCTACCGGTTCACGGGCAACAGTACGGAAGCCGAGGACCTGTCGCAGGAAGTGTTCCTTCGGGTGTACCGTACGCTAGCGAGTTACCGCTCGGCCTATGGGGGATTCGCAACGTGGATGACGAGCGTGACGAGGAACCTGTTAATCGATCACTACCGGCGGACGAAGCGGGACCGCATCACGGATTCGCTGGACGATAAAATGGCGATAGTGGAGAACAAGGAATCGGCGGGGCGGCGACCAGATCAGCAAGCGCTGCTGGGAGAATTGAGCGGGCAAGTGCAAGCGGCGCTGACAAGGCTTTCGCCGGAGTTGCGGGAAGCGGTGATTCTGAGAGATTTGCAGCAATTGGAGTACGCAGAGATCCGGCAGGTGCTAGAAGTGCCCGAGGGAACGGTTAAGTCACGAATTAACCGGGGCAGAATCGAACTGGCAAGGATCTTGCAACAGATGGGAGTGGGTCCGGCGTGAAAAGGGAAAAGCAATTGGTGGGTTCATTGGGGAGTCGGTTATGACATGGACATGCGATCAGATTGAAGCGAGGTTGAGCGATTACCTGGACGGCCTGCTGCAGGGGGCGGAACGGGCGACGTTCGACGAGCACTTGGCAGGGTGCGCGGAGTGCGCGCCGCTGCTGGCGAGTGTACGCAGCGTGGTGAGCGGGATGCAGGCGATGAAGCCGATCGACGCGCCACCACGGCTGATCTACGCGATCCTGGACCAGACCCTGGGACCACGGGAAACGGTGACGGCCTGGCAGGCGGTGGGGAATTTCCTGCGGGGATTGGCGTCGCCGAAATTTGCGTATGGCGCGGCGAGCGTGATGGCTACCTGCGTCATCGTGCTGACAGCATCGGGATTCTCACCGAAGAAAATGAAGTGGGCGGATTTGCAGCCAACGAATATTTATCGCACGATGCAGCGGCAAGGGCATCTGGCTTACGCGAAGGTGGAGACCAGGTTCTCCGCGTTGCGAGTGGTGAATGAGATTCAGTCGAAGCTGCGGTCGAGCGATACGGACTTGCAGACCGTTCCAGAAGAATCTTTGCCGAAAACGACACCGGAGAAGAACCCGGGACAGACGAATGAACAGAGGCCGGCAGGCCCAAAACAGCAGAACCGGGCGAATGAGATTGCCCGCCAGATGGAATTGTTGGCGGCCGAGTGTCCCGTACTGTACGAGAGGAGCTATCGATGAAATGTGCAGTGCATGGGGAAGTGGACGCAACAGGTTTTTGTCGCAACTGCGGGAAGGCGATGTGTGCGGCGTGCGTTCGCCCGGTGCGTGACGTGTATTACTGCGAGGATTGCCTGGCGCAGGTGATGGGAATACCCGCGCCGCCGATGATAGCGCACGCGGGCATGGCTGGTGGAGTGGCGGAAACAGTGCCGCCCGTGGCGATGCCGATGCCACCGGGTCACGTGGGAAGGCCGGGCGCGAACCCGGTGGTGGCGTTTATTCTGGGGCTGGTGCCGGGCTTGGGAGCGATCTACAACGCGGAATACAACAAGGCGCTGATCCACATCATGATCTTCGCCGGAATTATTCTGGGACTCAGCAGCGACTTTGGGCAGGGATTGATGCCCATCTTTATTCTCGCGGTGATCATTTTTCCGTTTTACATGGCCATCGACGCGATGCGGGTGGCCAGAGCGCGAGCTACGGGCGAGCAACTGAGCGATCCGTTTGAGGCGTGGACCAGGAATCGTCCGATCGGTCCGATTATTTTGATTGGACTCGGAGCAGTGTTTCTTTTGAACAATTTTGGCGTGTTTGATTTCTTCCGGGTGCGCCAGATTTTCTGGCCGGTGGTGCTGATCGGAGTCGGGTTTCTGATGTTGCGGAATCGGGTCAGCGGTCGGAGTTAACAGGAGGCGCGGATGAGCACACAGGGAAGGTGCCGGTGCCAAAGCTGCACGATCCGAGGGCTGATAGGTCCCGCGATCGTAATCACGATAGGCGTGCTGTTCCTGCTGCACGAAACGCAGGGCGGCCACTTCGATTTTCAGAACACCTGGCCGGTAATCCTGCTGGTGATTGGTTTGCTGCAACTGGCTTCCGCGTTCAGTTCGCGTGAAGGACATGTGGATTCACAACCTCCCGTGCCAGTAGTGCCGACACCGCCAGCGCCACCGCCGCCGGTAAACCCACCGCAATCGTATTTGGCGTCCCGGGAGCAATAGACAGCTATGGCCCGCACCCAGTCGCGCACTAGCGGTCTTTTCTCGGGTTTGGTTCTCATCTCTGCCGGTCTTCTGCTACTCCTTCACAATTACGGACATTTGGATTTTGCAGCTTTTTTTCTGCACTGGTGGCCGCTGCTGATCATCTTCTGGGGCCTGGTGAAATTGTACGAGCGGACGGTGGGGCGGCGATTTGGCGGAAGCGACGGCGGGGCCGTGACCGGTGGCGAGGTGACGCTGGTTCTGGGGATGCTGGCGCTTCTGGGTTTGGTGGTCGGTTACGACTACACGAAGCAGAAAGTGGGCGAGACGCTGGACATTGACGTTAGCGGAGACGACCACACATTCGACATTGAAGCGCTGCCGGCAATGACGATTCCGGCGAACGCGCGAGTTAGCGTGAAGCTGGGACGCGGCGATCTGACGATTCGCGGATCGGAAGACGCGCAGGTGCGCATTTCTGCGAAGAAGAATGCCAAAACGTGGAGTGACGGCGAGGCGGAGCGATTGGCAAAACCGGTGGGCGTAGAAGTGGTGAAGAACGGCGACGCATACGAAGTACATCCGACGGGATACGATTTGTCGAATTCGCGAATCAGCGTGGACCTGGAGTTGTCGGTGCCCAGGAAGTCTCCGCTGACGATCAAGACGGAGAAGGGCGATATCACCGTGTCTGACGTGACGTCAGACGTCTCCATCTCGCTGCAGAGCGGGGACGTAGACTTGCGGGACATCGCGGGTGACATTTCCGTAGAGACGCGCAAAGGCGATGTGAAGGCCGCAGACATCAAGGGCGACGTGAAAGTGTCCGGGAAGGGCGGCGAGATCGACGTCAATAATTGCACGGGAGGCCTGACGGTAGATGGCGATTTTTACGGGCCGGTGCGCGGGGACAAGATTGCCAAGGGAGTACGGCTGATTTCCGTAAAAACGGATCTGACGCTCTCGGCGTTGTCTGGACACATGGAAGCAGGCTCGGGGAATCTGGATATCATCGATGCGCCGGGAAATCTGGAATTGCGGACGCGGGACATGGAAGTGAACGTGGAGAATCCCGGCGGGAAAGTAAAGATCGACGACCGAAATGCGGAAATTACCGTGCGGTACTCGTCCGTGCCGAAAGATGACGTTACGATTACAAATTCTTCGGCGTCCATCTCGCTGACGCTGCCGGGAAGTTCCAGTCTTGAGATCCAGGTGGATTGCCGGAACTGCGACGTTGATTCGGAGTTTCCGGGGCTGCAAGCGTCCAAGGGTGCGTCGGGAGATGCGAGCCTGGCAGGGAAACTTGGATCGGGACGCGGGCCGAAGATTGTTTTGCGGACCAGCTACGGAAATGTAGCGCTGAGGCGGACGACGGTAGCGATGCCGCCGAAGCCGCCTGCGATGCCGGCGCCACCGACACCGATACCACCTGCCACCGAGCAGTGATGCTCGAAACTGGTTGATGCTGATATCTGATATCGTGCGCCACGGCTGAATCGCCGTTAACTGCTACTTAAGCGACGCAATTCGGTGAAGAAGGTTGGATAGGAGACCGCGGCGCAATCGGCGTCCAGGATTACCGTGTCGCCAGTGGCGGCGAGGCCGGCGACCGCAAACGCCATGGCGATGCGGTGATCGCCGCGTGGATCGATTTCGGCACCGCGGAGTTTGCCGGCGCTGCGGCCTTCGACGCGTAGACCGTCGGGGAGCTCCTCGACTGTGGCACCCATGCGCTTGAGATTCTCTGCTAGTGCGGCGATCCGGTCACTTTCCTTCACGCGCAATTCCTGGGCGTCGCGAATCTCAATTCCCTGCTCGGTGAATGGACCGAGAGCTGCGAGCATGGGCAGTTCGTCGATTAGCAACGGGACGAGTTCACCGGAGATGGCGCCGCCCTTCAGTTGCGCACCCCTGACCGAAAGGTCGCCAATGAGTTCCCCTTGCTTGGAGACCAGATTCACGACGGAAACGGCCGCGCCCATTTGCGTGAAAAAATCGAGAATGGCCGAGCGCGTAGGATTCAAGCCGACATTGCCAATGAAGAGATCGGAATCCGGCAGAAGCGAAGCCGCAGCGACAAAAAACAGCGCTGAGGAAAGATCGCCGGGCACGTCGAGGGATTTTGCCTGGAGCGCGCCTTTGCCGTTGGAGCCCGCGGGGCCCTGGATGGCGATGGCGCGACCCTTTCTGTGAATCGCTGCGCCGAATTCTTCGAGCGCCAGTTCGGTGTGATCGCGGGTTTTGGCGGGCTCGGTGACGGTGGTCTCGCCCTCGGCATACAGTCCGGCGAGTAGCACGGCGGACTTCACCTGTGCGCTGGCCATAGGCATTTCGTAATGAATGGCTTTCAATTTGCCGCCGTGGATTTCCAGCGGAGGAAAATTGTCGTCCTTGGCGCGAATGTCCGCACCCATCTGGCGCAGCGGAGTAACGACGCGCTTCATGGGGCGTTTTTGGAGCGAACTGTCCCCGGTAATTTTTGTGGTGAATTGCTGTCCGCTAAGAATGCCGGAGAGAAGCCGAATCGTGGTGCCGGAATTTTCGGCGTCGAGAGTGCGCCAACTGCTTTTTAAACCGCGCAAGCCGTGGCCGGTGATCTGAACGGTGGTGCCGTTCACCATGACCTCGGCGCCGAGCGATTTCATGCACCCGAGAGTGCTATGGCAGTCGCGGGCGGCGGCGAAATTGCGCAGTTCGCTGGCGCCATCGGCGAGAGCGGCGAGCATGGCGTAGCGGTGAGAGATGGATTTGTCGCCGGGAGGTTCGACACCGCCAGAAAGGGATTTAACGGCGTGGATGATTTCTTTCTTCACGATTGGGAGTCCTGGTGTCAGTTTAGCATGAGGGGAAATTGGGTTGGGTGGGGGTGGGGCAGGATATCAGGGATCAGTGATCAGGAATCGTATAGTGACGGGTCTTGTAGGGACCTCCTTCCGAGGCGGTCCGCTAACCACAAAATGCTCGGCTCCGCCGCAGTCGGGAGCCCCACACGCCGCCTTTGCGTGTGTGATCTTCGCTTGTCCCTGAGGGCCCCGAAGCTTCAGAGGTTCTGCCAGAGCGCCCGCGTAACGGGATGTAACGTGGGGATTGGACGTCTATACAGATAGGGGCTGTACCGCGGGACAGTTTGTTTCGGGAACTTTTGGGGAAGACGAGCGAAAGATAAATAGAGGAGATTGCGTATCATCAAATAGAGACGCAGGCCAGTGGGTGAGGAGCAGAAATGTCATCGCGGAGCACGTTGATCCATTTAGTAACCCGAGCCGGAATCGCTTTGGGAGCACTTTTCGTGGTTGGCGTGTTGCTGGCCGCGATACCGAATCATCGGCCACCAGTTGTGGTGACCACTGCGGTGAATGCCGAGCAGGAACCGCAGGAGCCAGCGGCGGGCGCGGATCATACGAACATGCCGGGCATGAATATGCAAGCCGGGCAAGCCAACGAGCAGGCAGCCATGGAAGATATGGCCAATATGCACCACGGCGATACGGCACATATGCATATGACGTCGGCGAAGCCGCTGTCGGCCAATGATCACCAGCGCGCGGATGAAATCGTGAAGGAGTTGCGGGTGGGGATCGAGAAATACAAGGACTACCACGTAGCACTGAACGAAGGCTTCCAGATTTTCCATCCGGAAATTCCACAATCGGAGTATCACTTTACGAATTACGGCAATGGATTTGAGGCGGCGTTCACGTTTGATGCCGCGAAGCCCACTTCCCTTCTCTTCAAAAAGACCGCGACGGGCTATGAACTGGTTGGAGCGATGTACACGATGCCGAAGCGCGCTACGGAAGAACAGTTGAACGAGCGCGTGCCGTTGAGCATTGCGACCTGGCACCTGCATACAAATTTGTGCATGCCGCCGAAGGACGCTCGTCGTAGCGCGGATTTCACGAAATTCGGATTGCACGGATCGCTTGCTACGCAGCAAGCATGCGACGCCGCAGCCGGAAAGTTCTACCCGGTGATTTTCGGGTGGATGGTGCACGTGTATCCGTATGAGGATTCCACACAAAAGATATTCGCGATGCACCACCACGACTAGACACCGATTTTCCTACAGAAGCTTGTTCCCGAGATGTTGAAGACAGATTTCTCGGGGGCTGAAGCCCAACAACAGCGAAGCTCTCGTGGTCGGAGCTAAAGAGTCGCTGACGGAAAACCGCACGTAGTGCCCGGCGAAAATTTACGAGTACAACTGGAGTTCGTCTGTGCTGACGTAGGGGGCTCGCGGGGCTGAGCTTCCCTATTGATCCTTGAGCTTGAGGCGGTGCTTGTTTTCTTCGAGGAAATCACGGAGGTCTTTGCCCATGTCGAGCAGGCGGACCCACTGTTCGTAGTAGAGCGTGACGGGGAAACGGCCGAGTCCGTAGACACTGACGCCGCCCTTTTCCCCAACACGGAATTCCAGAGTGCCTTTTTTCCGGCCTTCGACTTTTTTCTCGAGTTCGGCGATCTTGGCAATCAATTCTTCTTTTGTGGGTTCGGACATGGGATCTCCTGTTTACAACATCGTCGCATAGATGCTGGGGTCTCGCCAATGGATTGACGGCGGACGGCTGCGAACGGCCCTACAAGAAGTGCCCTCACGCCTGAATGCGGACGATTAACCACAGAGGACACAGAGGAACCCAAGCAAAGAAAAGAAGGACGGAAAGGCTGGATCGTAAAGGAACCCTTCGGAGAACAGGCTAAACCAGCAAGTTCACGGGTGGTGGATTTTGTGACGGAGAAAGCGGCCGCCTCGGAAGCCGTCCCTGCAGAGGCAAACCCAAGAAAAAAGCAACCCCAAGAAAGGCTTCACCCCTGAAGGGGTGAGCTACGGAAGTTGGTGGCTGTGTGTGAAGACACAACCTGGGTGGGGACCAGGACGTCTAAGACTTCGCTACTAGGCGGGCCACTCCAGTTGTTGGATTGCGGAGGGTCCGGCGTACCGAGTATCATCAGCGTTCCATTTGGGGGTCCAACACATCGGCTATGGGTCGC
>Ga0210392_10000539_pt1 | contig 22810 bp, 23 predicted proteins | sample IncBWC30OmetaG_FD_161057 | JGI IMG/M metagenome (GOLD analysis project Ga0210392, IMG submission 161057) | Forest soil microbial communities from Barre Woods Harvard Forest LTER site, Petersham, Massachusetts, United States - Inc-BW-C-30-O ...
ACAGGCTGTCTTTTTGCTCGCCCCTCGTCTCGCCTCTGTCCCACGCAAATAAGTCTTTGACATAGCACAAACAATTCTCTATTCTCTTGGCTCGCTCGCACCTCGCACCCGCCGACGTGGACCAGCTGAAATTCTCGCCGCCAATTCCAAATTCGACTGCTCTGGGATTCTCTGGGATGCGCTGCGCGAAGAATTGATTTCCGTGAATGAGCCATGCGTTGCTGTCCAGATTGATGGCGGGATTCAGTGCTTCGTCGCTGATGGAATCTGGGTTCCAGAATCCTAGAGATTCGGATGCAGCGTGCTAGCCCATCCCCTCCTAGCGCGAAGTACAAAAATTCAAAAGGAGCCAGACACCATGAAATACATCCTGACAGCCGTATTCGAAACCAAGAACGAAGACAATGCAATTTTCGCTTTGCAACATGTTGCCGACAATCTCAGTGAAATGTTTGGAGAGCAGCTGCAAATCTCGCACGTTCAAGCTGTGGAGAATGAAGACACCCGCCCCTCGCTGCGCGCCGTGCAAGCCATTCGCGCCGAAGATGTCGCTTCCCCGTGGCCAGCTTCCCGCGAAGACGATGCTGCTTTCGACCAGCTGCTTGCCAAAGGCCGCGCAAACATCCTCGCGAATATTTTCCGCCATATCGTGAATTCGAAACCACCGCGCAACCGCCAGCGCTGGAATGAGCAGCACAAGGAATGGGTCGCGGCTCTCGAAACAGTCCAGAATTTGGAAGTGCTTTCGTGAAGACAATCAACACAGCACGCGCCGCAAAGTTGGCTGGCGTCACGCGCCAGACACTTCAGAACTGGATTGCGGCCGGAAAATTCGAACCCCCACCGCTCGATTTGTCCCACGGCGCTCCTGCGCGTCGCATGTGGACCGCTGCCGACATCGCTCGATTGAAGACAACCCGCAAGACCGTGTTCGGCGCTGGTCGCACCGGACGCCCGAAGAGCAGAAAGAGCAAGCGCTGAAGTCTCGCGGCTTGCTCCAGTGACAGTGAGCGAGCCGGGATGCTTCCCCGCAATCCCACAAGGAGCAGGGAAATGATAATCGTGAACAAATCGCTGGTATGTCTCAGCGTCAATGGCGGTCTGATTGCAGAAGCAAGCACGCTCGGATTGCCTCCGGGCGAATGGCCGGAATTTATTTCCGTGGTCGATGATTCCAATTCCGGGTTCCTGTTCCAGCTGCAGGGACCAGACATGCGCGGCGCCGTATTGGCAGGCTATCGCTACCAGAGCAAGGCTGGCCACCGCCTGCTCGTTCTGAACGACTGAGTCCGTATGGTCAAAAAACTCAAACGAGTTGAAATAGCGTAACTTGCAGCTTTCCACCTGCGGTACGCAAGAATTCCATCCAGCAGTTTTCGACGCAATGTAACATTGTTACATAGAGTTGGAATCCTGAGGAATCATAGGCGAAATAACAATTCGCCAGAGACAGGGTCAGGACGGCGATTAGGTGGATGAAAAGGACGAGGAGATGACGCATTGAAGAATGGTAGCAGGGTGGGGAATCGTAAGGAATTATGGGCGAAATAACAATTCGCCAGCCACAGGACGGAATTACTGCGCAGCACAGGCTCGCAAAAATACCTTGCACAAATTACGATCTGGACGTAGTAGTATCTGGTGGAGGGCTTGAGATTGCAATGTTTGCACGCCGCTCCACTTTCGCCGTTCTGCTGTTGTCCTGCCTTGCGTGCTGGCTCTCCTGCACAATTATGTTTGGAGAGATCCCAGAACTTCTGTCATTGACCGACAATGCGTCCAATGACTTTACGGTGCGCAAAGCCGCCTCTACAGAGGGCGTTCACGTTTTGAGCGTAGAAAAGCAAGACGCAATAAGAATTCTTACGAGAGCAGTGGAACATGTCGCGCCAGAACTTCTGACGAGCACGTTCCAGGACACGACACCGACCGACTCTGCGCTTTTCATTGTCAATTCCGTCCTTCGTAGATAAACTCTCGCGTCCACAGCGTATATCACCCACAATGTAGCTCGCTGGGCTGTTGGGGGGTGCACAATCAGTGTGCACCTTTATCCTCGCCTTTGACGCAATAGTTCGAATGATCTCGTACTTACAGGCACGGCGGACGATCTCCTGATGGAACGAAATTGAAGGAAGCCACAGAAGCTCGGCGACTATAAATAGTTGCTCAGGAGGATGTTATGAGTGATCTTCTGTGTGATGAAAACTATTGGGCGTAAACCGGTCGAGATCGAGCCTCGCATTGCAATTCTGATTGACGTGGTCGGCAGGCTCGACATGATTTCATACGAGGTCGCAAGACCTGGGCGACGCAATGGGACGACACAAAGACAGGAGATACGTCATGAGTGCACGTGAGATACGCGGGTCAAAGACGGGTAAACCAACCCTGGAATCGGGAGGAGGCCGCGCCAATTGCCGGGTCGAATCACAGTGAAACGAGACTGGAGGATCGCCAGAGCCTGGCTTTACCAAGATTTGCGGGTTGACCATGGAAATGACACCCGAGAAATGGGAAAGGGTCAAGGTACTCTTTGAGGCCGCTCTCGACAGACCGACCGAGCAGCGCATTCGGTATCTGACGGATGTGTGCACCGAAGAAGACGTTCGGGCACAAGTCATCCGCCTGCTCGCGAATTTCAACGACACGGGAAGCTTTTTGGACAAACCGGCGGTGACCGGCTTGGATCTCGCAGCGACGGGCCCGGAAGACGGCTTCCTCTCTCCCATCCGCAACGGGAAGCCGGCGGGCGACAAGAGTTCCAAATTAATCGGCCAAACTCTCTCCCACTACCGCATCGTGGAGCAGATCGGCGCAGGTGGCATGGGAATCGTGTATCGCGCTCGCGATGAGCGCCTTGACCGCGATGTAGCCCTGAAGGTTCTTTCGCCGACGCTGGTTCATGACGACACTTTTCTCTATCGATTCCGTCGCGAAGCGCGGTTGCTCTCGAAGCTTAATCATCCGAATATAGCGACCGTGCACGACTTCGATACCGTGAACGACACTAGTTTTTTGGTCATGGAGCTCATCAAAGGCCAGACACTGAATCGCCGACTTTCAAATGGCCCATTGCCCGAAAGTGAAATCCTACGCCTCGCTACCCAGCTTTTGGATGGATTGGAGATCGCTCATCGGGAGGGAATTGTTCATCGCGACCTCAAACCAGGCAATCTCCTAGAGACTCCCGACGGGAGACTGAAGATTCTCGATTTTGGTCTGGCACGCATCCTGCGATCCGACCTCGATTCCACGCAATCCACTGCGGGCATCGTTGGCACGCTGCCGTATATGGCGCCGGAACAGCTGCAGGGAGATCCGGTAGACGCGCACACTGACATTTATTCCACCGGCGTTGTTCTGTATGAATTGTCGACGGGTCAACGGCCTTTCACGGAAAGCCTCGGTCCGCGTTTGATTGATTCCATACTGCACCGGGCGATTACTCCGCCGCGCGAACTCAATCCTCAAATATCCGCGGGTCTGGATGCCCTGATTCGTAAAGCGCTAGAGAAGGAACCATCGCGCCGTTACCACTCGGCACTTGAAATGCGCACCGAACTGCAGCGATTGGCGACGGGCGACAACGGCGCGCCCCAGGAATCCACTCCTTTACAGCACTCGCAAGCGCCGCCAATGGAGATCGCTCATGTACTTTTCATGGATATCGTGGGCTATTCCAGTTTTCGCATGGATGAACAACAAAAGTTGCTTCGCCAGTTACAGTCCGTCGTCCGCGAAACCCACGAATTTGCGCGTGCCCGTTCGCAAGACCAACTAATATCCCTGCCTACAAGGGACGGCATGGCGCTGGTCTTCTTCGGAGAGCCAGAGTCGGCCGTCCGGTGTGCGGTGGAACTCGGCCAGCAACTGCGTCACTTTCCTGAAATCCAGCTTCGCATGGGTCTCAACTCCGGTCCCGTATATCGCGTAGCCGATATCAATGCCAATCGAAATGTTGCGGGCGGAGGGATAAACATCGCGCAACGCGTTATGGACTGTGGCGACGCCGGCCACATTTTGGTTTCCGAATCTGTGGCCGACGTCCTGGGTCAGCTCAGCGCCTGGCAGGGGCAATTGCATGATCTCGGGCACATCGAAGTCAACCCGGGTGTGCGCGTTCATATCTTTAATTTAGTGACGGAACAAGCGGGAAATCCAGCGCCGCCGACAAAACTTGCAACGAAGGGAGTTCAGAAGGACGAGACGGTTCGCCTTCCGAAGAAATGGGCCGGGGCGGCTTTAGCTGCTTTGCTGGTGTTCGGATTGGCCGTGGCCATGTGGATATTTCGAGGCTCGCTGTTCGTTCAACGGAATTTTCGCCCAACCATTGCCGTTCTGGGATTCAAGAATCAATCGGGAACTCCGGAATCCGATTGGGTCTCAAACTCACTCAGCGAGATGTTGGCCTCCGAGTTGGGCGCTGGCGACCACGTGGTCCCGACTCCTGGTGAGTCCGTCTCACGTATGAAGTTGGACTTAGGCCTGCCGGAAGAAGCAAGTTATGCACCAGAAACCGTAGAAAGGGTGAAACGCAGGTTGCATTGCGACTATGTCATCTATGGAGCCTTTTTCGACCCGGGCAAAGCTGCAGGCGGCCGAGTCCAGTTGGATGTGAAACTAGAACGCACATCTACTCACGAGGTGCTCGCGTCCTTCAGCGAATCGGGAACCGAGCTTGCTCTTCCCGAACTTGCCTCTCGCGCTGGCGCCAGCCTGCGCTCCAAGCTCGGCGTTCCCGGCATCAGCACCTCGAACTCCTCCGAGCTGCAGGCCGCTGTGCCCTCCAGTCCCGAGGCACAGCGCAAATATTTCGAAGGTTTAAAGCAACTCAGAACCTTTGATCTCCTTGCAGCTCAGCAATCCCTGACCAGCGCTATAACAGCAGACCCAAATTTCTCTCTGGCACACGCCTACTTGGCCGAAGTCTGGCGAGGCCTGGGCTACGACGACAAAGCTAAGAAAGAGGCGCAGACCGGTTTTGAACTTGCCGGACATCTCGGACGGGAAGACAAAACCCTTGTCGAAGCTCGGCTCCAGGAAATCTCCTCAGAGTGGGACAAAGCCATCGATCTTTATCACTCTCTCTGGACTCTTTACCCGGAGAATTCGGAGTATGCCTTTCACACTGCGGACGTGCAGATCCGCGCCGGAAAGGCTACGGACGCTCTGGGAACGATTGCCGAACTTCGAAAACAGATGAGGTCTGCAAGTTCTGCAAGTAAGGATCCTCGGCTTGACCTGAAAGAAGCGGAATCTGCTGAAGCGCTTTCCGATTTTCCGAACGAGAAACAAGCCGCGTCGCGAGCCTCGGAGGCCGCAAGAACCAATGGGTACCGGCTTTTGGAGGCTGAAGCTCTTTGGAGGGGATGCAATGCGATGGCGTCCCTCGGCGAAGCGTCCAACGCCCAGACGGCGTGCCAGCGGTCTATTGAGCTTGCCAAGCCCGTTAACGACCTGATGCTCGTTGCACGGGGATTTACTATTCTAGGCCGAATTGCGGGCGCGCAAGGCAACCCGAAGGAGGCTCTCGCATTGCACCGTCAAGCACTCGAATTTGCTCGCACGATTGGGTCGCGTCGCGATGTCATTGGTGCTCTGATGAACATTGGCGATTCTCTAGCCGACCAGGGTGATTTGGCAGGGGCGCAGAAAAACTATGAAGATAGTCTTGCCGTCGCCCAGGAGATCGATGACAAGGGGCAGACAATCATTCTCCTCAACAACATAGCCACGTTGGCCCAGGCCGAAGGCAAATTCCCCGCGGCGCTCAAGCTTTACCAACAATCTCTCGATCAAGCACGCGCCGTCCAGGACAAGGGCAGTGTGGCTCGAGCTCAAGGCAACATAGGTATCGTCTTGACCCTCCAAGGCAATTTTTCTTCCGCTCTTGAGAGCATTAGCCAGGCCGTCCAAGAAGCTGAGGAAACCGGTAATAAGAGCGACGAGGCACTTATTCTGATTGCCTTGGGGAATAACTATTTACAACAGGGCGTCCTACCCTCCGCCGAGCAGAATTATCGCGCCAGCCTCGATCTTGCGGCTCAGTCGAATCACAAAAGCATCATTGCGCAAGGGCAGCTTTCCATGGCCAAGCTTAAGCTGCAGCAGGAGAGGGCTGCTGAGGCTCAGGTCCTTGCCCGGCAGGCTGCGGACGAATTTCATGCCGAAAACATGAAAGACCTGGAAACCGAGGCGCGAAACATCCTCGCCGTTGCGCTCCTGGATTTGAATCGGACGGATGAGGCGACCAAGGAACTCGACATTATCGCTAGTCTCTCATCGCAGGATGCGATCGAAAAACTTACCACCGCGATAACCGCGGCCCGTATTCAGGCCCGGGCCGGGAAGGTCCCGGAGGCCAGAAAGGCGTTGACCTCAGTCATTGACCAAGCCAGGATGATCGGTATCCCGGGAGTGCAGTTTGAGGCTCAGTTGGCCCAAGGGGAAACTGGTCTTTTTGGAGAAGACAAGCGGTTCGCCCTTGCCCAGCTGGCGACGCTGCAAAAGAACGCAGCTAAGAGAGGTTTTAGACAGTTCGAGTCAAGAGCCAAGGAGTTGGCAAGGCAGATTAGCTCCAGATCGGCCTAACCCCTTCTCCCTTCATTGTCATCGGGAGCCGAGCCGAGATTTGGTAGGCCTCTTCACAAGGAGCGAACTTTCTTGCATAGCTGCGTAATTTACCTGGCCGTCAAGAATCGGCATTATCCCGCTAAGTCCTTTGATAGAAAAGAGTTAGTGTGTAGTGCACCCCGAAATTTAGACCACCCAATAAGTTAAGATTTTGACGAAGTCGTTGACGCAAAGGGGGAGCGATGACAACGACGAGAAGACGTTACAGTGCAAAGTTCAAAGCGCGGGTGGCATTGGAGGCAATTCGGGGGGAGAAGACGCTGAGCCAATTGGGCTCGCAGTTTCAGGTGCATCCGGTGAAGATTGCGCATTGGAGGAAGGCGGCCCTGGAGCAACTGCAAGAACATTTTGTGGATGGTCGTACGCGGAAAGCTCGCGACGGTGAATTCGACGCGGAGGCGCTGTACGAGCAAATCGGCCGGCTGAAAATGGAGTTGGAGTGGCTGGAAAAAAAAGCTGGCATGCTCGCATGAGGATCGCCACGGCTGGGTAGAACCGGAGCATCCCAAAATTAGTTAGCATCCGGCGGCAGTGTACCTTGTTGGGGTTGAGCCGTGCGAGCTGGTATTACGAGCCGGTGGAAGAGAGCCAGGAAAATCTAGGGCTGATGCGGTTGATTGGTTCAGCCGCTTCGTGTTGAGCTGGGCGTTGTCGTTGACGATGGAATTGGAGTTCTGCCTGGAGGCCCTGCGGGCCGCCCTACGACGGGGCCGCCCGGAAATTTTCAACAGCGATCAAGGATCGCAGTTCGCCAGTGAACGGTTCCTTGGCGAGCTGGAGGGGCGCAACATCGCGATCAACATGGATGGGAGGGGACGATGTTTGGACAACATTTTCATCGAACGGTTGTGGCGCTCCCTAAAATATGAGGAGGTGTACCTGAGGGACTACCAATTCGTTTCGGAGGCACGCACGGGAATCGAGAAATACTTTCAGTTTTACAAGTGCGTTTCATACTGCCCCACCTCGCTATGTGGTTGAAAAACCGAGTGTACTCTGTTTAGAAGTTGGTATTGCGGGGTTTCGATTGCTGCCTCGGACACGTGCGCGGAACTGTGCTGCAGCCTCTGTTTCTATTGCGCGTCGATTAAAAATCCAAGGGCCGTCCGGACAATTCCACACGGCCTCCAGTTTAGCTGCGAGATCCTCGAATTCCTCTCGTGTTGGTGTCGTGGTTTTCCCTTGACCGTGGACATGTTGCTCGATCCGCAGTTCGATCTGTTGCACTCGCTGCAAAGCTTGATTCCATCGGCGCTCCAGTTCGTCGGCCACCAGGCGGTTTTGCGGATCCGCGGCATCGTACTGCCTCTGGGCACGCTGCGCCGCATAGCGTGCCGCTTCCAGGTCTCGTCTCCATGCGTCCAGGACGTCGTCTTGCTTACGGGTTTCTTCTTCGCTCGCCAATATCGCCGCTTCCACTGCCGCAGGTTGTGCCACGCACAGCACCTCTTTGGCGATGGTTTCGTCTACGCTCATCCCGTCGAATGCAATACAACGTGGTTGCCCACTGTCCAGCCAGCCTCGATGACATGCATATAAACAACAAACCCGACCTCGTCCGAAATTAACTTATTGCAGCAGAAAAATGGTCTTGACTTTGGGGTCCACCGCAGTAGTCTAGCGTCGCGGAGCCGCATACGCTGGATGCACACTTGCTGCAAAATCTCGTCTAGGTGTGCTTACCGTCACACGGGGAGTCGCAACTCGGGTTCAAGCTCGCGCTTTCGACACATTGATTCGAGGAGATTCCATGACCGCACGACATCACCTTGCCACGTTAGCCTGTCTTTTCACTCTGCTTTTTGTCGTTGTCACCGCAGGCCATGCTACTAGCATCCGCGGGGGATCGGGGTACGGACCCCTTGCTCTTGGTTGTGATCCAAACGGAGGCACCAATTGTGAAACCTTCAATCCGATTCCGCTTCCGGCAACCATTGGCGGGAACAATGTAGTCCAGTTTATATATTGTTGCGTAAACGGGCTAGGCGGCACGTTGAACGTCGTCGACGTCGGACAGATTACTTCGGAAGAAAGCTTCACCCTTCCCTCCGCTTACTTCGGTGCGTCGACCACGGAAGTTTTCGCTTGCGGCACTGGGAATGACCCTGCTAACGGTAGCACTTCCATAACAGGTAGCCTGGGAAATCCGGTAACTGCGCCTGGTTATGCCTCTGGTCAACCATGCACTTCCGTTAGTTCCGGTACTGATTATACGTTCACTCTTAGCGGCACGACTTCGGATACCATTTCCTTCATAACCGATAAGGGCTTCGACGTCACAGGGCATCTTGTGGTTGACTCGGCCGTTCCGTCGGGCAGTGCCCCGGTTCCCGAGCCTTCTACGCTCATACTCATTGGTCTTGGCCTCGTTGCCGTCTGCCGCAAATTCCGGACTCCGGGTAGCCGAAAGATTTCAAATTAGCACTCCTTGAGCTGTGTCTGGCGAATTGTTACGCGGGCCGATTTTACCTGCTTTACGCGAGTGAGCCGAGTCTCACTTTCGGAACGCACCTGGTGGTAGGGAAGCGATCGGATCGGGGAAGCGCGTTGCGATTGGGAACCAGCGAAAGATTTCTTGGAGTTCCGCCGAGGTCGACCGAATACCGCAGCAAGGGCGAATCTCTGATCAATCAGGCGGCCGCCGGCGTCTGGTAGAGGGCGCGACAGTGTGGTTGCCAACGAATCGAGCGGAGATTTGCGATGGTCGAGACACGGACGTATCCGGCGTTCGTCCTTCCAGTTTCCGCCAGCAGGCATCTCACGAAGCATGGAGTGTCATCGTAATTTCGCAAGCAACAGGACGCTGGATTCCCTACTGGATTCAGCTAGCGTAAAGTAGCGTCCGGGGGAGATTCGGCTAAATCCGCTGCGGTTCTGCAGAATCTAGAGCAGAAGTTAAAGCTGGAGTATCACGGTCGAACCGACGTTAAGGCCGTCCGCAAGGTGATTGCCCGCGGTTGTTTAGAGATTCATGGTTGGGGCGCCGCAGGCATGCTCCCCCGTGGTCTAGGAAAGATACCCCCGCTCCGGCAACTTTAAATGGAAACGTTACGTTCATGTGGGACTTTGCCTGTACCAAAGGCACGGTAAATGTGGGGTGGGGTTCCGCGCCGCCGAAGGCGGCAGCGGGGCAACAGCCCACGGGACCGAGGCGAAGCCGAGGTCCAGCTTCAACGGGGCGCGCTAGCGCCCGATGAAAACGGGTCACCGGGACTTTGGCTGGGAACTTACGCCGTCTGCAGTGCGCCAAACACGGATGGATCACGGAAGCTCTTCGCTCCCATCAGATGCGGCACTAGGAATTTCCCGTCTGGCCCTTTGCCTACGATCTCCATGTGCCACATGATGTCCATGATTTCGTCGGCCAGCTCTTGGTCGCAGCGGTCCTCGTTGGGATTCCAGCGGCGGTGTTGTGCGACGGTGCGCTCCAGGAAGTCCTCAAACGTGGTGATCCCGGCCTCGCCAAACAGCTGGGTGGCCAGCTCACCCTCGACCTTGGTGATGACCACGCGAGACTCCTGCTTACGCCACTTGGACCGCAACCTTGACAATTTCATGTCCGGCCCTCCAACATTACCAGTATAAAACCACTGCGTAAGCATTGACAAGTAGGTAATTATTAAATCACGACATCCCGGAGCGACGGGTGCTTAGAACTCGATCCCGCTGTATTCACGGCTGAGACTATCCTTGTCACCGATCGTGTTGGTCTCAAACTCCACAAGCGACACGTCGTAACGCGCGTTCGCATTCGACTTCACATCCGCGTCCGCCTTCTTGAGATTGATCCGGCCCTTGCCGAACATGCGCATTCGCTTCACGCTCGCACACGCCCAGTCTGCAGATGCTGTTCCTGCCCTTCCCAACCAAATCTCAGTGACTCCGGGTGCCGCGCAGCTTCTGATGGAGGGAGGGGAAGGGTTCGCATTCACCCTAACGGTCAGGAATATCAGCAACCAGGCCATCGGGATCACGGGCGCGGCGGTCGCGTTCGTGAAGTTCGATGGACCCGATCCCACTGATCGGCTGCTGGCTATCCTGCAAACCAATACAACCTGCCCGAAGAACAACCTACCGAGCAACAACAACTGCATGTTTACGTTCGATGTCACGCCTGTGGGTAGCGGCCCTGAAAAGGAGAATCTCGATTTCGGCATAACAACCGCGATGTTCACGGTAACCCCGAACCGAGGACCGGCGGTTTCGGCGAACAAGGACTTTCTTGTAAGAGACGATCATGCCAGCACGACTCCCGAGCCTGCTACTTTGACTCTGTTCGCCTTCGGAGTACTAGGTCTGGCTGGATTGGCGCAGACCCGCAGAAAGAGAACCGCCGGGCAGTTCTCTCGTTAATAGATGGACTGCGGAACTTCTTTTCGTCGTTGGCGAATTGTTGTTTCTCCCTCCAAATGGCATGCAACATTGTTACCTTCCTCTCTTTATGTCATTGATTTCAGACGCGCTCTTAATTGTGGCGAGGCACAGGGCCTTCGTAGGACAGCATAATATACTAGCTACGATTAACTGCAATAAATATATGTTAGACACCGGAATGTACTACCGCCGATCAGGTTGGAGGCGAAATGGCACGCTTCATTGCAGGTGAAAGCTTCGGGAATCGAAACAGACGCTAAGAAAACATCGAATGAGGAAAGATGGCGGGGACGGGTAGGCCGGATGATACGCCACCCCAAAAACCAAATAAGACGGATGTGCGCCCGAGACAACCATGGCGCGGATGTCTCTTACCGTGATTTGCGGGAAACTGTTCGCATCTTACATGCCGTCGCGGTTACCTATGTTAATGCTTGGACTTCGTGAGCCAGACTTTCTCAGCCGCCGGTCCGCCCAGATGTATTCGTCGCTTGCCGACGAGCAGCGAAACCGTTCCGTCATAGTTCCGCGCTTCGACCTCGATATACGTGCCGGGTTGAAGCCCCTGCTTATCGAGAAATTCCAAGAGTTTCCGGTCACGTTCATAGACGCTCGCGACCATGTATTCCGTGTGCGTTTCCGCCTCGCTAAGCAGACGCATGCCTTTCTTTCGCCGGTTGGCAGGACTACGCAAAGAGAGGGCGTTGCCGTGTGGACAGGTATCTTTCTGGCCTAGCTTTTCGATCAATCTCTTCTCGAACCCCGGCGACACGGCGTGTTCGAGTCGTTCCGCTTCTTCATGGACTTCATACCAGGGCATGTTAAAAATCTCGAATAGCATTCGCTCGATCAGGTGATGACGTATAATCGTGGCTTCGGCAATTTCTCTTCCTTCTGGAGTTAGGCAAATCTGACCGTCTTTCGCCAGCGAAACCAGGCCGTCCTTTCTTAAGCGCTTCAAAGCGAACGTCACCGCGGGAGGAGTTACAGACAGCCAATGGGCGAGTCGCGCACCAATCACGGTTTGCCCTTCTGCTTCAGCTTCCGCAATGGCTTTCAAGTAGTTTTCCTTGGAAATCGTAAGCATCATCAATGGCCCTGCCATTTCCGTAGTCTAGCACGACCTCTTAATTAACAAGCGCTCCCAGGGAACTTGGCAATCGTCCAGCAGGCCTCTCCAGCCACGCTGACCCGGAACAGAGAAGCTGGCCGACGTCAAAGTTAATTGGTGTTATGAAATCATGGTAAACCTAAGTTAATATTGGCACGAGGGTGAAATGACAAAGAGCACTTCACATGGAACCGGCCTCTCTTTGGAGGGGATGCACGGGTCGGTTGCCGTGCCGAGCCATCACGAGGGCTGGTGGAAGCATTGGCGGGCTTTTGTCGGTCCGGCGATCCTGGTCAGCGTCGGTTATATGGACCCTGGTAACTGGGGAACAGATCTGCAAGCCGGCGCACAGTTCAAATACGGACTGCTCTGGGTGGTAGGCTTGGCCAGCCTGATGGCCATTTTCATGCAAATCATCTCCGCAAGACTGGGCGTCGTGACTGGCAAGGATCTCGCTCAATGTTGCCGTGATTGGTATCCCAAGTGGACCCGCTGGCCAAACTGGCTGCTGAGTGAAGTCGCTATCGGCGCGTGTGATTTGGCTGAGGTGTTGGGAAGCGCGGTGGCCCTCAATCTAATGTTTCATATCCCGCTCCTGTGGGCGGTCATCATCACAGGACTTGACGTGTTGCTCCTCCTTGCGCTTCAGACAGTTGGTATGCGGACGATCGAAGCTGTCATTCTGCTTTTGATCGCCACGATCGGCGTTTGCTACTTTATCGAGCTGTTTCTCCTGCCCCAAACCAAGCCGAGTTTTCTCGAAATGGGACGTGCACTCCTTAGTCCTCAATTACGCGAGGCGGGAATGCTTTATGTCGCGATCGGAATCATCGGCGCGACTGTCATGCCGCATAATCTGTATCTCCACTCGGCTCTCGTGCAAAGCCGCAAACTGCAGCAGGACGCGCGTTCTATGCGAAAAGCGATTCAATTCAATACAATCGATTCCACACTGGCGTTGTCGGTCGCATTCTTTGTCAATGCGGCGATTCTTGTCCTTGCCGCGATTGTCTTCTTCGGCAAGGGTAGCGTCAGCGTTGCAGGCGGACAAGTCATTGCCTTCAATGCGCAGAGCGATTGGATCCGGGTCGCCTATCTGACTCTCGCGCCGCTTCTTGGAACTTCGCTTGCAAGCACGCTGTTCGCGGTGGCCCTGCTCGCAAGCGGTCAGAGTAGTACGATCACGGGTACCCTCGCTGGGCAAGTCGTGATGGAAGGTTTTATGCATTGGAGAATCCGGCCCTGGGTGCGGCGATTGATCACACGAACTCTGGCTATCTTGCCAGCGGTTTTTATTATCGGACTACGAGGAGACAGTAGCGTCACGGATTTGCTCACGTTGAGCCAAGTCGTACTCGCGCTGCAGCTTCCATTCGCCATGTTCCCTATGTTGCAGTTCACAAGCTCTCGCAAACGCATGGGAGAATGGAAAAATGGGAAGTTCCTCTTGATTGCCGGTTGGGCCAGCGCGATTCTGATCACGGCAATGGACATTTTCGGTCTTCCGGACTCGCTTAGAGCCGCGTGGCAAGTGATAACTGGGGGATGAGTAGCCTTATGGAACAGCAGCCATCCATGTACAAAACAATTCTCGTTACGCTGGATGGCACGGCAACCGACCGCGCAATCATCAAACACATTAAACAGCTCGCGAAACTCGCTGGTAGTCGAATTGTATTGCTGCACGTAGCGGACGGTTGGGCTGCAAGAGCGTATGGCCCAGACGCAATCAGTCAGGAAATCACAGATGACAAAGCGTATTTGCAGAGGATTCGAGCGGAGCTTCAGGCGGAAGGCATTCCCACCGACGCTGAGTTAGCCTACGGCGATCCAGCGCGGGAAATTACCAAATGGATTCAGCAGAAGCCCTGCGATTTAGTGGCTATGAGTACGCATGGCCACCGCTTTCTCGCCGATCTTTTTCTTGGGACAACCGCCAGTCGTGTTCAGCACAACATCAAAGTGCCTGTGCTACTTCTTCGCGCAAAATAGCCGAAGTTCATAACAGCACACCTTCGTGGAAACGCCCCTCCAAGAGAGGCTGCCGATACCTGTTGCATGATTCCAGCACCTGTCTCTGGCGAATTGTCATTTCGCCCATGATTCCGCAGGAAACCGACGAAATGTAACCATGTGACATTTCGTTAGAAACCACCGAATGGAATTTTTGCGCACCACAGTTGGACCACATCGCTACGAACTTATCTATCAAAAAAGTACATTGGGCGCCGCAAGGTGAGTCGCATGGCCTGTACCCGGGTGGCGGAATGGCAGACGCTGAGGACTTAAAATCCTTAACATCGATGCTGGCAGGTACTTTGCCATCATATCAACGCCACTAGAACCAATCAGGATTTGGCGTCGAACTTTTCGCAAATTGGAAAACTCGTTGTTGCACCGAACAGTAACGGGACTGGATATGTTCGTCACCAGTTGCACTTGCTGATCCGGTGGTCAGACGACCCGACCAGGCGTCAAGCCATTACGGGTAGCTGACCACGGTGACCGGAACATCCGGGTTGGCGATGGTCGACGACCCGCCTGTGCCGTTGACCACGTTCAAGATGCCACCGGACCCGGCCGTAGAGTTTAGGAAGATCGTCAACAGATCATGAAGGCTTGATGCCGCGAGGGTGTCGGGGACCTCAAACGCGTTCGCGGCGTAAATGTTCACGCCCTGGTTGAAGAAGCTGTAACTGCCCATACCATAACCGCTGAAGGTGGTCACAGTGTTGGCAACCTTGAAGGCCGCCCAGCCGTCCACCCCAGGGGCCTCCATCCACGCAGCCTGGCTGGGTGGGTCGTAGGGCATTTCGTTCTGGAGGAAGATCTCCGTGCCGGCATTCCCGTTCCAGATCACCTCGTACTTCTGGTAGTGCTCAACGAAAAGGCCGTACGCGGTCACGTTGTCACCATTGACGATGAGGCCAGTGTCCGCGGTGTTATCGGTCCAACTCACACCACTGCCGTGGTCGGCACGCCATGCCCAAATGTCATCCAGGATGACGTTCTTGCTGTTGACCACCAGACTAATCGTCGCCCTGCCCGGCTCCGCGCCGCCGATGCGGAAGAATACATCCTGAAGAGCCGAGGGGTCGGAGGCGTCATTATCACTGCGCGGGTGGCCGGTTCCGACCTGGAGAAGAGCCGGAGAGTTCGTTGCGCCCGCATCGAAGATAATCCCTGAGATCAAGATCCCCTTGGCATTGGCGGTTGTCATTGACACGATTCCGTTTTCAGGGATCAGCGTCGGGAAACCGAGACCGAGGACTACGGTATCGGGACGTGTGACCTCAATGCCCTGGGCCAGGTAATAAATGCCCGGTGTCAGAATGAGGTTCTTGCCCGAACCTAATGCTTTATTGATCGTGGCTGCGGTGTCGGTCGGCTGCGCAATGAAGAACTTCTCGATTCGGATGGACGAGCCGGGCGTTTCACCGCCGGCCCATGACGCACCCACGGAGTTGAGCTGCACGGCGGGGACAAAGACGTTGTAGTTCCCATCGGGGTCAACGTACAGGTATGGCTCCTCTCGCGTCACGGGGCTGGTCGCCAGTGTCGTGTACGGTCCGCTGCACGGCGACACCTGAGGGAAACACTGGGCGGGCGCGCCCACGACGCCTGAGAACACCTGGTTCCACACACCATTGGTCCATCCATCAATATTGCTATTCCTGGTGATCCACTGCTGTTGCGTCGCGTTAATAATGGTGCCACTGGTGAACTGTGAATCCGCGATGAACCCACCACTCGCGAATCCCGGTCCACTGCAATAGTCAAAAAGGAACAGGTTCCCATTTATCTGGACCCGCCGGATCGGCGCGGCCTGCGATACCGCCCAGAACTCGGCGCTGGCAGTGCAATTTGATGTGGAGGTCACATTGATGGTCAGGTTCGACAACGAGCGCCAAAAGTTCACCAGCGCGGTGCAGTTGGCGGGCCCAAAGCATTGGTTGGACACATTGATTTCGCCGTTGATGGTGACATCGCTCGGGGAAAGGCCGAGGCCCGCCACGGTTGTGTAATAGCCGACCTGAAAGATGAGAGGGGTGGCGCTCGATCCATATGTCCCGGGTTCGAACAGCAACGCATAGCGCTGCGTCCCAAACTGGTTGGATACCTGCTCGCTTGCTACCGCGTCAACGATCGCCTGAATTGTGCTCAACGACATGCTGGGATTGAAGACGTAGACGCTTTGGCCGAAGTTGGGTTCGCTGGACGGCGTGGCGGCCCTAACCGACAGAGGCAGCGCAAAGGATGCCGCCAGAAGAGCAGCAATTGTCGCAAAACTGCTGACAAGGAGCAGGGATACGCCCTCTGCGTGAAACTTAAATATCTGCATAATTACACTCCCTTGAACAGACTGGCTGGTATCTGCTTTTTGAGTTCGAGTCTACTCTCATTTCGCTGGTGCACAATGCGAAATGATTCAAAAAAAAGCTTGATGATCCCGTCTCCAGCGTCTTCCACCTCAACTTTCCGCGAGACGCGATTCTTGCGGATTTTCATCAGCGCAGCATTAATGGCGATGCGGGTCAGCCTTGTTGAAAGTCTTGCCCTTCCGTCAAACTTCTTAAGGTGGATGTAGGCACTTGAACTGCGCCTAGTGCATGCCGGGAGGGTAAGCGCGCTCAAGGTGCGCTTTGATTTCAGCGATAGTGAAACCTCGGCACCAGGCACTAATTCCCTAAAACTGCCTTGTTCGCCTCCAGCACCTCTGCTCGTCCTGGGTTGTCGGCGCGCGCGCATACCTTTATTAGCTCGGCAAAATACTTGCGACTTGCTTCGCGGTTGCCGCTGAGTTGCGCGGCGCGGGCCGCGCCGTACAGCGCACGGAAGCGGTTTGGCTCTTTCTTCAGCGTCGCCTCAAACTGCTCCAGCGCTTGCGCGGGCTGGTTGATCTCCAGCAGCATCTCGCCGAAAAGCTCGCGCGCAGGTGCAAGCGGTCCGGGCGTAATTGCCTTCTTGTCGGTACCATCTTCCATCTCGGCTGCCGACTTCATCATCGTCAAAGCGAGGTCCGTACGTCCCTCTGCCAACGAGTTCCGGGCATTCACTTCGAGGCCCTGGATCTCGGCTTGCCCAGCCCAATAGCTTTCCTTTGCCTTCTCCAAACGCGTACGGATGTCTTGCAACGCAGCGACTGACGCCTGGACCTTTGCCACGTCATGCAGCCGGGCCGCTCCTATGCCGCGCGCAAACCAGGTTATGGCATCGGCGTAGAGAAACGACGTCTCGCGTGGCTGCAGTTCCGCCGCCCGCTGCCAGTCCCGACGCTCCACAGCATAGCGCGCGGGAATCGCTGCCAGCGCTAAGTATCCGGCGTCGGGCCCGGCCGCGCCGCTCACCACCATTTTCGGATCGAATCGCGAGGCTATCTCCGGCAGCGCCTCGAGTACCTTGCGCGCGGCTTCGTCCTGCGCCGTCTGCAGATAGGCATAAACCTGGTAATCGCTTGCGTGCAGCTTGTCTATGGCGAATTGTTAATTCGCCAAGCCCCAGGGCCTGCAACATTGTTACATCCCTTTCTTTATGTTATTGATTCCAAACGGGCTCTTAGTTTTGGCGAGGCACAGGGGGAAGCGGCGGAAGCAGCGGAAGCAAGAGCGACCTGTAACGTGGCCATCGACTCTGGGACTGGAGTTTGTGCTTGTCCGTCACGAGCATCACGCCAAATGCCCCCTACTACGAAGCGTTCCGCCCGATTTCCATACCTGGAGGGCATACATATCGCTCACGGCGAGGTGCTCTTCTTGCACCGTTCGACGGCTTCTTGGAGAAAGCCCTGCAATGTGCCCATGTCGCGGCGAGCGATGATTTCATCCAGAGTCTTGGAGCGTGCATTGGGCTGGTCCTTGAGAATGAGCTCGTAGACTCTAAGGCTACCATTGACACCGGCAGTTTGTATGGCGAGATCGTCCTTGGTTTTGTCGGGATTTTCGATGAGGAAGGCTGCTTGCGAGAACATAAGCTGGGTGCGGATTTCCGTTCCGTACGGCTGCTTGTCTGAAAGCTCCGTGCCAAGGATTTGTGGACAGAAGGCAACGGTGATATCTGGAACGTTCATGACCCAGCGGAGGAGCCATTCGCGTTCGCTCTTGGCCTGAGGTCCAAGAGGATTGTTCTCGAGGTCGTGAGCAAATTGCACGGCTTTGGTGCGTTCTTCGGGAGTCGAAGGACCGCGTTTTTGCTGAGCCGAGAGACTGGTAACAGCAACTAGGAATGCAACGAGAATTAACATGCTTTGTTTGCGCATTGGTTGACTCCGGATCTCGGCGCGCTCGTGTCAAATGCTGTCCTATTAACCTCTGCACGCCTTCTACGGCCTGGTATGGTTTGAGTCAATGACGATTTTCCTCGTATGGTCAAAAATCTCAAATGCATTGAAAAGGCTTGGTTTCCGGTCTCGTAATTTCCTCGCACAGCTGCTGGTCGCGGATTGTCAGTGGCCTCACAAGAGCATGCCTGAAACCTGAAAGCATGAGGGTGATCTTTGAGGAGTTCAGGGAGTTCAGCCCTGCGCACGACTTTTTTGACTATAGGGGGTGATGCTGCCATTCCTGGCGTTTCTGGGCCACAACGCGGTGTATCTTCTGGCTGGCTTCCTATGCTTCTGTTGGCTGAAGCATGAAGAAGGTGAGGAGCCTACCACAGTGCAGACGCATTCGAGGGAGGGATACAACCTAGCGGCGCTGTTATTTTTCTTCCTATTTTTGGACAACCTGTTGCGACGCGTCGAAAAACAAGGCTGGAAGGGGTTCTGGCCGTGTTCGGGGAGATTCGAGGTGGCGGTCCTATTTGGGATGTTGAGTCTGGTGGCACAGCTTGTGTATTGGTCTCGGATTGTCAGTGGCCTCAATCAAGAGCACGCCTGAAACCTGAAACCATGAGGGTGACCTTTGAGGAGTTCAGCCCTACGCACAACTTTTTAGACTATATGACCACTAATCTGAGTAAAGCACAATTTGCTCCGGCCAGGAACGGCTCATTCCTTCTGGTGCATGCGCTCGACCAGATTTCGCACGCTGTCCGCGAGTTGGGCTACTTCTCCCTTTCCCTGGATGTCGAAATCGATTGCGCAGTCACCTGCGGCAGCGCGATCAACTGCTTCTTTCAGGTTCAACAGCGGTTTTACAACCTGACGAGGCAATATGAAACTGATCCACACGCTAAGCAGAAAGGTAAGGACCGAAACAACGCCGAGCGCCCATTCGGCTTCATGGATTAGGTGGCGCGCCTGTCGATGATCCTCTTGAACGCGTTTCCAGGTGCGAGATTCCAATTCCGAAGTCCGGCTCAGGATCTCTTGGCTCGAGTCCTCAAGATCCACCGTGGCCTGCCGCAATTCAGGGTCCTGCTCTTGCACTGACTTCGATATTTGAACGTCAAAAGAATCCACGCGGCTGCGCAACTCGTCGACAAGTTGCGCGCGCTTCCTATGTCTGGCCTGCGCAAGTAGCTCATTCAAATCGCTTTCATAGGCGCGGACAACCGCCTGAATACGGTCGGTGGGTGCCTGGCCTGGTGCTCCCAAGATCGAAACTGCCGCCTCAAAGCGCTGTTGGTACCGCTGCAGTTCATCCAAAACTCTCTGAGCGTCTGGCTGCTCTGACGGCACGAGATTTTGAATTTCCATAAGCGTTTCTCGCGTATTCGCGATTGAGCCGCGGTTTGCTTCAAGGTAGGCAGGGTCGAGAAGTAAGAGGTAGTTTCGTTCGGCCCGTCGGGCTTCGAGCATCTCCGCCGATACCTGTTCCGACATAGTTGTCGCGGGTGCGTCCACACTGACGATGCGATCCACAATCCAACCCATTGCGAACAGGTAATAGACGGCCAAGAATATGACCGGGACAAGGATTAACCGGACGATGACTAGACTGTAGGCAACTCTGCGACGCAGAGAGCCGCCAGGTGCAAGAATCTTGAACGATTGCCGGATTCCCAGCGTCATGACTCTAACTCCATCGCGAGGCTGGGTTCGCGTTGGCCACATTGTATCGAAAGCTCGGTATCGAAAGCTCGCTTCGGACAAAGTCTCAGCCCGTATGGTCAAGAATCTCAAATGCATTGAAAAGGCTTGGTTTCCGGTCTCGTAATTTCCACCAGGGCAAAGAGAATCTGATTTTGTTTCCTCTGAAGAGGGAAGGAGCAAGAGATAGAAAGGCAGCGGTGCGGTGTCGGGAACGGCTGGGGGCCTGCTGAAGTACTACGAACGAGAGGCGGCGTAGGCGTAGAGGTAGGGAGAGCGAGTCGTGTCTGGCAATCTCACGTCTATAAGGATGTTTGCGGTCTGGCCCAAGCAAAGGGTCTACCGAGCCTGATTTATCATGAACCTGTTGTGGCGATGTCAGCTTCGATCCGTCCCTCGAATTCGTCTTCGCGCAAGAGTTCGGCCTCATTGACGAAGCAGCGCCAGGTGCCTAGGATGACCGGACGAAATGAGTTTGAGATGCGCTTAGGAGGTGGTGACGAATGCGAGCATCAAAGTGTTTGGGCTGGGGCGTGAGAGTTGCAATCGTAGTGGTCGCGATTGGTTCGCTCGGTTTCGCGGCAGCGGCAGTCCCGCAGGGACTCGTGAGCAATGACCTGTCACGGTTAAGGTCGGTGGGCGGAGTGGCTGCGTCGCCCGATGGGAAGCGCGTCGCGTACACCGTCGTCATGCGGGACCGGCCCGGGCGTCCGTACGGTCAATTGTGGATCATGGATTTGTCGACCCAGAAATCCGTGCGCGTCGGGGGAGATAAAGACGGCGGCGGAAGCGGAGTCTGGTCGCCGGATGGCCAGTGGCTCGCCTTTTCGGGACATCAGGGAGACAAGGGCGGACTGTTCGTGGTGCGGCCGGATGGATCGGAGGTGACGTTTCTGGCCGAGACGCATGGAACAAACAGTCCCTTGCCAGGCATGAGCAACGACATTTCCTGGTCCCCAGACAGCAAGCAGATTGCATTTGTTTCCTCGACGCCAGATCCGCGAGCGGCCGAGGCTAGCAGCGATCCGATGGTGATTACTCGCTATCTCTACAAGCCCGACGCCGGCGAGGGCTTGACCCGCTTCAACGACAATCAGCGGCTCCACATTTTTGTCGTCGAGGCGGCGACAAAGCAGGTACGGCAATTGACGCAGGGCGATTTCGACGAGCATTCCGTCGACTGGTCGCCGGATGGCAAGAAGATTTTGTTCGGCTCGAATCGCGAACCGAACCAAGATGAATTCTTCAACTACGATCTGTTCACCCTGAATGTCGCGGACGGAAGCATTCAGCGACTTACCGCCACGGAATACAACGAGTATGATGCCAGCTGGTCCCCCGACGGAAAACAGATTGCGTATCGCGGCACCCGGCGCGGAATTACCGACCGCGAGACCACGATGGAGGACACCCACGTCTGGGTGATGAATGCCGACGGAGGCAATCGCCGCGAAATTGGAACGGTGATCGACAACCGGCAAGGCGCGCCGCACTGGTCAGGGGATAGCAGCGCGCTGTATTTCACAGTGCAGGAGCACGGAAACAACGTACTGATGCGTCTGCCAGTGAGCGTAGGTACAGGGCAATATGTCGTGAAGGAAAGAGGGGGCGTCTTTTCATTTTCGGTGAGCAAGGATGGCGGAATCTTCTACACCTACAGTTCACCCAGCGATTTGCCACAGCTCTACCAGAAGGCCAGAAGCGGCGTGCCAAAAAAGCTAACCGACCTGAACGCGGACGTGCTGGCGGAAAAGCAGATGGGCGAAGTCGAATCGCTCACTTTCATCAGCAACGACAACAAATTCGAAGTCGAAGCCTTTCTGACCAAGCCGATCGGCATGACCGCCAGTTCAAAGCACCCGCTCATCGTGAACATTCATGGCGGCCCCCATGGACAGAACGGCCCGGCCTTTAATTTTCGCAATCAGGTCTTTGCGGCGCATGGCTACGCGGTGCTGAACGTGAACTTCCGAGGTTCGACGGGATATGGCCAGAAATTCGCCGATGCGGTCTTCGGCGACCAGAACGGAAACGAAGCCCAGGACGTGTTGTACGGTGTTAGCGCGGCAGTGCGACGAAATCTTTGGATCGACCGCGAGCGCATGGGCATCGAAGGCGTAAGCTACGGCGGCCAACTCACCGAATGGCTCATCACCCAGACGAATGAGTTCAAGGCAGCCATTCCCACGGCAGGAATCGTGAATCTGGTCAGCTACAACTACATGACTTACTACAACCAATATGAAGAAATGGAATTCGGCCAATTCCTGCATCAGGGCACGCTGATGGATGAAGCCTGGAAGCGCTCGGCCCTGAAATATGTGTCCTCAGCCCACACGCCGACACTCATCGTTCACGGCGAAAATGATAACGACGTTCCGATCGCTGAAGCCGAGCAATTCTTCATCGGATTGAAAGACGTCGGCACAGAAGCCGTCTTCGTCCGCTACCCTCGGGAAGGTCATGGCCTTCAAGAGGTCAAGCACCAAATCGACTGGAACGACCGTTCGATCGCCTGGTACGAAAAGCACTTCCCGAAGCCCGGCACCGAAGGCGTCACCAACGTCCAGCCGTGAGCGCCAGCTGGCCTATGTAGCTAGCGTATGGGCATATATTTAGGAGTTTCGACAATCCGAGAGCGTGCCTTTTGTCCGGCGTCGTACTGGCTTTTGAATTTGGTGGTGAGCGTGCGATAGACAAAAACTCTGCTTATAGGTTTC
>Ga0210392_10000540_pt1 | contig 22806 bp, 16 predicted proteins | sample IncBWC30OmetaG_FD_161057 | JGI IMG/M metagenome (GOLD analysis project Ga0210392, IMG submission 161057) | Forest soil microbial communities from Barre Woods Harvard Forest LTER site, Petersham, Massachusetts, United States - Inc-BW-C-30-O ...
GTCCAGAGGTTAACTTGCGGGAAGTTGGTGTCAATGGGGCTGAGAATGGTCCCGGGATAGAGGTCAGCAAACAGCCCGATGCCGCCGCGAAGGACGGTCTTGGGGTTCAGAGAATAGGCAACGCCAAAGCGAGGCTGAAAGGCAACTGCTTCAATGCCGGGGATAATCGTATGATTGCCCGTCTTGAATGATTGGTTGTAAGGAACGTCTGCTCCATGGGTCAGTTGGTCGAAGGGCTGAACCGGAAGCCCGGCGCAATTATGCTGGCAGACGCCGCCCGAATTGCGGTCGGCCCTCAGGGTGAACGTAAACTTCAGCTTTGAATTTGCGCGGAACTCGTCCTGGAAATAAAGGCCGAAGGTATAGAAAGCGACGGGCTGGACAGAGTTTTGCGCGAAGTTATATTGGGTATACTGCGCCGTGTCGGCGGCAAATTGGGCTAGCGTGGTATTCATAGCAGGATAAACAGCCAACGATGAAGCAGTAAAATCGCTGATGTCATCCCGGCGGAAGTTCACGCCCATTTTGAAGGAGTGATTTCCTTTGGTGATCGATAGGTCGTCCACCAATCCCCACTGGGTCACGTTGCGGCCTTGTGGGAAAAGGAAACCCGGATAACCTCCCTGCCCGGAACCGAACCCGAGGTTCGTGAGGGAGTTATCTGTGAAGGCCAGGTTGCCGGGGATCAGCGCGAGTGCTGGGGAGTTGGCTTGTATCTTGCCGAAAATCGCCGAGTAGTACAGCACCGAGCCGATGAAGTTGTTGACAATCGTGGGGCTAAAAACGTGGGTGTAGTTTAACTGCCCTTCGTTTTGCGGCTGCGTGCTATCGGTGTTGAAGGCAGGGTTAATGACGTCGGTATAGGTCGGCTGGACGCCGCGATCGAACTTGACGCGACCAAAGATTTTGTCCTTATCGCTAAAAGAATAATCAAGGCGCCCGGAAACCAGGAATTCCTTATTGCCTGCAGCGGAACTGTCGGTCCAGGACCGTGTGCACTGATCAGCGGCGAGAATTCCCGTGGCGGCAATGCCATTCGTCGAGCAGCTGTTTGCGTTTGGTGTGGCGGTAGCAATGCCCGGCGCCGCGTTCCAGAGTTTAAAGAGATTCTGGTAAAAGGCTTGGGTGGCCGCGTCTTGGGGAATGTTGCCCATCACATAGCTCTGGAACTCAGGGGTCGGAACTGTCGCTGGCTTGACGGAACCAAAGATGTAACGGATACCTTCCGTGTTCACGAAGAAAAACGCTTTGTCCTTCTTGATTGGCCCGCCAAAGGAGGCGGCCCACTGGTTGTTGTTTTCGAATGGGCGATCGGGGATTGGATCGCCGGGTGCCGTGGTGCCCTTAAGGATAGGATCATTGGCGTTGAGGTAGCGACCGGTCCAATTGTAAACGGCGTTGCCGTGCCAGGAGTTGGTGCCGGACTTGGTGCTGTAATCGACCTGGGAACCGGCTTGGCGACCATACTGGCCGGTATAAGCGTTGTTGACGACGGAGACTTCCTGCAATTCATTACCGCCGAGCAAAAGGTTGCTGGAGCCGGAATTGTTGAGGTTCAGGAAGGGGTCATTGTAATCATTACCATTCAGGGTGAAGAGATTGGAAGTGCCGGGCAAACCGAAAGTGCTGAAGTTGCCGTATCCGCCGCCAGCCGTATTGCTCATGGTAACGCCGGGTGCGGTCTGCGCCACGTAGGTGACGTCTCCGCCGGGGTTAGGGATTTCCTGGATTTGTCTGGTCTCAAAGACGGTGGAGATGTTGGCGTTTTCAGTCTGTAGTTGCGCCAGATTCTCAGCGGACACTTCAACCGTGGTGGTGCCCGATCCAACTTCCAAGGCGGCGTTGCCGGAAACCGTGGTTCCCAGAAGCACGGTGATGTTGCGCGCGGCAGTTTTGAAACCGGGCTTGGCGATTTCGAGAGTGTAATCGCCGGGTTTCACCAGGGAAATAACATAGTCACCACTGGACGACGTTGTGGCCTTGAATTGCGCGCCGGTAGCTGCGCTCCTCAGGGTTACATCTGCGCCAGAAACCACCGCTCCCGTGGGATCGGTGACGGTTCCAGCGACCCCCCCGGTAACGATGGATTGTCCCCAACTGGCTGTGGCACTGAACAGCATGAGCGCGAGAACAAAAGCGCGCCTGAAATATTTCATCATTATGGATTCCTCTCATTTAGACAAACTTCAACACGGCAGCTGACGAACCGATGCGGGAAAACGCACGAAGCACGAGACACAGACACCCCATCTGTGAAGTCAGAGCTTCAGTGCGGACTGATATTTGTTTGTTCGACCGTATGCTGCGAACCGGCTAATCACCAAGTTCCACCCGCAGCATCCAGCGTCATTCGCACCTGGTAGGAGCGCTCCGCGGAGCGCTTGAAACGAATGACGGTTAAGGGCAGCAATCGCTCTTGCAAGAAACCTGCCAACAACAGCAGGAAATATATGCACCAATATCAGTCGTTTATGGTGAAGTGCGGGATCTGTTTATGAAAGTGTTCCGGAATGTTGGATTGTTTATACAGGTTTCTGTAGGGTTTCGATTGCACAAAGGTGAGAAAAACTCTGGACACCGTCGAGACATACCCTGAACTTAAACTCGGACACAAACACATAGAAAAAAAGGGGAGCCGATTTCCGGCTCCCCTTTGGGAAATGGATTTTCTTAGAACGTGATCTTCGCCGAGAGTTGAACGATTCGCGGTGAAGAGTCGAATCCTAGGAAGTTGCCGTACGGGCTGGTCGGGACGCCGACACCTGGTCCAGCAGTGATAGTACCGAAGGTGGAGTCGCCGGTGCTGAATGTGTTATTGGGGAAAGGCATATTGGGATGATTGAGCGCGTTGTACGCCATCAGGCCGACTGCCAGATTCATGCGTTCCTTGATCTGGATATTCTTGAAAAGCCCCATATCGATGTCGAAATAGCCAGCTCCACGAAATTGATTACGGGTCTGGTCCGGGAACGCCGAGATAACGTTGTTAAGGGTGTCGTAGAACGCCCCGGCATTCAAGCAGGGTGTGTTGATGGCGGATTTTCCACAACTGCTCGTTTGTACGGGGGCACCGGGATTAATCGTGCCCAGGATCGTGCCGCCGCCGTTTCCGACGCCGCCATTATCATTGCCGTCGATAATTGAATAGGGCATGCCAGTGTGCCAGTAAACCTTGCCGGACCACTGCCATCCATTGAGGACGAAGCGCTTGAAGCCGTTCTCAGCGTGGAACGTAGGACTCACGACAAAGTCACCGCTGATCAAGTGGCGGATGTCATAGTCGGAGTTTCCGTAGTTGCCGGCGCGGAGGCTCGTGGGAAGCACTTGGCCAGCGACGCCAGTGATCGATTGTCCAGAGGCGAATCCATATTGAAAGATACCGCCATTGGATACCTCATCCATGTTGTGCCCGTAGGTGTAATTGAAGTGCGCGACGATCCAGGTTTTGAACTGCTCGCGCAGTGTAACGTTCAGACCATTATAGTTGGAGATTGCGCCGCTGCGGACTTGGGCAACCGTTCCATAACTTGGATCCGGAGCCGCTGCCGGTATGAGTCCGGGCGCATAGACCCCGAACTGATTCCACGCATTTCCCCACTCACTTCCGTAGGGTAAACGGGTAACGCTGTTTCCGACGTAGTTCACCAGCAAGGCTGTGTTTCGTCCGATCTCCTGCTGGATCTGGAAGTTCCATTCCTTGGCCATCGGAGCGTGTATCGTTCCGACAATTCCATCGAAGGAGGGAGGGGTAAAGCTCACACCCGCCGGCATGGATGCCTGGATCTGGTTGAAGCTCTTGGTGATGTCAAATGCGGACGCTGCTGCCGCCCACGTCGCAGGGCCACCGTTCGGATCGAAGGGCAAAACTCCAGCTGCCGGCCGCACGCGGAAGGTTACGGAAACAGGTGGGTTTGCGAGCAGGTCATCTACAAGTCCTGCCGCGGGGTTGTCATAGAAAATTCCGAATCCACCGCTGATCACGGTCTTGCCGCCGCCGGGGAAGAACGGGAAGTGCTCGGTGTGTCCTGGAGCCCAGCTGAAGGCCACACGCGGGGACCATACAACCGCGTCGACACCCTGGAATGCCTGATGCTGGTTGTACTTGATATCCTGGCTATACGGGACGTCCTGTGCAGCCGCACCACCTGCTTGATAGCTGGGCAGTGAAGTGAAATCGCCCGCAAAGTTCGCGAAGCAGTTTGTCTGGCAGACCGGGTTGGAATTTCGCTCTGCACGCAGCGCGAGAGTGAGGGTGAAATTGCTGGTCACCTTAATCTGGTCTTCGGCATACAACCCAAGGCCCCAAAGGGCAACCGGAACATCACTGGCCAGGTTGTCCGCTTGGCGGTATTGATATGCTAGTCCATCAGCGAAATTCTGCAAGCCGTCCGAGGTATAGCCGAAGTACACGGCCGGCGTATTAAAGAAGAAATTGTGGTCACTCACATCGTAGCGGCGGAAGTTTCCACCGAACTTGAAAGAGTGTTTGCCGTGATTCCACGAGAAGTCATCAATAAACTGGTATTGAGTAATGTTGCGCCCTTGGGGATAATTGTACATCGGATTGATGTTGCTGAAGTCAACCGCGGTTCCAAGACCCGAGGTGATGATGGACAGAGGCAACGTGCTGAAGGCCTGATCAAAATTCTGAGCGAATTGCGCCACATAGTGGCTTAACGCCGCCGTAAACACGTTTGTCTTCGTCGGGCCGAAAACGTGCGATTCGTTGATTTGCACGTCCCAAGAGGGCTGATTGGACAAAGCGCTGAAATTGGGGCTGATGGCGTCAACGTGAGTTGGCTGCAGGCCATGATCGATCTTGAAGCGCCCGAACAGGTTATCCTTGTCGCCAAGCTTCTGGTCTACGCGGCCCGCGACAATGAATTCGTGAGCCAACGCCGTGGGCGAGGCGAGGAACTGTGCGGTGCAACCGGCAGAGGGATCAAACCCCGGCAGCACTACACCACTGCAAAAGGAATTCGCAGGCTGCACCACCGCATTGGCAGCGCCTGGCGCGTTTGCCCAAAGCCCGAAGATCTGCTTATACATTGCAAGTTCCGCCGGCTGAGTATTTGCAATGTTGTTCAAGACGGCACTGGAGAATGCTTGCGTGGGAACGTAGACCGTGGCAGAGCTGGGCAAAACAAAGCGCAAGCCTTCGTAGTCGGCAAAGAAAAAGGTCTTGTTCTTGATGATCGGACCGCCAATGGAGGTGGCCCACTGGTTGGCGTTTCCGAATGGCGCTGGGTTGGCAACTCCTGCAGGTGTCGTCCACTTATTGAAGAAATCATTTGCATTCAAATACCGGCCATTCCACCAGTATTGCGCGTTGCCATGGAAATCGTTGGTACCTGACTTTGTAATATAGGTGACTTGCGCGCCGCTCAACTGGCCGTACTGCCCCGAGTAGGGGTTGGTGACTACGGTCGCTTCCTGAACTTCATTGCTGCCCAAAGTCAGGTTCGTGGCGCCGGAGTTGTTGATGTTGAAGTACGGATCCATATTGTTTTCGCCGTTGGTGGTGTACAAGTTCGAGGTTGCCGGCAGGCCGTTGACCGTGAAGTTACCATAGCCATTCATGCCAGACTGGTTGACCGCTACGATTACCCCCGGCGAGGTGAAGGCGATGTTGGTGATGTCACCGCCAGGGCTTGGCAGCAGCTCAACTTCTTTTTGTGAAAACGTGGTGCTTACGGCCGTATCCGTAGAGACCAATTCCGGTGTGGTCGTCACCTCAATCGTTGCCGTCGTCGAAGAAATCTCAAGCGTGATAGTGACCGTGGTGGTCTTCCCAACCTCTACGACTGCGTTCTGGGTCAACTTGGCAAAACCGCTTCTCGTTACAGTGATTTCATAATTGCCAGGTTTCAAAAGGGAGAAATGAAAGTACCCTTCCGCGTTGGTTTTGCCCTGTCCTGTCGCCCCGGTTTCCTTATTCGCAAGAACTACATCGGCGTCCACCACCAACGCTTTGCTGGGATCAACAACCTGTCCTGCAAGGTCGCCGGCGATCAGTGACTGACCCCTCGTTTGAGCTGTAAAAAGTGAGACTAAAAGCAAAGCGAATATAGCGGCAAAGCAAGAGCACCGCGTAATCGCATAAAGACTGTTTCTTGAGCGCACTGAAAACCTCCTCTAGATTTCCACATTAACTAGTTTGTCTGAATCAGTACTCGCGCAAAGCGCGATAACCCACCAAACGCGTTATCAGGTTTTCGGTTGCAATATGGTAGGACCTGAGCAGTGTCGGTATCATCCCCAGGGAATCTAAGTCCCGTCCAGATACCGGTGCGCTTCCAAAAACATCAACCGTTAGAAGTGTGTATGGCACGTTTTATGCCATCATCGACTCTGGTGGCCTTAATAAATTGTTTATTTATATAAAGCTACGAGAGGCATTCAAAAGCGGAATGCGTTTACTTCCAGGTATTCATAGGTTCTGAGGCTTTCTACAGGAAATCATAGGGAGGCGTCTCGATTGTCTGCTAGCCTGAGTGACGGATACGCTCGGCGAGGGCCCTGGCTCGTTGGCGGGCGATTTCCACAAAGCGCGAGTCTCCGGCGATCTGGTCGAGTAAGGGGAGGGCCCGCCGAGGTTCGGGGAAAACGCCCTTATTGAGATCCGTTTCGAATTGCATCAGGGCATCGTTCACGCCCAAGCGGTCGTACTTCATGCGCCGCTGCAGCAATTCCAAAAGTTCCTGCTGGCGTGCCAAGCCTTCGCAAATCTGCAAGAGCTGAACGGCAGGAGCGTTCAACGTGTAATTGAATTTCACTTCAAAAGATTCGGCGCCATTCTCCCAGCGAAACGTCTTTTCACCCAGGTTGGCGATCTTGCGGTGGACATCCAGGTCCACGCCCTGGAAATGATTGAGCTGGCCGACGAGGCTGAAGATTTTGGAGCGCAGCGCCGGGCTGACCTCGAAGGCAGTGGCCCCGGGCTCTTCATCTAACTGCCGGATCTCGAAGGTAGGGTTGCCGGAACTTTCGGGGACCTTGATTTCGATGTATTCCGGCACACTCTCCTTAAAGACGCGCTTATAAATAAAGACCGGTTCGGCGAGGGCGGCCAAAGCAAAGTTGGCCGCGCCTAGGATGGCTACAAAGAGGGAGACAATAAGGAATTTGCGTTGAAGAAAATTCATCGGTTTGATTGGATGCCGCGGCTGCAAAGAGGTGTTGCGTTGATCGGAGCCGCAGCACGAACGGTGATTCGCGGAATGGTCGCGTTCACGTTTTTCCCTCGGGACAATCCATATCGCCGCTCCAGCGCCTCTGCCTGCAAGTGGCAAAGCGCCACGGCCAATGCGTCCGCAGCGTCCGTTGGTTCCGGAAATTCTTTCAGGTGAAGTAGAGCGCGAACCATGATCTGTATCTGTCGCTTGTCCGCTTGCCCGTAGCCGGCGACGCAAGCCTTCACTTCCCGCGGAGAATAGCTGTAGACTTCCACACCGAATTGCTCGGCAGCCAGCAGCACGACGCCGCGTACTTCCGCCAACCGCAACGCCGTCCTCATATTCAGCGCGGTGAAAACGGATTCCACGGCCATGACGGTGGGCTTGAATTCTTCCAGAAGCCGGCACAACAGGTTATGCACATCATGCAATGCCGCGCCAGACGAGCCTTTCTGGCGTTTCGTGGTAATTCGCTGCGCCCCGTATCCAAGCACGCGATGCGCGCGCCCGTCGCTGTCGATAATGCCATAGCCCGTGGGGCCAACCGCGGCGGGGTCAATGCCGAGCACACGCAGCCAGCCATTCTTAAGCGGCAATTCGCGAATTGCTGTCATGGTCAGTAGTCTACGGCGAAGCACCCACGCCTTCCAATGAATTGTGTTCCGTTGCGCCTTAAAAGAAAAAACGGCCACCGAGGATTCGACTCGATGGCCGGTTCAAAAGGACCGCGGAATTCAGTTGGCCCCCACGGCCGCCTGAATTTCCGACTCGTCGATGTCGAAATTGGCGTAAACGTGTTGCACGTCGTCGTGTTCTTCCAGGGCTTCTACCAGGCGCAACATTTGCTGGGCCTGCTGCCCCGTCAATTTAATGTAGTTCTGCGGCACCATGCTCACTTCGGCGGACTCCGGCTTGACGGCAGCTTTGTTGAGGGCTTCCTTGACGGCTTCGAGCGATTCCGGCGGAGTCACAATGTACCACGCAGAGCCATCGTCCTTCATATCTTCGGCGCCCGCCTCCAGCACTACGTCCAGCAGCTTCTCTTCCGACGCCGCTTCTTTTGAAACGGTGATCTCGCCTTTGCGATGGAACATCCAGCCCACCGCGCCGGCTTCCGCCATGTTGCCGCCGTTTTTGCTCATGAGGTGGCGGAATTCACCGACAATTCGGTTGCGGTTGGTGGTCACGACCTGGATGAGCATGCCCACGCCACCCGGGCCGTATCCTTCAAATGTGGCTTCTTCGTACACCTCGCCTTCCAGCTGGCCCGTGCCGCGCAGGATGGCGCGCTCAATGTTTTCATTGGGCATGTTCTCGTTCTTGCCCGCCAGAATGGCGGTGCGAAGGCGAGGGTTGGAATTGGGATCGCCCCCGCCAATGCGTGCGGCGATACTGATTTCACGAATGATTCGGGTGAAAACGCGGCCGCGCTTTGCGTCGGTGGCCGCCTTCTTATGTTTAATGGTTGCCCATTTTGAATGCCCAGACATGACACATCCTCTTTGTAGCTCGTGACCGGTATCCGGCCATGTGAATTTTGGTTAAATGGCACCCCGCCCCTGCCAAGGAATGGACGCGTGGCCATTCAACCTGCAATGCCGGGCCACTTGTGCGGAGACCTTCGGTGCGCAACAGAGGAGTCGCAAAAACCCGCCACTCTTCCGCCGAACCCTTCAACTCTAGCACAGTTAGGGGCGGTCCGAAACTGGAACGCGGCCGCTCGGTCTGCCCTGCCAGTCTAATAATAAGGTGAGCCCGCCGATCGCCGGCAAGCGTACAGGACGAACCGGTTTGTTCCGCTCATGGAGCAAATTAATATAGCCCATCCTGTCCCCGGTAGCTCAATGGTAGAGCATTCGAGCGTCGATTAGCTATCACGCTGTCTGCCCAATTGTGCCCCACGCACTTCCCCCGTAGCACAATCAAAATCGATGAAAAAGCGGCGCTATCCAAGCGGCCCGGAAACAGATGGTTAGCCAGCGAACATGTTCTCCGGCCGGCGATCCTAAATGGAGCCATGAGCAGGACAAGCCAGTGCTTCCTTCGGGATGGAGAGAACGACCCTCCTGGTGGTGTTGAGGTTATTTGCGAGACGCTTCAGGATCAAGCCGTCGTCAGGCAAGAGATCGACGTAAATGTGGGCGTAATCGGGATGCTCTCCTTCTCGAGGTTTCTCGATCACGCCGAAAGACCGCAGTTTCGTCTTGTTCACACCTTTGCTCCGTTCAACGTGTTTCCACGAGAGAGGTCAGAATGCTTTTCTGATGCGGAGAGTGCAACTTGGGATTCGTCGGCCCTGCGCAACGCGTCTTGTGTCCAGCGAAGCACTGCCTCTTGTCGATAGGCGAGATTGGACCTTCGCTCAACACGCGCGTCAAGCCATCAAACTCAGGTCCTCGACCACAGCTTCGATCTCCCCCCGGGTCGTTGTGCGGCCGAGGCTGAACCGAACCGCGCCCATTCCGACCTCAGGGGCGACTCCCATGGCGCGCAGGACTGGGGACAATTCCAGCGATCCGGCATGGCACGCGGAACCGACAGACGCGGCTACTCCGGGCAAGCGCCCCAGAATCTCCGCCCCAACCCGTGCCACGAAGCTGACGTTGAGAGTGTTGGGTAACCGTTCGATCGGATGGCCGTTCAGGACCACTCTATCTCCAAACTTGTTTTGAAGCAGATCCCAGAATAGATCGCGAAGTTCACGAACTGAATCTGTGCCTCTCCACGTGCGGGCCAAATCGCAAGCTGCTCCGAAAGCCACATCTAGCAGCACATTCTCTGTCCCGGCCCGCCGGCCGGATTCGTGGCTCGCGCCGTGAATCAGCGGCTCGAGAGAAACACCGTTGCGGACATAGAGCGCGCCCACCCCTTTGGGAGCGTAAAGCTTGTGACCTGCAACGGATAGCAAATCGACCCCGAGGCCCTGAACAGTGACACTGACCTTGCCTACCGATTGCGCGGCGTCGCTATGTAGAAGGACCCCAGCTTCGTGCGCGATCTGTGCAATCTCCGCGATTGGCTGAACGGTGCCGACTTCGTTGTTGGCATGCATTATGGAAATAAGGACTGTGCTCTTTCGCAGTGCCCGGCGAACATCGTCGGGGTCGACGCGTCCAAAGCCATCAACTTGCAGATACGTCACCGTCGCACCAAGCCGTTCGAGGAACCGACAGGGATTGATAACGGCTGGATGTTCCACTTGGGTGGTAACGATGTGAGCATCCGCTCTTCCACTTGCGAAGTACGCCCCCTTGAGAGCGTGATTGTTGGCTTCACTTCCACCACTGGTGAATACGATTTCATCTACTTTGCAGCTGAGCAGCCCAGCAACCTGCATTCGAGCTTTGTTGAGCGCCTCCCTCGCCGGGTTGCCAGCCCAGTGGCCGCTCGAAGGATTGCCGTATGGCTCCTCGAGAACGATCCGCATGGCATCGATGACTTCTGGCGCCACAGGAGTACTGGCGTTGAAATCCAGGTAAATGCGTTGATGTGTTTCAGGCATGGGTGCGACATCTTGCCCGCACGTCCGTCAGGAAGATCCGTGCGGCAAGATCGATGGGGGGATATTACACCCTTCCCGGAACCGATTGAAGGTGAGGTGGTTCTTCCTCCTTCGACAATTCTGATTGCTGTCGGTATCGGGGCCGAACCGAGCCGAAAAACCTACTTAGTGGTTCGTATTGCCGTTTCACGGAGGTCGGGGAAGTCCCTTGGGAATGGATGACGGGCAACTCTGAGGTAACGCGATTAGGTAAGGGCTGCCAACTATAGGGATAAGTGAAGGAGGAATGATCAAGACGTGTCGATTGGCGTGCTACGATCAGGCGGTAAGACGAGTCGCAGCAAGAGGACGAAGTTGTCGGAGCGATCAGGAACCTCCGCTGACGGTCCGTTCCGTGGTCGGCACCCAACCAGTCACGAACGGATGACGGGATTGCCCTGGGATGCGTCGTACCACGACGGCCCTGCGCCCTGGGATATTGGCCGGCCGCAGCCAGTAATAGTGCGTTTGGCATCCGAAGGCGGATTCACCGGAGCGGTGCTCGATGCAGGCTGCGGGACCGGTGAGAACGCTCTTCACGTCGCCTTGCTGGGATTGTCGGTTCTGGGTGTTGACGTGGCTGAAACAGCCCTGGCGATCGCCCGAGAGAAGGCCGACGCCCGTGGGATCGACGTTGAGTTCGCTGCGGCTGACGCTTTCCAGCTGGAGCGTTTGAGGCGCAGGTTTGAGACGGTGCTGGACTGCGGACTGTTCCACACCCTCGACGGCGACGAGCGAACACGATACCTGGCGAGTCTAACGTCGGTGACCAAGCACGATGGAACTCTGTATGTGTTGTGCTTCAGTGACGATGGTCCCGATACCGGCCCGCACCCGATCAGTCAGGAGGAGTTGAGAGCGGTGTTCAACCCCAGCAATGGATGGGATGTCGCCGCCATCGAACCGGACCGGATTCAGACGCGATACCACGACGACGGCGCGCCGGCCTGGTTCGCGACAATCAATCGGATCTAGATCCTGCTTCCGGCAGTCACTGGACGCATAACGGGCAATCCTTTCGCAATCGCACCACGGAAGTGTTGCCGACCATCTGGGAGTTGGAAGAATTCTGGATACAATGTGGTCTAGGGACAACGATGACAAGGACATGTTTAAGTAACTGGAGAAACCTTCCTCGTCCCGGAGCGAAAGGCTCTGGAGCAGGTCCGACCGCTAACCGGCTGAACCGGGAAAAGGAAGGAAGGCGAGAAGGTGTCAGTTGCTGCCGGAGCATCCCCAAACTGTCCGATGATTCTGCAACAAAATACCGGGTTGCTCTTCATCTGCGGAGATGGACCGACCTCTGCGGGCTTTATTTGATGTAGCGATGGAGAATCTCCACCAAACTCTCAGCCGCCTTCGTTTCGCGCGAGCCCGCTTTGGCATCCTTACTGAGCACGTGAAACTTGATCTCGCCTTCGACGATCTCCACCAATAATCCATTCACCGCGCCCCGGCAGGCGGCAATCTGCTGGAGCACTTCCGCGCACTCTCTCTCCTGTTCAATCGCCTCCCGGATGCTCTCCAGTTGCCCCTGAATGCGATTGACGCGCACCAGAAGCTTCTTCTTTTCCTCGATGGTATGGGCCATGACCGTTTCTCTCCTTGACATACTATACCCAGTATAGTATCAACAGTTTGCTGTTACAAGCTGTTCATGTTCCCGGGTTCTAATGACTCCAGGAAATCCGACCGCTGGACGTGAAAAATGAAACTATTTTGCCAGCGCACTTGTGGCGCACGTTTGCTTTTGGCACTCCTCTTATTGGTCTTCACGGGCTGTGAAAAGCTCGATAAGCCGGTCAGGTCCGACGACAGTACATCCGTTGCCCGCGATGGGAACCGCGTCATTGTATCTCCGAAATCTCCACTCGCCAGCAGGCTGCAGGTCGAACCCGCAAAGACGACTACCATCCGGCGCCAGGTGACCGCTCCGGCTTCGGTTGAGGCGGACCCCGCTCGCTACGCGAAAATCCTTCCTCCACTGAACGGCCGTGTGCTGCAACTGTTCGTTCACCCGGGCGACTCCGTCACCAAGGGACAGCAACTTCTAGCCATCGACGCTCCAGATTTTGTGGGTGCGCAAACGGATTATGCCAAGGCCCGCAGCGTCTTGGCTCAGGCGGAGCGTGCGCTCACGCGACAGGAGGACTTGGCCACACACGGGATCATTGGTCAACGCGATGTGGACCAGGCAAGGACTGATCGCGACACGGCACTGAGCGATTTCAATAGAACGAAGGATCGCCTACGGTTATTGGGAATGGATCCCGAGAACACCCAGCTCGGCGCTCCGCTCATTGTTCGTTCCCCTGTCTCCGGAAAAGTCTTGGATGTTCTGACCGCTACGGGAGAATTCCGCAACGACCCCACAGCCCCACTCATGACCGTTGCGGACCTTTCCGATATTTGGGTGACAGCGAATGTGCAGGAAAAGGATATCCACTACGTGCATCGTGGTGATCCCGCGATCGCAACGTTTGCTGCCTATCCCACTGAAGCGTTTCAGGGCAAGGTGCTGTTTGTCGCCGATGTGCTCGATCCCGACACGAGAACCGCGAAAGTCCGCATCGCTTATCCCAACAAAGATGGTCGTCTCCGGCCAGCTATGTTTGCCAATGTAATTCTAAGAACGTGGGACACGCAAGAGCTTACTATTCCCACCACGGCTCTGGTCATGTCCGGAGACCACACGACGGTCTTCGTCCAGGTGGCCGAAAACACTTACGAGCAGCGTCCCGTTATGACCGGAGAACAGCAAGGCGATCGCACCATCATAAAGAGTGGCGTGCAGGCAGGCGATAAGGTTCTCATTCGCGAGGGAGCCCTACTCCAATGATTGATCGCTTCGTCGCTCTTTGCCTTCGCCGACGTCAACTCGTCTGGCTAATTGTCATCGTCGTTTGCACCTTCGGATATTTATCATGGAAGGCCCTGGCGATTGAAGCCTACCCGGACATTGCCGATGTCAGCTCACAAGTCATTACCCAATATCCGGGCCACGCTGCTGAAGAGGTCGAAGAGCAGGTAACCGTTCCGCTCGAACGCGAACTGAACGGCATTCCGGGTTTGCAAGTGATGCGCTCGCACAGCACATTTGGCTTGTCGCTTATCACCTTGGTATTCCGGGATGGAATCGATGATTACTGGGCGCGGCAGCGGATTCAAGAACGCATCGCGGGTGTCGATCTTCCTCCAAACGCAAATCCTGGTTTGGACCCGCTTACTTCCCCGATCGGCGAAATCTATCGTTACACCCTGCAATCGACATTTCGAGACCAGCGCGAGCTTCGCGAACTCCAGGAGTGGGTCGTCATCCCCCGCCTTAAACAAGTGCCCGGAGTTGCTGACGTTACAAATTTCGGAGGCGAAACGACTCAGTTCCAGCTCATTGTCGATCCGGCCAAGCTCGCTCAATACAATGTGTCCCTCGCACAGGTTACCGCTGCCGTCCAAGCCAACAATGCCAACGCCGGCGGCAGTATTGTCAATCGTGGAGAACAGGGCTACGTCGTGCGCGGAATAGGTCTGATTCGCTCATTACAGGACCTCGGTAACATCGTGATTCTGGCCAAGAACGGGACACCTGTCTTTCTAAAAAATCTGGGAACTCTGCAACTCGGGGCCCTTGAGCGCCGGGGAATACTCGGGAAGGACAAAAATCCGGATGCTGTTTCTGGAATTGTGCTTCTTTTGCGCAGGATGAACCCGTCGCAAGTCCTTGACGGAATACATGCGCAGATTGCTTCCTTGAATGGTGGAATTCTTCCCCCCGATGTAAAGGTCGTGCCTTATTCTGACCGAACTGAATTGGTGCACACGACCGTTCACCGTGTGTCCCAAACGCTTCTTGAAGGCATAGGCCTGGTTACCTTGGTGCTTCTGCTATTTCTCGGCAGCACGCGCGGCGCTCTTATGGTTGCGTTAACCATTCCATTTGCCTTGCTCTTTGCGTTCATCTGCATGCGTTTCACAGACATTCCAGCCAATCTTCTTTCCCTGGGCGCCATTGATTTCGGAATTATCGTGGATGCATCCATCGTTGTGATGGAGAACGTTCTTCGCCGCAGGGAAGAGGACCCCGGAAAAACGCTAATCGAATCAGATGCGCTTGCCCCGGCGGTGCGCGTCGCACGTCCTATTTTCTTCGCCACACTGATCATCATCACCGCCTATCTTCCGCTGTTTGCCTTCCAGCGAGTAGAGAAGAAGCTCTTTTCTCCCATGGCGTATGTTGTCGGCTATTCGTTGGTCGGGGCTTTACTCTTTGCCCTTGGGGTCATTCCCGGATTGGCGTATGTCACCTACAGGCGCCCTCGCCGTCCTTTCCACAACAAGGTCTTGTCAGCACTTGGGCGCGCATATGAACGCGCGGTACATCACCTGACGCATCATCCGCTCCACGCCATCATTCCTGGTGTGCTCGCTGCGGGATTAGCTGCCGTTCTTTTCATTGGGATTGGCAAAGAGTTTCTCCCGTACCTTGATGAGGGCTCCATATGGCTCCAAGTGCAGTTGCCAGCGGGGCTATCGCTGCCGAAGGCTGCGGCGATGGCGGACGAACTTCGAGCGGCTACATTGGAGTTCCCGGAAGTGTCCACCATCGTCAGCCAACTTGGCCGAAATGATGATGGCACCGACCCTTGGACGCCTTCCCATATCGAGTGTTTTGTCGGACTCAAGCCGTACCCTTCATGGCCAGACCATGGAGATAAGCAAGGACTGATCAAGAGACTCAGCGAGCGCTACGCGCGAATACCGGGTGTGACCGTGGGTTTCTCGCAACCCATGATCGACGGCGTGAACGATAAGATCGCCGGCGCTCACAGCGATCTTGTTGTGAAAGTCTTTGGTCACGACTTCGGTGAGATGCGCCGCATCGCTGGTGAACTGGTTACAACGCTCAACAAGGTTCCCGGCGCATCGGACGTGACCATTGATCAAGAGCCTCCGCTTCCCCAAATCCTCGTCAAAGTGGACCGCGAAGCCGCCGCCCGCTTTGGCATCAATATCGCCGACATCGCTGCCATCATCGAATCCGGAATAGGAGGCAAGGCCATCTCCACGTTGTTCCTGGGGGAGAGAAAGTACGACATCGCTGTCCGGTTCCCCGAATCAGTTCGTGGTAGCCCTGACGCCATTGGAAGTTTGACGGTCACTCTTCCTACTGGCGCACGAATTCCTCTTTCGCAACTCGCTGAGATCGGAACGTCAACCGGCGAAAGCAGCATCACCCGGGAAATGAATCGTCGGCATCTGACCGTTCGCTTGAACCTGCGAGATCGCGACCTTTCCAGTTTCCTGGCTGAGGCTCAAGGCAAAATCGCCCATGAAGTTAATTTTGACTCCACCAAATACCAGATTGAATGGGGCGGTCAGTTTGAAAACCAACAGCGCGCACAGCATCGGCTGGCCGTCATCGTTCCCGCTGTTCTCGCGTTGATTTTCATTTTGCTCTATGCGGCTTTCGGCACACTTCGGCACGCGGGACTAATTCTGACGATCGTTCCCGTGGCACTGCTCGGCGGGCTGATTGCGCTCATGCTGCGTGGCATGACCCTCAATGTGTCGAGCGCGGTCGGATTCATCGCCCTATTCGGTGTTGCCGTGCAAAACGGGGTGATCATGGTCGCTAGCCTGAACTATCAGCGCCAAAATCTCAAAAATGTGCATCACGCTGTTGTTCGCGGCGCTACCCGCCGGTTCCGCCCCGTACTAATGACTGCCACGGTCGCCGCACTCGGTCTTCTACCTGCGGCACTGGCGCGCGGTGTCGGCAGCGACGTCCAACGGCCACTCGCCACCGTAATTGTCGGTGGTCTGATTACAGCGACACTGTTGACGCTTCTCGTTCTTCCCTCCTTGTACCTCGTTCTTGAAATTCGGGCCGAGAAAGCGCATCCAGCGGTGCCACCCGAATGGGAGAATTCCTGATGAGAATGATCTGCTTCATTTCCGCGATGTCTCTCTCCGCCCTCTTTTTTCCATTTCCGCGACTCGTTTCGGCTCAAGAGGCGGCCACCGCCACACCGCAATCATCGGAAAGTAATCGTCCAAAGATTAAGTTCGACGACTACCTAAATGAAGTCGTGCGTCACAATCTGGACCTCGCCATCCAACGCACCAACATCGCCATTTCCCAGGCTGGCGTCACCTCGGCTAAAGAACGCCCCGACTGGTCCGCGGACATCGGCTTTCCCTCCGCCGACCTATCAAATCAAGGATTCCCGACGACTTGGAGTGCCGGTTTGAATGTCCCTATTGAACTGGGTGGCAAGCAAAAAAAACGGGTTCGTGCCGCAACGGCAGACGTAGCCACCACCAACTCGGATTACCAGGACGCTCTTCGTCAGTCTCGTGCCGCCGCAGCCGAGGCGTTCATCGACTCGCTCGGCTCGCGTGAAATCCTTCAATCTAAGCAAAAAAGCCTGGGAGAGTTTGATCGCATCGTCCAGGTAAACGAGGAGCGCGTGCGCGTCGGCGACATCGGTGAAATCGAACTCGTGCAATCCCGGGTCAATCGCGATCAATTCAGAGCAGACGTTATCACCGCCCGGGCCGATGTGATTAGTGCAGACTTAGCTCTCGCCCAGCAGTTAGGGCAACCTGCAAAGCTTTCGTCGCGGTTGCCGGTCCCCGTCGGTCGACTGGAAATTGCCAATCGCACATTTAATGTTGACGAACTCGTTGCTTCTTCATTTCAGTTGCGGCCAGATGTAATTTCCAAATCCCACGCATTAAAAGCCGCAGAGTTGCGCATCGACCTCGCCAAAACCAACTTGATTCCAGATATGAGCTTCGGCGGTTCATTCGCGCACACAGGTGTTGGAACCGGCGACTTCCTCCAACCCGTAGACAATGTCCTTAGCTTCGGCCTTTCCGTGAATGTCCCGGTCTCGCGTCTTCGCTATCAGGGTGAAGTGGAGGCTGCTCGCGCTACTCGAACACAGGCCGAGCTTCAACTCAGTGCCGCCCAGTTGCAAGCCGAAACCGAAGTTCGCTCCGCCTACTCCCGTTACCAAGCTAGCGTCCAGCGCCTCGAACTTTACCGCAGCGGTATGCTCAAAAACGCAGACCGCGTCCTCGAAGCACGTCTGTATGCCTACCAGCGTGGTGGCGCCACGCTGCTTGAAGTGATCGATGCCGAACGAACTTCCGCCGATGTCTACCTGTCGTACTCGCAAGCTCTCGTCGAAAATGCTCATGCTCTAGTTGCGCTGGAGCAGGCTGCTGGAATTTGGGACGTGTCCTTTTAGGGCCCGTTTTGGAGGGTTGCCGTGAACAAATATCTCATTGCGGTTCTGTTCTTCCTGCTGAATTCTTCCACGCTCTTCGCGCAAAGGCACGGCCGCGGCGACGCCATTCAGGTTTTCGCTGAGTCGAACCACAAGAGTCATTTACTCCTACAGATAAAAAACAACGAATCGCGGCTGTATGTCTGCACATCCGATCCAAAAAGAATGCCTCGCTCCTCCGTAATCTTGACGGACCCGATCACGGCGTGCACACAAATATGAAGGTGTTGCCCTTGAATCTTTGGCCCCTGGCCAAGTCCTAGGTTTCGAATCAGAGACACTTGAAGTTTCCTATGATCACCACCAAAAGATAAGGATATTAGGCGGGACCGTCGCCCCTCAATGCACGGCGTCTGGTAAGCGGATACGTGGACCACTACAACGACGTCCGCCTGAACAGCGCCACGGGCTATATCACGCCCAAGGAGATGTTGGCGGGGCGGCAGCAGGAGATCCACGCGGAGCGCGACCGGAAGTTGATGCGGCCCGGAAAGAACGGCAGGTTCGTCGCCAGCAAGCCGCTTGACCTACAGATCGTGCCCTGTTGGGCGTGGTTCTGCTGGTGATGGGTCCGTGCAATTCCACATCCCCGCGGGTGCGGAGGCTCAACTTCCGGTTTGCCGACGATTTGCCAGTCTGAGAGGATCTATCTCTAGGCGATCGCAGGTTTAGCCTGACCCGGCGGTCGGCATAAAACAGTACGGCAAGTTCTCGGATGACCGGTTGTATCCACGTCGGTCTAAACAAGAATAAGTCCGCAGAGGGGGACCTGATGAAGCGCACGTGGACGATCATAGGGGTAGCCGACGTGCCGGGCAGCTTCAAATGGTACCAGGCGCTGTTCGGTCAGCCGGCTACCCTTCCTGCCCATGATTACTTTGGGCAAATCCTCGATTCAGATGGAACTGTTTTGCTCTGCCTCCACGAGTGGGGCGCCCACGAGCATCCCTCATTGATGAGCCCCGATCAAGGGACACCCGGCAACGGGCTCCTGTTGTTCTTCCGTGTCGATGATTTCGACCTGGCGCTTCAAAGGGCACGCTCTCTCGTCACTCGGCTCGAAGAGGAGCCACACGTGAATCCGAGCACTCAAACCAAGGAGTTCTCGCTCCGAGATCTGGACGGATATTACGTTACGATCAGTGCGCTTTCTGCGGCCTGACAAGGCGCTGCACGGCGTTGTGAGTGCTATCGCGATTTTTCGCTAACAATCTTCAGCCCGTTTGCTAGGCTGATCCGGGGACAATAATGTTCACAGACCTGAATTCATCCCTCCGGGCTCTCCTGCTCGCAATTGTGTGTGTTGCGTTGCTGCTGATTGCCTGCGGTAAAAAAGAAGCTACGCCGCAAGGTACCGACCAGACCAAGCAACAAGGGGCTGTCTCCGGTCCGCCATCGTCCACCGCGACGAATGCTCTGTTTTTGCCGCTTCACTTCGAGCACCACACCGGCGATCTCGACGAAATGGTGAAGAGGCGCAACATCCGTGCGCTTGTCATTCTTAATCCCATCGGCTTCTTTTATGACAAGGGACGTCCCCGAGGCGTCATTTATGAATCGCTGGAAGAGTTCCAGAGGTTTGCCAACAAGAAGCTTAAGACTGGACCCGTGCAGCTGAAAGTCACATACCTGCCGGTCGCTCCGCCTCAGGCGGAAGCCGCCCTCAGCGAAGGAATGGGTGACTTCGTCGCGAACGGCATTGCTGTCACTCCTGAGCGTGAGAAGCGGTTTGCCTTTTCTGTCCCTGTTCAGACCAATGTGACCCGGATCGTAGTGAGCGGACCCGGGTTCGGCTCGTTTTCCACCCTGGACGAACTCGCAGGGAAGGAAATCTATGTCAATCCGCTCACGATCGCCTACCAGGAACTGCGGAAGTTGAACGATTCGCTGCAGAAAGAAGGCAAGACGCCGATACACGTTCGGGAAGCTGACAAGAATCTCACCGACGACGATCTGGTCCAGATGGTCAACGCCGGCCTGATCCCCGCCACTATCACTACGCGGGAGCGCGCCGAACTGTGGTCAAGAGTCTTCGATAACTTGAGGGCGCATCCCGACGTGCCGCTCGTCACCGAGGGACAAACCGCGCTGGTTATGCGCAAGAACAATCCCCAGCTCAAACAGCTTCTGGATGAATTCATCGCCAGCCATGGAGTTGGTACGTCTTTCGGAAACACGATCTTGCGTCGCTACCTGAAGAATACCAAGTGGGTGAAAAATTCCACCTCTGGCAAAGAGATGGAAAAGTTTCGCGCCACCATTGCGCTGTTTCAGAAATATGCTGCGCAATACGATTTTGATTACCTGATGCTGGCCGCACAGGGCTACCAGGAATCCATGCTGAACCAGAACCTGCGCAGCCCGCGGGGTGCGGTGGGCATCATGCAGGTCATGCCCAGATACGCCGCCGCCTCACCCATTAACATCGCCAACGTGGGCGTAGCCGACGCCAACATTCACGCCGGGGTTAAGATGCTGCGCAACATCGCCGACACCTATTTCAACGACCCCAAGCTGAATCCTGTCGACCGCACGATGTTCGTCTTTGCCAGCTACAATGCCGGCCCGACCCGCGTCGCCCGCCTGCGCAAGCAGGCCGCAGAAAGCGGGCTCAATCCTGATGTCTGGTTCGAAAACGTTGAACTGATAGCCGCCCAGGACATCGGGCAGGAAACCGTCACCTACGTCCGAAACATTTACAAATACTACGTAGCCTACAAGCTGGCCGTGGAACAGACAGAGCTACGGCAGAAGACGGCGAAAGGCCAATGACGCCCGGGTTTCTCGGCCCTTGCGGATCGGATCGTTGGTCTGCATGCGTAAACCGCACGGGATCCTTTCTTCGTCAATGACGATCACTTGTTCCTTGGCGCAACCGAATTCCTGGCCTTCTCGAGCAAAGCATGGACTCGCGGTTGTACTCGACTCGAGCAGGGGAGGACTGGCGTCTACGCTTCTCGAATCGAAGCTACGAACTATCTTTGGACGCGGACAAAGATCATGCCAAACCAGCTGCCACGCGTTGCGCACGATGAGCCCATGATGGTGGGCGATCATCCAGCGCTGGAAATCCTGAATACGGCCGCGCGTGTCGACGGAGAACTCGTCGATTCTCTACAGAGCGACCGCGACGTTTTGCTATGGCTCAGTCGCGTGGGCTGGCCGGCTGAGAGTGATTTGGCGCATCTTCGGGCGGATGCCTTGCTCAAAAGCGCGCGAGCGCTGCGCGCGACAATCCGTGTTCTCATAGAGAAGCGAAAGCAGGAAAGCGGTCCGATCCGCGAGCCCTCAATGTATTCCTCGCGCATGCCCGGAGTCATTTGGAACTCGTATCGAATCGCGGAGTAAGCTCCGGCATCCCCCCTTTTTCTTGTCCCCAGGATGTCTCCAACATTGCCTATCGACATTCTCCATGCAGCGGCCACTCAATTCTGGCGGAACTAATACTTACCATTTTGACGGCAACCGAGAAGCACCTCTGATCTGAAAACAGCCGGCTATTCGGCCAAGTAGGAGCGAGCGATAACTTCCGGATTATCCACCCGGAAGTCGTTCAGACTAGTCAATACAAGCGCGTTGTCGGTACTGATTGTGAGACGTACTGAAGGGCTTCTATCGTTTGCTTATCGGCGTACCTTGATGACGTACGAGCTGCCAGCGATGATCACGATTTACAAAGACGTTGGTGAAGCGAAGGTCGAACTGTCCGGGGTGGCCCTTGTAGGTTCCCTCAAGGTGCTCGACGCCAGTGACCATGGCGGCCTGGCCGTAGATGGTTACTTTCAACTCGCCGTCGGTAATGACTGCGGGCTTCATATCACCTGAGGAAAACATCGCAAGGTCTTCAGCCCTCGACGATTCGGAACCGTTCATATTTCCGACCGTAAACTCACTCGCGTAAAAGTTCTCAAGGAAAACCATGTCACTCTTTTTACGGGCCTCCGCCCAGTCATGTTGAAGCAGTATGAAGGTCTTTTCGTCGGCGCCACCGGATTGCGAATGGGAAGGTAGCTCGGTGATGAAACCGAGACCAACAACCAGGAGCAAGACACCAGATCTCGAAGCGAATCGGTTCATAGCACCTCGGTTAAATAAGGGTTTCATTGGAATGCTTCATCCCATGATACGCATTTCCTTTCGGCGTCCGAGCTTGAAAATCGATGTTCTGAGTCTCTCGTCGAAAGGCTATAGGTACCTGCAAATCGGCTTATCGGACACTGGATCGATGCGTGTGCAAACCCCATTTACACTCGCACTTCCTTTCGCTATAGTCCTCCCAACGTTCACATGTCCAGGTCGTTTTTCGAAAAAAAACACGCGACGAATGCATCGGCCACAGTCCCGGTGGGCAGTTCTCTCTATCGCGCCCTCACAGCCCCACGTACTCTCACCATACTTGTCCTGATCGGCGTCATGCTTCGCTTCTGGGCATACCTGGCCGACACCGCTCTCTATCTTGACGAAATTCTTCTGTCTTACAGCATCCTTGATCTCCCGCTAGCCGATCTGCTCACTCGACCCCTTCCTCTCGACCAGGTTGCTCCGCTTGGATTTCTGCTCGTCGAACGCTGCTCCGTCACAATTTTCGGCCACAACGAATTCGCGCTCAGATTCTTTCCTTTCGTGTGTGCCATCGTCAGCTTGATTCTCTTTCGACGCCTGGCAGAATGTGTGCTTACCGGTGTCGGACCGACAGTTGCACTTTTCGTATTCGCAATCGGCTTCCCGTTCATTCGATACGCCGTGGTCGTAAAGCAGTACGAACTAGATGTGATGGCTGCCATCCTGCTCATGT